>Ga0126335_1000925_pt1 | contig 15438 bp, 7 predicted proteins | sample OlaspJWI45metaG_FD_108409 | JGI IMG/M metagenome (GOLD analysis project Ga0126335, IMG submission 108409) | Marine gutless worms symbiont microbial communities from Oahu, Hawaii - Olavius sp. 1 OAHU.JWI-45 metaG | ecosystem: Host-associated > Annelida > Digestive system > Unclassified | place... | reverse complement strand
GACACGGTGTATATATATATATATATATATATATATATATAGAAATGGCAAATGGACAACTGTATGAAATATGTTAGGCTATCTTTAAATATGATGTCATGCAGTAAACGTCGGTTATTTCATGGTCACCTATTAAAGTGTCATTTTAGCCAAAAGCGATTTTTCACAGTAAGTCGTGTAAATTACTACAAGCGCTACATACGTGCAAATGTGACATTCTGAGTATTTGCATTTTGCAAGTACACTATATTTTAAAAAGATTGACCTTAATCTCTCTGGCCACGGCCTATCTCAGTGACTTAGTCATGTATGATCATTTTTCTAGAGGCCTATAACTTAATACTTAAATACTACGGTTAAAGCATATATATAATTGCCGTTGTGTGATCGAAATTATCATTTTGGTTGCGAACAACTGTATAGTAAAATATTACAATGACAGTTTACACCGTAGGCCTATATTGAAATTTGAAACGACACGAATCATTGGCAGACTGAGTGCAGACTAGGTTGATGAGAGATTAAACTGTCACTAAACACTGTCACTGTTGTTAAAGACTTCGAATGAACGACGAGGCTTGACCTGTACAAACATGAAAACTACAACTAGGCCTACCACCACCACTAGCAGCAGCAGCAACAGCATCGCTGAACAAGCACATCGCATGTGGCTGATATTGTGAGCATGCACGACGCGGTTTGATGTGGTCCGCAGATAGCGACTATCGCAGGAGAGACTGGCGCCGCCAGGCCCGTACAACAGCAGAGGTCCGCCAGTCCCCCGGGCCAGATACACCGAGGACCGCACTGGCACTCTGGAGTACGGGCATCTGCAGCGCGTTGGTGGCGGTGCGTGCAATGCACGCGCGCTGAACTCGACTTCTTTTGACTACGATAGGCCTATCTTTGACACGGCAGCGGCGAGAGTCGTGAATCATGCACGAGATCAACTCCTCCATCAAAACGACGAGATGAATTGCTGGGTTGCAGCAGCTGCCAGTTCATTGCGACTGTCAACGGCTACGTTCTACCGATGATGGTATAGGGGCTACATAACAACGCCTATTATTATCAGTGAGCACTCAGCACATCTTGGATTTTATTTTGGTGACCAGCGTTTTTACTTTCCAGGCAGTCATTTGCATCGACAGCCAAAGTTGCCAAACGCATAAAACACAAAAAACTATCCATGATATAAACTAACCCACTGTTAGGTAGGCTACTCATGTATAAGTCAGGCCCCGTAGCCGGACATTTTACTGCAGTGGGGTTTACCCAGGCCTACCAAAGTTTTGTTTCACTGCACAATAATGTGTCAATAGCGCTAAACACGATGCTTCAACACATTTCATTCGAATGACAATACATCACTGCAGACGGAATGGTAAACGGCGACGCGTTTCAGCAATCGCGATGCATGTTTAGCAGTGCAAAAATTTTGATTGCTTTTCTGAAGGTTTAACCCCACCCCCGGACACGGGCCTATTAGGCCTACGTGTAGTACGCCTATCAATGCTGTTGGTAGTCTCAGTAATTATACTTCATAAATGCAAAAATACAAACAGACAAACCAACAGGCCATGTAGCCTACTCGTATAGTAATAGCGTGCTTGTGATTAGGCAGTACTGCAGTTCACTGACAGTCCAAAGGAATACGATCGTTTCCCCTGTAGCTTATCATCTTCCAGTCATGAAGCCAAATATGGTCTATTCACTTACTTAGTGACGATGTCTTCTAATGGTGTATTTCTTTACATGTTTTTATCAAAATGATCTTTATGCAAATTGTCCACAAATGTTCCGAAATGTCAAGGACGATCTGCTGCTTAGGTTGGCAGAACGCTTTACTCTGCAGCGAGCCGTAGCTGTCAGCCCGCTGACCTGGTGACGGATGGATACATGGATTAACAATAATAATGATAAGATTAGCTACTTGTAAGCCGAGATTGTCGTAATTGGTGACAAGTCAGCATGTTTTTATATAATTCAGCTGCATTTTCATATTTTCTAGGGTTCTTAGCGAGCTTGCGTTGCGTTCAGCCATGGCATATAGTGCATTATGTAGTGTTACAGTGCGTGATGTATTAGCTAATCTCCATTGGCAATATTGCTTGCCATTGTCACTCGCAGCGATAGCCTGCAGCAGGTTCACCTGAGCGATTCGATTGTTATACAGAGCTGAATGAGAATAACCTTATCCTAATGCTGTGCAATGTCGGGTGCCGGTCAGACTAATCGCCACGCTGTACCGGACGAGGAGAAAGTAGCCGAAGACTCGAGTCGAATGCCTGGCGTTTATTAAGACGGAGAGCAACCGGGAGTCATGAGGCAGACCTAGTTAGGCGCGTTTACTTACGGCGTTAACGAGTTGATTCATACGCGAGGTCGCACGCAGCAGATGCGGATGTGACGTCGGTGGCGCTGGCGAGTGAGCATCTCTGGTGTTGCCGGTGGGATCTGAAGTCTGCTGCACGGACGTAACATACGGCCGGCTCTGTACGCGGCGCTGCTGTAGGCTACTGTAGTTCTGTCTGTTGCGTTCGCGTTATTACGACGAGACTTCTTTGATGCCGTCGAGTCGACATCAGCATCAGCAGCTTTGGCGTCAACGGCTGTGGTAAGTAACATCCATTACGACTGTGTTTTGTAAACTTTTAGGCATTTCGCAGCTAGCTGATGTGTTGCATTCAAGCATTAGAGAACAAGTGCATCAGAAAGCTGCTGCGAATCCCGTGGACGAAGTTGATGACGACACTGCAAGTCTACAAGATGGCTGGAACAGAAAATGAGCTATTAAATAATATCAAGTCGTGCAAGCTGCGATTCTGCGGACATGTGATGAGGCAACCACATGACAACATTGAAGGCAGTGTTATGTCAGGTCTTGTAGAAGGAGTCAGAAGGCGTGGTGGACCGAAAATGTGCTGGTTTGATAACATTTTACAATGGACTGGTCTCTCAGGTGATAAGTCTACTACATGCCATGAGAGACAGAAGGTGTTGAACGCCGCTGACTCATCCGTGCAGCTAACCGTCGCGAAGCGACGACGGCGACATGACATGACATGACATGTTGTGTTGTAACTCAACGCACCGCTTGCAAGGAGAAACTGAAATGACTTGCTTAATGTTACACGGGGTGACGTGGCTATACATGTGCTTCTTTCGGTTAGAGCTTAATATCATGTGTTTTCTACTCGACTGTCACTGTGTCATTCGACGCCAAATCTAGTTTCGTAGCAAAAATGCGTTGAAATTTAAGTAAACCGATTTCAGCGGAACACGGCTATACTTAATTTGAGTTACTATTTATCGTACATTTTTTGTAGAACATGCTGTAAAATTATGCTGATTAGCAATCGCCAAACTCGTAAATATCGTAACGAAAGTTTGAAAACGTTATGCTGAACGAACAGTTTGCTTAATGTGAATCGACGTATGCCTTGCGTGCGAATGAAGTAAGTAGCGGATCTAGCAGTAAATCCGTAACTAATGCGTGTTTGTTTTACAATATATCAAACCATGGCATGGGTGGGTGTGACGAGGACCGAGAGACGACTGTGACAAGTTGACAGCACGAGTGCTCGAGTGGATGGCGCTAGGGAAAACAATCGGCCTCGACGTCGTCCGACACGCGTGCATTTTGTTTACCCGCCGACGGCGACATGCCGCGTTTAACCGTTATCCTATCAGATTCGACAGCACGATCGTTAAAGCAATCAAACGCTGCCGATCGCTGCTTTGTTGCGGCGCTTTTTCGTATAAAAGCGTTCGTTAGTCTAATCAGTGGCAGCCCATCGTGCAATCTTTCCATCATAACACGCGTCAAATAACCACCGCCACCTGAGTGCGAACTACCGACCACCATGGAGCTGACGGCGCGACAAGTGCGTTATCGAACGGCAGCTGATGTCCATGATGTTGACTTTCCTGGCACTTCAGTCCGTCGCTGTGGCCGACTTTATTTCTCTCTCTGTCTGTTTTTCTTTCTCTGTTGTTCTCTGTTCAGTGTTTAGCGATACTTTTCTGGTTTTTTTCTAAGTATTCACACATATGTCGTCAGTAACACAATTTTCGGCTACAACGAGGTATACGCCGACGAACCGGTATAAATAATAGCACTTGTACTTTGGGTACTTGGGCCAATATCAAGATAACACTACAGGCCATAGCACGTGTAGTTGACATGAAAATAGCTATCAGCGGCGTGGGGAGACGTCATTAAACACAGACGGCGACTCAATCTGAACCACTTATACCGCCATAAATTTTCGCGCTTGTGGTTGGCCTACACCAAATTGACCAGATCTAATCACTGGCCTGCTGCGAGCACGGTTCTTGTCCAGCAAACGGGATACAGTCTAGTGAAGCATAGTCTTTCCTCTGCCTCTGAAGTCTGAACGTACCAGGCTCCAGGTATATGGACTTGTAGGACCGCCGAACGTGATGTGTGCGTTTAATGGTGGTTTCGTTATTTGCCAGGCAAGGCTGTACACGTCGCGAACTGAGGCACATATGTACGTGCATATTTGATTGAAGCGTAATACTCTTGAGCGTCGTACGCTACATGTAATTGCACTTGTAGAGTTTAATTAGGAGTGTGTATTGGCTACAGACTGTTCGTTTGCTATTGTGTCAAACACCGTTACGGCAACGTTCGCACATACACCAGGTATTCGGGGTATTTGCTGTCCTTATGCGGATGTGTGACAGCGCTTATCTACAAGAACTCTTCATTTAAGAGGCAAATAATCTACCCTAATCGCATACTCAAGTGTACAGATGTTAACCGATCTGCGAAGTTTGCGTTTTATGGCAGTATGTATGGGACAATCTGCAAATTGTTTAGTATGACAATAGCTTACTGAGCACTTTCAGAAGGAAATTGAAAACGCATATTTTAGACAGTGTGACAGTCGATGAACATTATCCAGCGCCGATGTTAGGCTGCATTGAATGCATGAGATGCATTGCTACCGATGTTCCTGTGTGTCAGTCAGTCAGTCTGTCACGCGGCTTCACTCGGCTTTGTTGTGCAAAAACGGGTGAACGGAACGGCTTGACGTCCTGTTCGTGCTGAAGACTCTTGGAGGCCCAAGAAACATTGCGTTAGACGCGGGTCCAAATGCCTTCCGCTGCGAGGGGGAGGGGAAGCGTATTTGATGCAGCCTTTGTAAAATTACTTTGGCTTTTTGTTACGTTTAATTGATGATTTTGGCGCCGTCTACAAGTGCAGGGCTGGTTTACTTACTACCATCTGCAAAATCAATTAAAGCCGGCAACTAATGAGGTGTTTCTGTGTTGTCTTTGAAGAGACGAGTGCTTGTGAATGTGAATATAATAATCGCATGCATTTTTCGCCACTGCAATCTGTTACTGTCACTGAGCAAGTGGAGCCGGATATAATTAAACATGCTCACGAGTCATAACGTACGTTGGGCACGCAGTATTTGACGTCCACGTCACAACAACGTCACGGCCTCTTGACTCTGGCGTCACGTAGTCATGGCACTCGCTCAGTTCGTCGTGGGACCGAGGCAGCGCAGCGCCGGTGTGGGCGTGTCGCTGCGAGCGGCGACTCGCAAACAAAGCAGGTGCTCTCTCTGTTGTGTCGCGACGACGGTGCTGGCTGGCTGTCAATGCTGCTTGCCGTCCGCTCGGCGTGTGGTCTCTGACGGACAGCTCGCTGCGGTCGTCGTGGAATTACCGGTGAGTCCGTCATCGTCTTGTCTGTCGTCGCCTCTAATTCAAGTCGATTTGGATTAAGCCGCCGCGCATCACGGAGCGCTTGGATACTCCAGTCGCGATTGATTAGTTCTGAGCCTTTCGTATGGACTGCACGTCAAATCACGTGGATGTACTGCGTACTGTCAGGTAGGATAAGCTTATACGGGGGTTAAAGTAACTGTAGACAAATGTTTACATTAACAAACTCACTAGACATACTGTTGAAAGTCAAAATTTTTCTTGTTCACTGTTATAGTATTAGTTTTTCGTAAGTATGGCACACAAGTATAGATGCTGTGTGATACAAGTTATACTTATCCAAATCTGTTACAACTGCAGCGTGGCATTCACGGTACCTTATTTATGTTAGCGTGATCCTTAAAAAGGAAACGTCGTCTTAACTAACGTATCAAGATACGTTGCTTCTCTGGCATTAAATGAAGATATATAGACATGCATACTCCAGATGGCGAAATAATATGCATAAATTAATTTAAATACAAAATGCATGCAGTTAGCGACCGACGAGTATCATTGGTAACGATATTAGTCGGTCATCTGATTCATTGGAGCTGCATGTTGTCAGCTATATGTAACGTCGCTTGTTGCGGACAACGGGACAAGGCCTATTATCTCAGCCATTATTACCGTCGCTCGAGCCAGCGGACGGCCACATTAATCGGTGCACACGCACAATATACGATAAAAATGCGTGTCGCAAGACATATATTCGACGTGATGTCCAATTTGAACGACATATCAGATTACTGCATGCGAGTCGTCGTTGTCGCTGAGCGATACAATGACGTCACGACAGGTGCGCGTTCGTTCATTTATTACGACCGGCGACAAGTGCTTGTATGTGACATTGAAAATTTACGTCGTGTTTGCGTGATACTGACCCGACGACGAATATAGCAACTTATGAAAACTGTTATTAAACTGTTATACTCGTAAAGATAAATGAATAACACGGTGTCGAATGAAGAATAACGAATCCACCTCTGTCAAGCATGTAAGACTGCTGCCGAGGAAGGTGGATCAAATTGAAGGGTTTTTTCAGCGGTGCTTCTACGGAGCGTTAATCGGATTTAAGTGTATGTAATGTAACTTCAACAAAAAGAAGCCGGATACTCACCCATTTCTAACTAATTTCCGGACGACTGGATTACGATCGCACCATCATGATCATGTTTGGTTTTACTGCTTCGGTCGCGTGTTCCTCGGGTGCCGTTATAATATGAGCTGCGCCGGTGAATACAAGAACGACTTTTTAAGTTCATTGATGTTCGATAGTGTCCTCGTGAAGCTAATAGCCTGACTAGTCTATATCGCCATTCGGTGCGTCGACTCGAACCCTTTTCAAACGTGTTTGCGCGGCACTGCGGCAGGCACGTGGTTGCGACGCCGTCCGTTTCATTTGACCAGATAGCGACGTCGCGAAGGTAGAGATTGTCGTCGATAGTTTTTCGCAGGCGTCTGACCGACGAACGAACGGACGCCATGTTGGACTGCGGAGACTGGGTCAGTCGTCGTAAAACATGACATCGATGACGCATCGTCCGCCAAATGAACCATCAAACAGGCTGCGATGACGTATCACCCTTCAGCTGCTGTGTCTATCACTCAGGTTCGATCGATGCATGAGTTTAACAAGCTTCACTGAGCATCGTCATTTCAACTGTCGACGTCAACTAATTGAATTGTTGCAACATGGGATTAATTACTGAGATTTTCGGTTTGAAGAGGTGTTGGACTCTAAACACTAAAGTCTATGACAACTCAAACTAATTTTAACAAATAAATGCGGCGCATTGTACACGTACTGGTACCAATTAACGCGGTGTTTTTAATTTGCGAATGAGCATATTATGATATTTCGCATTCACTTACGCCGTATATTCTTGATCAGCAAGTGCTAACAAATGACTATACCAGTTGTAGAAAATGATATATGTGAACGCACTGTCGGGTTATACGTCGTATAATGCGCACACACGTTTGTCGCTCGCAAATAAGGAGGTCGTGCAGCTTATTGCAAACGACGAAAGTATTGCGAACACAGTGTGAAAGAATTGAACCTGAACTGTTCGGCGGTAACCTCAAAGCAGATAAACAGTCGTCCAATCAAGCCGGCATCGCGAACGTAGACAATTGACGACGTGTAGTACTAGCAGTCATATATCATAGTCTACACATGGACCACTGAGCATAATGTACCGACAAGGTAACCTATAGGCTACTACTACATTAGCAGTTTAGCACCTATCAAGACGTCGTAGTCTATTGTTTGCTTCGTCGAAAAATCGGGTCGGACCTGCGATGAAAGCGCTTGTATTACGAACTCTGCACGACGTATACACTGAGCTGAAAATCGTAGCCATTCGTATGTCGTCGTATGTCGCTGAACGCTGTTATTATCGTTAATAAATACTGATGATATCGACGCCATAATTTTTGGCGACGAAATCGATGCGGTAGGTCTCTGCGTGGGAGTTTAGACCTAATAGGGCGACCGAAATAGCGGCGGGACTGAAAAGTTATAAGCGGCGGAAATGAAATATCAATCAACGTTCCGATCGATCCAAATTATTATTAATGCGATCATAATCTCTGTATAACTGACAGATGTGACATGCAAACCGTGATTGGTTTGATTTGTGTTTGTTTGACATGGACAGACATGGTTATAGCGCGATTCATTGCAGTCGCATTCACTTTTGTGTTTCATGAATTTATCACTTTGTCAGTAGATCAACTGGCCGATATCTTTTTATTGCGAGTCTTTGTTAATCGATCTATTAATTCTAAAAATGACGACGCGGTAAGAGCATAATAGAATGAGGCTTCTCAGCGCTTAGTACGTTATCACTCACTAGAGGGCACTGCCTGTGATGCGGCCGGAAGGTAAACGTTACAAATGCAAACAGCTGTGTGCCGATGTAAATAATGATAGTTTATCGTTCATAGTTCATAATAAAATGCTTACATAAAAATGACCAGCGCTTGTAACAATGATAAAAACACTAAAAACACTGAAGAACAAGATCAGGGTAAAATCACTCAAAACATTCAAATGAGTTTGAAAAAGTGGAAAAGTTGTACCATGCAAAAAATAATAGCCGTGTTGCGGAAGAGAAATGCCAAATTGTTATTTGTCTGATGCTTACTCTGGTTTACTCTGGTTGGTGACAGACTTCATTTGAAGGTTTTGAATGCAACGAAAACTTTTTGGTATTTTCAGTTCTGCAGTCAGATTACTTGAAGTACCGGCGACATTACAATGCCGGCGTCTGTCGGCGTCGGGCTGCCAATAGAATACCAACGGACGTAACACCAACCGACACTAAATCAGCTAAAACAAATAAGATGAACATTTTTCATGAACTTTGAAGAGAAAAGGATCTGGGCTTGGTGATTCGTTGACCATTTTTTCATTTGCTTTCGTCTTTGGACGCGGTCACTTGGTGCAAATGCAACGCTACAAGATATAGGCCTAGTGCGTGCTTTACGTGCGTTTTCCAGCATCGAAAAAACGAAAACATCCGTTAACAGAACAATAGTATGAGCAGAGCACAATGTGGACTCTGGACTGGTGTAAATTTGTGGCAGTAGCTGAAACATGCAAGTTTCGGTTAAAATTAACACTGCAACTATAAGCAGCGATAAAAAGGTTATTAGTAATTAATTGTAACTGAAACTCATCACAAAACTTCACCAGCGTAATACACAGACGGAGCAGACGCTATGGAGAGCAGCCATTCAGAGACAACTTGACCTCAGTATCAGATCTCGGTGGCCATCATCCGAGATATTAGAGCGTCGCCTAATGGAGCGAGATAAGGTTGCCACGCTTGACTGACCACACACAGCGCCTATACACAATGGACGCAGATGGCATCATTAGCAATTGTAATGCTCAGCGCACGTCTTGTTTCATTTCTGCTCGCATTTTTCGTGCCTCGTCGTCAGCCGGAAGGCCGGCCGATCCGGCGGTCTCTTGCCTCCGCAGCTGATGGGACGGCTTTCCGCTCGCATGATCAATAGTAGCCAGGAAGCGGCGTGGAGCGACGTCATTCGAGCTCAGCTGTTCATTTCCTCGCCGCCGCCGCCGCCGCCGCCGCCGGCGTATAAACTGCTGATAGTAGGCGTCGTGCAAATAATATCAATTAGCAAACTATCTCTTAACGCTCAACAGTAGTCCGTTCGCAATTTAACTGGCTTGCCGCCGAACACTAAAACAGTTTTTGAGTTAGATAATTTCATGATTCAGTGTATCCGTGAAAAGAGGCAAAAGGCTTTCAAATGGCAAAATAATGATCGCAGATTATTCTTTGTACGAAATGCAGCTAGTCGTTGATCAGTTGAAGGCAGAGGGCGTGACCCGGTTGCATTGAGTATGCCGGTACTGTTGTAAAGCGAACACAATTTAGATCATTAGATGAGATAGGCTCGAGCGAGCCTGAAGGCCGCAAATAACCAATACTTTGCGGCTTGATCTAGTCAATGATACGGTGGCCAATCGGTCTGTGAACGTGCTGGCGGTGCAAAGTGATCGAGAGTCGTGCTGTAGTGAAGTGGGCTGACCGATGATGATGACCTTCGCTGAACTCACCAAGTGGCCAGTCTTTACTGCCATGTGGGAGTCATGACTTCGACTGTTTCTAGCTGTTGAATTTCTCTGTCGACGCTCTGAAACTGTGTTTCTTTTATGACTTGGCAGTAAGTATTTGTCTTCTTTTGTGATCTGTGTGCTTCATATTTCGTTTTAGGACTCGGACTCGTCACTACATGACGTGAAGAGTAAATTTCGCAGTCAAGTACATATTTTTGGATGAGGTGTTTAAGGTGTATGGTATCGATGCGGACGTCTTTAACGTGTCTGTTAACATGTTCAGTCTGCGAATACTGAATTTTAGCTAAGATACATTCGGACTCTGCTCAGACTTTTAGTGAAGGTCTGTGAACTCGGATTCGTTCGTCACGAACTTGGACTCGGACTTACTGGACTCGACTATATCATTGCATTTTCATGCTGACATATTTACATAATCCAGTGGCCATGTAGGCCTATCTCTGACGTTCAGCAGTGCGGGTCGTTTGTAGGGCCTAGAAGCACCGTTGGATATATCGACACGTACATGTAATGCTATAGCAGAGTACTGCAGAGATAACTGTACTTCGGTGCGAATCGTACTGCAATAACGTCGCTGAAGAACAAGCTCGGCGTATGTTCGAGACAGTACGACGAAACTGAAAGCCTCCGTAATAACATAGAACGTACAGACATTTTGGCGGTTGAGTGCATAGTGGTAGTGGCATTATGACTTGCTCTGTGAACTACAGATCACTAATCCGTCGATTGAGCACTTTACTGCCAACAGACTTCAGATGCTGCTGCTGCTGCCAAAGGCGCTGTGGAATGATGTACAGCGTAGATGCTGGATGCGTTGGTTCTGCTTGGCGGTGCAGTCATGGTTCAGCTGCACGCGTAGTAGATTGGCAAATAACGTTGTGCATGCTTTGAGATACTGCTGTAGGCAGTAGGCTATCTGTTATTCCGTCCTTTCAGAAGAAAGAAAACTACATAGGCTTTGTGATTCTCTATAGGCAGCGTTCTTACTATTGACAACTCTTTGTATAACAGAAAACGAAGTACATTTCTGACTCCACCAGAGTTATTTTACTGGATTTTTGTGCACTTTAACTTTTATGGATTTCAATATTCACTCAGTACTAATTCACTCTGCTCTACCTGCAAAGATGTACAAAGTTCTGTAAATCCTGATTACATTTTGCAACTTTTCTTACAAACATACCTGCTGAAAGTATTTGCCAATTTGATGTGCGTGAAATTTTGATATTCGATTATTGTCAGCTGTTGTAAAAAGTTCATCCTCCGGTTGTCATTGCACATTATTGCTGCGATGTGAGCATAGTACTGTATATACACTCGTGTGTGTGTCGGACCACGTACACATACAGAGCAAATTGGATAAAAACAGCGAAAGTGAATTTATGGTCGATTACGGAAATGTTATAAACGCTATTCTTATATACAGTAACATAATAGCATATATAAGCGAAAATGTCAATATTAGATGCAACATTACATGCCTAAACAACATTCTGGCACATGGAACTGCGTATCAGAACGAAATTATGCCAATACAGTACTAAATCCTAGCTGAGCCTATAACCTCCGACCCCAAACTGAGAACCTAGCCTACCCTTGAGAATGAAAGTCCTGTTGGTTAGAAGATGTTTTTGTTCTGATTGGATTTCCTTCCCACTTGCCGCTTTCGTCACTCGCAGTAAACGGTTTTATTCAATAAAGACGCGCAATAAAGTCGCCAAGTGCATCGGCCGTAATTCACAGTCGCTGGACAAAAGAAGTCTGTTGCCCGTAGCAACGGCTTCAACAGCAGCATTCCGGCGATGAGATGCTGGCAGCCTGTCAGGCGAACCTTTGTCTTGTTGTTAATCTGATGCTTGCCAGCCTGCAGCGTGATAGACGCCACTCCGTCGCGTACACGGTTCCACTTTTGGCATTGTTTCAAGAGTACATACTCTTATATAAAAATACTTAAAAGTACCGTAAACCCGTTACGGTTCTATGTAAGAGGTTAATCAGGCTTTATCGGCCTAACAAAATAAAGCTTCTGTGAAAATAAAAGCAATTGCAATCTCATTTAGCCTGAAGGTAGCGCTGTCCGCAATTGAACTCCAATTAACTGTGAATGCCGCATTAATGTCGCTGCCAAAGCGAATTACTCGTCAAGTTACTTTAATGTCGATCGTTTCCATATTACGAGTTACGTCAATGCGCCCGTTTTCGTTATCTTGAAAACAAAAATTCGGAAATTGTGTTGTATTTGTTACATTTTGGTGAATAATGACGTATTATGAAATTTATCGAAATTGTTAACATCATCAGTATTATATAACGACATGTTTACATTACTATAGGATAATCACGTTCTGCTTTATATTTGTTGAACGTCAGCTATTATACCTGTACGTACGGGCTACACTCTGCCTGCTGGCGACGGTACGTTGCTCGAAGTTGTGTTGAATCTGTAAAGCACCTGCTGGAGGCACGGTCACCTGGTGCAAATCATGGTTACACGATGGTGCAAACCAAAAATTGCCATTGCTTACAGAAGCCTGACACTGGCAGACACCATACGACACCATATACACGTCGCCAGCTCGCGTGCAACTTGTTATTTTTAACACTAACCAGCACGAAGCTGAGGCGCAAATATGCAACAGCTCGGCGTATAGTGTATATACTCAAGGATTAAAAGCAATAAAAACGAAACCTGAATGACTGCTGGCCCGAAACGTCCTCGATCACAAAAGCGTCGCGCGAAAGAACAAGAATTAAAGCGTTGACGGACACAAACAGCCGTTGAGACAAAAATGAAGTTGTTCATTCCTCGCTAGAGAAAGCGCTGAGTTTGTGGCAAAAACTGCTAATGACAGCAAGACAGTAATGGTTATAGTACGCCTAATTGTAATTTATGATATTAGTGATGCTGTCGCAGAAAACACGATTAAAGTGCGTTTCACAGTCAAATATAAATGCGTTTCTATCACAGATTTATGTGTGCCATATCAATATTTTCGTGGATTTTTCGTATTTTTGATAAAAAAAATTAATTTGCGGTTGTCAGGTACTTGTTCTTTGTGTGGATTTTTGTGGACTTTAAATTATATTTGTCTGAAGGTTTTGTTTTTGCTCTGTCTCAGTGTGCAGCAGAAACCGTTGTGATGACGTCGGAGTTGCCTAGTGACGAGGACTAGTTGGTTACCATGGCTACCGTATATCTACAGTCAGTAGATACTGCAGGTCGCGGAGTTCGTGGGGACTCTGGTATACCACTAGCTCGCTCTTCTGCTTACAGCGCTTTACCTAGGACCTCACCACACGCCACCTCGCTTCAGCACAACTATACGTAAGTCATAAATGGCATTCTGTATTAGTCTTACTCGTTGAAACTGCAAATTCGGACCGAATAGCAATATTGATTTCTGTCACCGGCGAAATTGAGTAAATAAATAGGTTTTGACTTACCAGATGTGCTCGCGAAACGTATTGTTTTTGTGAGCAAAAATTTAAAGATGTGAATTATGTATGTACTTTTGTTATATGCATAGTCCTGTTGCTATTGTCTTGTTAGCTATAACATACAGAGTTCTTTTATTTTCTCTGCATATACCGTTACAGCTGCGTTTTTTACTGCTGCGAACTAAGGACGATAAGCCTACACGTTCGGTTGTGCCGCATTAAACGGGATAAAAGTTAACACCTTAACAATTCGATCGCTTTTAAACGAAATCAGAATATGGAAATGTGTGATCACTACTGTCGCAGAAATGATAAAAGTAGCAAACAAAGCAGCGTCAAGTCTTATTTGTCGACAGCTGACTGCCACAGTCGCTGATGGATGAGTTCGAACAGCTGTGATAAATGACCCGTTCCCAGTTGACAGCTAATTTGAGGCCGTCGAATGGCCCCATACATGCGTCGCAATCGCGCTTTAGAGTCCGACCACCCGTGGACAGATGGCGGCATGGTCTGATGTTAGTTGGCCGGGTATTAGTGACGGATTTGTTCACAGCTGGCGTGTCTTAATTGGAAACTTGGCTTCCTAACCCATCATAATCAAACTCTGCTGAACAGCACTAAATGTCTGTTAGAACAGTATTGTATGTTGAACCGTGACATAGGCCCCCTATAAATTTTTCACACTTCTCTTTACTTTAACCGCGCCAGTAAAATGTTGTTGTATTGGAATATGTTTTGTTAGCTTAGTGTGCTCAGCGCAGTAATTCATGGAATTGCTTAAAATATAGACCACTGCTAGACGCAATCAGTACAACATTGATATAACCGTGAATGAACGACTTCTAATTTTCCAATTTCAGCAGGAAAAAAGGTGCCAGTGCAATTTGAGAATTTTATCGAAGTACTCGTAACTTGCTATTTTTTACACGATATCGGCTTTAAAAATTTCTAAGCTTTTTAAAGTTCAAAAACATTTTAACGGAATTGCAGTAACATAATTGTTCAGAATAGCAAACTTTCTCAGTTTAAATGCATACACATTCTCTAGATTAATAAATTAATGTAGACATAATTGCTACACGTGCTATGTATTACTGCATATTATACCGGGCTCAGCCCGGGCCATGCCGTACTATTTGTATTGTATGTGCTTGGCCTTGCTTACTAGTCTGCAGATTTTGACTGTGACGAAAATCTGACTGTGACGAAGTACTAAGTGACCCTGTCACGAAGTCGAGTGACCCGTTATATCAGACAATTGTTATAATGGTAAAAAATACTTTCTTCCGGTGTTTTAGGTAGATAATTAACAAACACGCTGTAACATGTGCCTAAAGATTAGATCTGTGCTCACATTTTAATAAAAATGCTACAAATACATAATATATTACTTAAGCTGTGTAACTTATCTAATATTCTACAAACAGCCAAGAAAATAGTTAAAAAACATTTCCGTGGCGCTATCTGGCGACTGTCTATAAACGTTTTGTTGAATTGCAACGCATACGGCTCACTTCAACGTTGTCGTAGAAACAAACACAAATCGACTTATAGAAGCAACGAGAAACAAGACGCCAAAGTAATTTAGCGATAGCCGCATCGAATACGCGCTGCAATGAGGCGCTTCTAATGAGCTT
>Ga0126335_1000924_pt1 | contig 15452 bp, 16 predicted proteins | sample OlaspJWI45metaG_FD_108409 | JGI IMG/M metagenome (GOLD analysis project Ga0126335, IMG submission 108409) | Marine gutless worms symbiont microbial communities from Oahu, Hawaii - Olavius sp. 1 OAHU.JWI-45 metaG | ecosystem: Host-associated > Annelida > Digestive system > Unclassified | place... | reverse complement strand
TCTGAACATTGAACGTGAGGTGGATACATAATGTATGCTTGCTTGCTTAAAACAAGGCAAAGTCAGACTTCAACTGCCGGTCTGTCCCTTTGACACGCCGGCATGCGTTTGCCCGGCGTATCTATAATTGAAGAACCACGCAGCGTGCAGGGCGGTGGGGTGCCTGTGATGTCTACTCGTGTTACACCTGAAGTCTGTACGGCAGAACGTGAATAGAAATGCCGGCCTCATTTGTAGTCACTTTCTGTCAACGTCGCCGAGTCAGATTACTGTTGATCGTTATCCCAGCGGGCGCATCGGTATCGGCGGAGACACGCAAACCGATATATTGTATTCGCCGATACTGTAAAGCAACGAGTGAATACTCACCGATACGCAGTATCGGTCTAACACTACTAAATGATACCCAATATTAGTGTTAAGATTTTTACGACCCTAGTCACGTCATTCTCAGATGGGCAAGTGTCAAGTGAGCCGAAGAAAATACACGAACTGAGCCGGAAATTATGGAGAAAGTGACATCAAATGACTAGGTAATACGTACATCTTTGAAATGTATCGCCTTCAGTATCGTAGTCATACTTCTTGCACTGTCCAACTTTGCAACAAAGATATACTGTCTGTCTTCGTCGGAATCCTGTGATAACAGCGCCATATTTCTTCTTAAACCGTTTTCAACGTAAACAACAACACTCGAATTACTCCGCCATTTTTATTTCATTCACAGTGTTTACATCTGTTAAATAAGTAAACTAGCTGTCACTATGTGGCCATGCCGCCGATGAGGCTACGAGCCTACGACCTACGAAAAATGTTAAAAATGCAAGAGTTAAAAGTTATTCTAGGAAATGTGCAATAAATGCGAGATTTTACTTTGTATTAGGTCACATCAAATGCATGAGATGCCGACTATTACGATCGATGATCCTGTATTGGATTTGGACGTCTGTCTGTCGCCTGTGGATAAAAACGCACCCGTCTGTCTCTGTCTGTCACGCCGATGACTGTTCACTCATTCGCCATATGACGCCACTCGATGTGGCCGTTACTTCATTACTGTAGTCACAGTGTCACTTGTTTTGTTCTGTGAGTATTTTTAAACTGTGCTGCTATTACATACGGATAGCCTACACCAACCATCACGCCTTGCTGTGCTGTGGTCAAGTCGGCAAAAAGTGAACGTCAAAACCGTCGTCGAACATGGGGGATTGAAAAATTGGGAACAAAGTTTTTTCTTCGCTTGTTGCGATTATTATATTTCATGCATTATATTCAAATGTCAAGATGACAATTAATTTTCGGCATGTATGTTTTGTATTTTCTGTTTTATCAGCTGTTATCACTGACGAACAATGATGCATCATATGTACGCTTTCCATATAAGGTAACAGAGCACCAGCACTGGAGCAGATGACCCCGGCGCACTTGCAGCAGCTACAGGAGCAGCTATAGCGAAACCATATCCCAGTCTTAACTGCTAGAAATGCGCCGCGCAGCAGCTCTGGGAGGCAACTAGCTGCTGCGTGGCCGAGAACAGTGCGTGATGCAGCGACCGACTTTAAATAGCGCATATCCATCCGTGAGCGGGGCATGCAGCTTGGCTACTTGGGCTGCCATAGACAAAGCTGGGACTCGCGGGCGAGCGTATGCTGCTCCATGCCAAGAAAGGCAAGATCTATAAACAGCAATGCTGATCGCGTCCTACCATCTTATAGCGGCGCACCAAGATATAACTATTCACACTTGGCGAAGTTTGCGTGATCGGAATCGAGGGGTCACTCTAGAGGCTCCCTATTTCGCCGCCTATCGTTACTGTGATATTTTTACCTATGCAAATTAGACCTACATGTTAGCCTATATCGCTGTCGCAAGAAAGCGCCAATGTCGGGCGAATAACGTCATTTTCCCAACAGTCGCCCCTCTATAGTCAGCCTACAGGGTGAGTCAAATTAAACGGGACAGAGATATCAAATCCATTTTTTCGAGTTATTATTATATTCCAATGCATTAGGCTATATTCACGATAACATGATAAATTTCAGAATTTGTAAAGGTGGCACCCTCCCCAACACGGGCGGAATTTCCAGCATGCCAGAGGACGTGAGGATTGCCTTTCTGGTGCGCCACTGTCCCATAGGAAACATTTCTCACAAGAGGGCGAGGGTGCGCGGAAGGCTGGGCGACGGCGGCCTTGGCTCACACAAGACGAGTTATGGGCGCTCACGTGGTCGACTTGTAAGGCGAGTATCCTATCCTACTGTGTGTAACTTTCAGCAGCAGCAACAGCAGCAGCTACAGCGGCCAAGTTTGACGATCTTACTGCGTCGCGTCGTTGTGTGAAACTACGTCGTTGTGTGGGTGGTCTGCAGCGTAACAGGTTGGTGAGCGGACTATTGCGATCGATGATCCCGTTGTGTGGGCCTCTGTCAGTCAGTCAATATGTGTGTCTGTCACGCGGGCAACTGTTCTGCTTTATTCGCTAGATGGCGCCATTTTGATGCGGCCATCACCACAGTACCACCCTATTGTTTTTTTGTCCACTAACAGCGGAAAAGTTCACGCGATAGTTGTCATTTGCAACTATCGCATGAACTATAACATTGCTGGTCACTACATGTAGGCCCATGTCGACAATAAATGCGACAGATTCAGCTAACGCGTCTGGCTTTTGGGCAGAATATGGTATAGCACATGCTAAGTTACTATATAGGCCTACTTGGTAGTTTACTTCCATGATTGGAGACAGTGTGCCGCATGCTTGTCGTTTCTGTCCTCAAGTTTAATTGATACAGTAGGCCTACATGCAGTTTCAGAGTCAGTGATGTAGATACATTACGGTTATTTCAGTGAAGCGTCTGTCTGTTTTTAGAATCAATATCGATGTTATTTTTCCACAACTTCAGCGCGATTCAAAAAATCACGTTCTTGCAATGACGGGTAGCAGCGACTTTAGATCGTATCGATACGACTTCTGGCGCGGATTTCTGACAACTCCCAGGAGGAACCACCAGTTGCCAGTCAGCAGCCGCGGCGGCGGTGGTCTGTGCAGCACTCTGTACTCGTGCAAGATCTGTGGCTGCCTTCTGCGTAGTCGAGCCGACCGCAAGGCACACACGACGCTTCAACACAAACCGATCTCGTCGACTCGGACACATCACACCCGCAACGTCGATCTTACGACGAACGACCAGTCTTTCTTCGTCTTAGAGGCAACGCCGAAGTCGAACGTGAACTTCTCGCAACCTGTAGTGGTCACCTCCTCTATCGCACAAGATTCCGCGTCGGCGTCAGAACTTGGAACGTCCAGGTTCGATTTTCTCCGGTCGTCATATCATCCACATTGCTCGACAGAAACCTTGTTGCCTTCGACTGAGGAGGAGACACCCATTGTGACGTCACTCGTTGGCTCACGTGACCGCGACAGTACTTCCGGTATCATGTCGGACTGTATGCAGGGCGACAATTTCGCTGGAAAATATTCCACCACCTCCGACGACCGGCGGTCTGACGAAGTGCTCGATCTTACCACGACGAAAGACGTCGGCACTGATCGCAATCTACTTCCGGTTCCGGCTTATTCGGCGGACAACGGCGACTTCCGGTCATCGCTGGTACGACACAGAAAGTCGCTTGGTCTTGATCGCACTGTGCAGAGACTGTGGCAGTTCAAACTCCAAAATCAGCTGAGCGCATGCGTTGATAATGAGGTCATAGTTCTAGGTCGTCGTGAAAGGTCAATGCTATACGACGATAATGCTAATGATCTCGGGAACGATTCAGTGTTGCTGGAAGAAGCAGGTCAGACGCATCATTCCCAGGAAGAACGACCCAGTTTGGAGACAAATGTCAGCGGATATAGGTCACCGGGTCATGCGGGGGCGGAGCTGAAATTGAGGCGAGTTGTGGCGTCACCTGGTAAAAGACCTTTCTGCTACATGTCACTCATGACACTGCAGTCAACCAGCCGGCGCAAAACGCTACCAGCACGGGTTAGCAGCTAATGCTATTTGTCTTACTTACTTACTAACAATAGCGTGGTGACGCAACTGGTGGGGCGACAGGCTTGCGATTATAGATTTCAGGTATGAGTCTCGGCCTGTCAACCTCGCTTAAGTTATTTACATGCATGCAAGTAAGTCTAATTTGGTAGGCCTAATGGCTGGGAAATGAACCGACAAGCGATACGCTAGCTCGATCTGTATCTCGCGGTGTGGTACAACTTACAAGGCGCCAAAGGCCAAAGCACTACAATAGGGCGCCGCAATACGTTAGGCTAACTATTATTTTATGAAACGTTTATGTCACGTGAATGTAAAAACAAGTGGCCAAAGTAATTTGGCGAAGGCCGCATCGAATTCGTAAGGGAAACGCATAGTTCAAACCTCGTGCATTGGAGGCGGATAATAAATCTGGAGACAATTTCTACTTTACATTGCACCTCGAATGTTATGATGGTAAACTATGACACCACATCTTGTTTTGTAGAAAAGAAACAGCCACACGACACCGGCTGACGAGCCTAGTCAGAGCGTAAAATCGTCGTCCTCCCCCAGAGAGCGTGATGTTCTAGACGACACCCAGTGGGCGCCGTCTCAGGTCGCGGCGTGTGACGTGTGTTGTGACGCTGGCGACCTGCGACGTCACCAGCTGTCGACGCACAGACACGACGCGCAACAACGCGGAGCGATGTGTAGGCCTATCAAGTCCAGATCACATCACGTCAACTCGTCACGACATCTACGCGGCGGTGCGAGTGTGACGTCATCACGACGTCATAGCGCAGCATCGCACCTGTTGTTACGTCATCGTCGTCTGCAGCTGTCTCGCTCTCAGGTACGTCGTGGCGTGGCGTAGTGGCAAGCAGGTTGGTCTCGATCAACCAGTTAATCAACGTCAGACGCAGTTAGTCTGGTGGATGGGTGACTGTCTGCGGACGGGTAAACATCTAGGTATGTAACCAGCCAACTAGTCAACTCCATCTCCATCTCCGAGATACCGTACGTAAATGAGGACCATCTTCGGCTGGAAAGGCAAAGGCATGGTTCATTCCGTTTGCGGATAAACCCTTGGGCGTACGTGACCTAAAGATAAAACTGTGAGATCCCTCGACAACGTGTGCTATACCTTAGAACTTCTGCTGTGAGGTCTTCTCGCTAAGAGGCGCTATATCGAGTGTATGACCTTTGCCATATACTAACTGATTGCCTAAAGACTTGTCTGCAAAATTAGCTATTACGTCTTGAGTGGGACGCTAAACTGTTTATTAACTTACTTACTTAGGGTATCATTTCACTAGAGCTAGCAAGTCGCGAACCTGTTCGCAACAAGTTCGAGACTTGTTTGCGACCTGGCGCGGACTTTTCCGCTATCTGTCGCGACTTGCTAGCTCTAGTGGAATAACACTTTTACCGTTATTCTGCAGGCTGCCGACAGGCACGAACGGAAGGTCGAACATTGGTCACGTGGCTCGACAATAATAACGTCATGTAGCGAAACCGGAAGCAGCGCGTCGGCGGGGGGTCGCGGGGTGACCTGTGAGTTTCCCGGTTGCCGACGCGCGTTCCGCGAACTGAAGCACCTCAAAGTACATCGAATGCAGCACACCGATGAGCGCCCCCTTGCGTGTACGCTGTGTACATACACGTGTCGGCAGCGTAACTCGCTCAACTGGCACATGAAGTCGCGTCACGGACTCGGCAAGACGGTGACTGACGACGGGCGAACGGTCTACGTTAGCAACGCGTCGTCACAGTGAAGACTTTTCAGGCTGCATCGAATGCACGACATGCGGTCGATGATCCCGACAGTCTGCCTGTCACACGGGCTACTGTTGGGCGAGTGTTCACCAGATGGCGCCACGATTCGGCCGTTACTACACTACTGTAGCCATTTGTTAGCTCAGCTGGCTACAGCCTAGTTGAGCCAATCATACAGCCTGAACGAATGGTGTTTGTCTGTGTGTCGGAAATCGTAACCGCTGGACTAGATACTTGTAATCTTGCAAGCAGAGACATATTGACCGACTCTGATCACAAACCAAAAACAAGAGGCCAAAGTGATTTCGCAAAGGCTGCACCGAATGACCCTACGTGACAGACAGACTGATAGACGTATGGACAGACACCCCGCACATCGGTGACAATAGTCTGCATTTCATGCATTCGATGCAGCCTTCTAGCTAACGCTAACCTACTTAAGCCAGCTGAGTGTCACTGCCCGTGGACGCTTTGTTATGTCAAGTGCCAGAATTGAATGAGAAGGGCAGTTCATTATAGTGTGACTAATGCTACAGTAGGCCTTCTACTAATTATGAACGTGAAAATAGTTATACACATCAAACGAAGCGTTTCTGCAATAGAAATTATTATTGAGACAGTGTGTATAAAGTTGTTTGCCAACGTTGACATTCTCGCGTGTATTGTCTAAAACATTTATATATATTTAAAAAAAGTGCCATGTTTGAGACACAGTCACTACACATACACATGCATGCAGTTGAAATAATGACATCTGATTCATACAGTTTTCACTGTCAATCTTTTCATAGCTACAGCAAATGGCCAGGCCAAGTAATTTGACGAAGGTTGCATCGAATCCCACTTCCCTTGCCGTGAGGGGATCGTAACACCGTCTACATACAATGTTTCTTGCGCCCTAAAGTGCCTCCACTCCAAACAGGACCTCGATCCGTTCAGCCGCTTTTGTAGGGTGCAGGCACGTGACAGAGAGACAAACCGACATATTACGCTGCGGGAATCGTTTGCAACAGTCCGCGTCTTTTGCATTCGATGCGGCCTAATAAACGTTGATTGGTTGATCTAAATCAACATTTACGCGTACAATCAGTGTTTGCAAACTACTATACTACAGTTACACAACTAGTCTAGTCGCCCAGTCATCACCGAAGAATGAAGATGTCTTCTAGTTCAGCCGGTTGCAGAGCCTGCGGGTGCGTGTGTCGCATAACTACCGGGATTAGTCATCATCAGGTGAGTCAACCAACTTCCAACTACTTCAGCGTCAAACCCCAGCGCCGACATCAGCTCCGTCAGACGTCCTAAAAGTAAAAGTATTGTATCAAGCGGTGGGCTTAAGTTGGACCGTACGGTAGCCTCGGTAGGTCCTGTTACAAAATACAAGAACTATGAACAAGTTGGCCTGAAAACCTGAATTGTTAAATGACGCTTTTGTTTTGTAATTCACTTATCACCACAAAGTATATTTCTATCACAGCTGTGACTGTTTATAATAGTTGATTACAAGGCAAAGTTTGGCTTGGTGATCGACTGTTAATGTTGGGGGTGGTAGAAAGCAAAAGACAACCAGCGACGACCTGCACGGAAGTGGATCGACGACATCCTGATGCGGTGTGGGTCAAGACATCAATGGAGCGGAGAACATTCGTGGCTAGCCCCTACAGTCCTGGCTGATCAGTGATCACGGAATCACAGGAGGAGGAGGAAGAGGAGGTCCGGCGGTTACCATTTCCGACACCACGATTAACAGACAGACAGAGTGACAGAATCACAGACAGACAAACAAACATTTACACAGACGCGGTTTGAACAGCCGACCTCAGCTCAGCTCAGCTCAGCTCAGCCAGGTTGTGTGTCTGCGTCGGGTCATTAATACGAGTACAGCAGACCTAAAGATTTCGCAGTTTTAGATACTGAAAATCAGACTATTTGCTCACTCTATTGTATGAAAATATCTGCAGCGTGTGCCCATGACTTGCCTGTGGCAGCGGCATGGTGGTCTCTGCAGTTAGTTGCACTAGTTGCGCCTACTTCCGTTTCCGGGTCATGTGATGACGTCATGCTCGCACCTGCTGCAGATGGTCCCTCGTCACACGACACAACCTTCAGTCCTGTACAGCCGATTACTCAACATAAGTACAGCGACGAATTTGAACTTTTAAAACATGCTTAAGTTCAGTAAGGTGTGATGCGACAGGAGTTTTGTTGGACATTTAGTACTCTTTTTGGTCGTTCAATATTTCTTCAATCGGTTAAGATTTCACGAAGTACTGCGATGAATTGGCAAGCCAGGTAACTCAGGCAAATCCTGTCCGCTAGTGCTATTTGTGTACTTCGTGTACAACTTCTATAATAATAATAATAATAATAATAATAATAATAATCCACTTTTAGGCTGCATCGAATGCACAACCCGCATAATGCGTCCTATTGCGATCGATGATCCCGTAGCGTGATGTCTCAGTCAGTCAGTCTGTCACGAGGCTGCACTGTGCAAAAAGCTGAACGGGTCAAGATCCAGTTTGAAGTGGAGATCCCTGAAGACCAAAAACACACAGTAGTACGACGTAGTGGCACGAGGAGGAGTAGTGGGGGAAGAAAAGACGTAGTAACCGTGCGGTTCCAGAAACGCGTTGGCCGTGTCGACAATCAACTGTCGCAGATCTTGTCCGTCTTTCTGCGGACACTTCTCATGCTCATTCTCATCTTTCTCAGCATGCTCCGTGCCTTGGTCCGATCTGTGCCCATTGCCGCTATCCCGCCCCAGTCCGGGCTCACATGATCCACCACAAGCATGGAAACAGGCACCATGTGGTGTTGATCCAGCCAGCAGGGAGGACAAAGCTCCAATGATCTGTATTCGCCATAACAAGTATTTCTAACAAGTTACAGCAATTTCTGACCAGTAGTTTCGGAGTTTTGCGCCAATAGACAAGCAGTGTTACGGGTCATCCTCTCCCCTTATGGTTTCAGCTGTTAGCCTATGTCAAAATCTTGAAATTATCAACAGACAGCTTTGAAACCAGAATATAACTTTAATAACAGGTGGAATACGGTAATTATGGCTCAATAGTGTCTAGGGAAATACTACGAGGTACAACAGCGAAAAATGAGTCTGTAACATAGTATAAAACCGAGAATGTCACCAAAAAGATGTAGCTAGCGCCTAGCAGCAAGCACTGAGCAGCACACGCGTTGGAACAACTGCGTAGTAGATGACACAGACGGAACAGACTGCTGGCGTCGTAGAACGGGCGGTGGACGGTTGGTGACGGCCGGCGTCAGTCGTCGTAGCAATCAGAACTCGAACTGAATGTGGTGAGCGTATCGTTCGTCAGACAGCTCTCGGCAGTGTCACAGTGTGGCGAACAACACAGCAATCGACTCAGTGGTTTTCGTATCACCCACAGCACACACTGCACGAACTCCGAGCTCGGCGTTTCTCCAAAATTCACAGCACTGTCGATCTTTATTTAACAACGTCTGAATTGAAATGTGTCGAAAAATCGCGCCCCCAGTTTGAACACAGCGGCAGTCACGTACTTCTCGTCATGCGGTAGCAAACAGGTGAAAACAGATAAACAAGACCAGACACTGGGTCGGCGAGTCGGCGGTAGCGCAGCAGGCTACGGCAACGCAGCTGCGGCGCGCAGCCTATGCGTACACAGCTACAAACAGTGACTGGTACGAATACATATGGAAATATGTAAATCAACGACCTCACTGAACATTACGATAAAAATAGTAGGCCTACAGTAAGCAAGACAAGGCGAGGATCCTATCACCACAACAGACAGACACAGAGACACACCAACAACAATACCTACATTCCAGCATAGACAAACTAAAATGTACAAAATATATTTTAATACATATTAAAATATACAAGCTAGAAATATAAAACATGTAAGACTTAGATTCTAAGGCCAACATAAAAGAACTAGTAACAAGTGGCTGAAGTAATACGGCGATAGCCGCATAGAATGTGGCGCCATCAGGCGAATGCGAATGAGTTGGAACAGCCGTATTTATCATATGGTACAATGGGTAGCATTTCCCCCACTTTCCTCCCCATCGCAGTAGGGGGACCGGGACACCCACTTGGTACAGTGTTACTTGGGCCCCAAGAGTCTCTACCCCAGACAGGACGTCCATGCTTTCAGCCGTTTTTAAACAGCGCAGGCGTGTGACAGACAGACACACCACGCTACGGGAACATCGGTCGCAACAGCCCGCATCTCGTGCATTCTCTGTGGCCTAAAGAGACAAAGTAGGCCTATTATAATATAATGTGTCTGCAGTAGGCATACCCCGTGATGAGGGTCCGGTTGGGTCGTAGTGCTGTGGTTGCGAGGGTCAAGCTCGACGTAGACATGAAAGACGCCATCGTTGACGTAACCCAGAGCTTCGACCAGTTCTTCGTCGCCAGAGAAAGATATCATGTCGCCTTCTTCATCTATAGTATACAATGTCTCAAATACAACAGTTCTGATATACGACCGACACGCGTGGCGACAAATATCACGAATTCCACGGGACAAAATCCACAAACGGTTAAAATATGCTAAGTGTGAGCGTAAAATTACAGCTGGCTTTGACAGAAAACAATAATCAGCAACACGCAAACAAATAATGCAAGATATACTGTTATTTTCATAAATTCGTTGAAATGCAGTAACCGTGAGTAGATAAAATTTGACGGCAAGTATGCTTCCGCCTGTGTCCAATGTCCAGTGAAACAAAAGCAAGGGACACTTCTGCCAGCGTCGACAAGGGTACGCACAATTTACGTGCCACCCATGCATTTACCATATCCACGAATGCAGCGAAGTTGCTTTGTTTTCCCAGTCGAACCTAGTTCTTATTCACCGACCCCGGGGGTGTGAAGGAAGGCTGAGTTGTCCTATAGTACTCGATTACCTTTCCAAAACAGCTTGATGGCTGCGTCCCCAGCAGACGGCAGAGTGGCTCGTATCTTCGCTGACAGATACTCATAGCTAGTTGAGACGTCTTGGTCCACAGAAAAACGCCGAAGTTGTACTTCATCTGACCCGCTCTGCTTGACGAATAGCTTCACTGACATAGACATCGCGATGTTTGTTTTACGTTTTCACTAATTCGCTCGTTCTTCGCACAAGTAACAGATGACAGTTCGTCGCAGCCGTCTTTATAGCAGCAGACAGTGTTCTATAGCTTCTAGTCGGTTCTAGACCGGCCGAATCTGCTCGTTAACAGATTTCATCATGCTTCAATTTTGCGATCTCACGGTGAACACCATGTTCCTCGGTCCATGACGCAGTGGAAATTCCACGCACGCCGCTACGCGATTGGCTGTTGGCGCAGTGACGTCGGTTTATTTAATGCTATTTATAGCGATCAGCTGATTCATGTAAACATGGCAGCATTCAAAACTGTCCATTCATGCTCGTACAGCATACGGTTCAAGCAGCAGCTTGCAATCTCATACGTTTATCGGCTTGTAGACCTAAATACGTCAAATGCTAAGTTGTACTAGCTTGCTTTCAAAATTCAAAGTTTGTAATTTTACGTCGCTAACAACACGCAACAAGCTGTACTTTGTACATAGTTAGTCAACGGGGCTGCCGTACAGTTCTGTCGGGCAAACAGTCAGTGAACTATCGGTATATCCAAAAGTGTAGAAATTAAATTGAGTTATTGACTTATCTTTAATTTGTATACGTATCAAACGTACACAAATAAAAATACATTGATCGAGAACCTCAGTCGCTTCAGGAAAACTACATATACAAAAAAGACGGCTGCTGCTTAAGCTGGTAGTACGTTTTGACTGAATTTGTTGGGTGATGCCACAGCATGCGACTAGTCACTCTGCAGAGCGCCATAGCGGCGACTGGAGCCAGTCTAGCCAGCCAGCCAGGCTGTGAATGTGAGCAAAGTGCTGACGGACGGACAGCGGACAGCGAACGTGCTGACACACGAATTAATATCTTGTATTGCTGTCAGTGCTAACGTACTAGCCATCTCCACGGTGACTCGGTGGTGTAGTGGTTAGGATGTCGAACTTGCGACTCGCGGTCGTGGGTTCGAATACCGGTTATGACACTGTCGGTTATTTTTTTCTGAGGTAGGTGACCGTTTCTGGCGGGTAAACTATCTTGGGATGTAACCACCACCCAGGTCAACTCACCCTTGTATCCCTCCCGGGTCGCTAAATCGAATACTAGCTTCGGCTGGGGTAGAGGCGGGAAAGTCACCTCTGCCGGGTGGCAGGTAACACTGTGTGATCCCATTGGTAAGTGATTTCCCGTAGGGGTGAGGTGAGTTCGCGAACTGCTATGCTCTTATTTTTACTACTAGTAAAACAGAGCATCGTGGTGCTGGCCGTTCTCCAGTCGGGTTAGTTTATCGTGCTGTGATTGGACAATATTTACGTGCACGCAGCCTACTGATAAACTCGGTAAAGACTGCCAGACGCCGCCGATCCTAACAGTGCAGCAAGCAATTGTGCCAGTAATGCATGGTGCCTATCGCAATAATTAATGGCTCTACTTCGGCTACGCTCAGCTTCCCTTCCTGCGCACGATGTCTGCTTTTTAGCTTTAGAGATGGACAGTTTTCGCAACTGTCGATTTCAATATTGCGAGTCGGAATTGTTTGGCGTCGATTCTGTGTACAGCGATGATATGTAAGATACGTGATTGATGGCTTGCCACCGGAACTTAACTATAGCTTATAGACAGACACGCAAAGTGCGTAATCTGCTCGTGATGTCCATTCTATTTGTACGAATATAATCGAATAGAAAACGTTTTGCACGGTTGCCCAGCACTATTAGATCTCGGCGCAGTCGCTAGTTGCAGGTGGCAGATTTCGGTGGCAGTCGCCAGGTGGCATTGTTGTGGCGCCGCCCTGGCGAGTCGGTCACGCACTGTGCGTCTCAAGCAAGCGTTGCGTAGTATAGTAAAAAGCCCGCATGTCATGGGCCTAGTGCGCGCTGTGTGTCTGATATGTGGGCGACGAGTGACGTTTGCGATATCATTTCGATTTCAACTGCTCAGCGCTGACTACACGGTACGTATTAGTGACATTATATCTTCATTGTAATGCAAATGCATTCAGACTGCATAACAATTAGCCCCATTTAATACAACGTTTCTTGGGTCCCCAGAGTATCCATCCCAGACAGAACGTCGATCAGTTCAGTCGTTTTTGCACAGCCGGCCCGTGACAGACTGACAGACGCCGGGATCATCGATCGCAATAGTCTGCAGCTCATGCTGTCAAAGCGGCCTAATAATTAGAATTACCAGTAGGGATAGGATAGGGGTCCTATCCAACTCTGCCCAGACTATCCCTACTATTACCGTACGTTTGGATTGAAAACAACCAAATGCGCACGATTGTATCGTCACGTGCCATAACGGACGAAACCTTGCTTACAGTCGTTGTGTCGCGATCTGTCGCGATTTTCTGTTTGAAAGTTGGGTTTTTGAGTCGTTATATTTAAGCTATACAGTTTATATAGCTCCGCTCGCACATGAGTAGCTGAAACTATACGATAGAAAGCGAATGTGGCGTGACGAGTTGACATAAAGTCTGGTGAGTGTGTATACGGTGAAAGCAAAGCTCGATCGGTCATGACAGCGTGATCGAACTCGCTGCAGATTGGATGGGTTTGTCCGATATGGTTGCTCGCTATGTCCTGTCCTATAGTGATGTTTTCCGTCCTTCTATATAGGTCTACACAGTAGTGATCGAGTTATGACATATAGTCACTTAGCTGTCACCAGATATATCGATAAACGTCGATTGCTGTCGTACAGCCGCATAAGTGTTATGATGTAGCTTGCGACCAAAGGTGCATGAAATAGCCTATTGCTTCCTGGGATGTCCGAAGATGTTCCCACTCTTTCACGGACATTTTGCTTTCATACAACAGGGTTAATGCCCAATTGTTAGCCTGACCCCGACGTTGTTCCCCACCCCTCAACTAAAAGTGCAAGAACCTCTACCGGCTTCCACTCCGTATACAGACAACGACGATTTATAGCATGATAAAACCTAAAATCCTTGTCTATTTCTGTTGTTATTTGAGTCTATGTTAAGCTTTCTATATCTCCCGTCGTCGTAGCCAATATGTAAATGTTTCACTGACCACTATAGCTACAACAATAGTAAGCTGAAATTGCGCAAAAATACGGCTGTATTTGCTTTTGTTTCTGTATTTATTATCACACATACATGTAATTCATGTATGTGAAGTTCCACCTTTGTCTCCAGCTATATACTGGGGGCTTTACAAGGCTCTCTCTTGCATCCTGCCTGGGAATGTCCCCAGAATCCCTGTGGTTGTCCTATCTATAGTAAATTCCTGCAGGGCTACGCCCCTGTTTTCTGCTGCTTCTGTGTGCGGTTCAGACGAGTTTCATTATGTGTTCAGCCGCCTGAATCACCTTGCAGCATCTACTCTCGTCACCACTTTTTTGTCAAGACGTCACGAGTCAAGACGTCAAATAAATTATTTAGGCGAATTAACTGCTTTGCTGTCAAGCTGCAAGAAACTAGCTGTTTTACTCGCCATATCATTTTTTTGATTTGTTTAGCGATAACAAGTGGACAGAGTAATTTGGCGAAGGGGAAGGCCGCATCGAATTCATGGGAGAAATCGGGACTCCTTTCTAATTCAGAGTTGGGGCCGCAAGTGTCTTCACCCCAAGCAGGACCTCGATCCATCCAGCCGTTTTTGCACAGCGAAGCCTGTGATAGACATGTTGACCAACGTCCGGGATCACCGATTGAAAATTTCGCATTTCGTGCATTCTGTGCGGCCTAATAAACAACTGAGTATAGTTTGCAAGTTGTAATAATGACTGCGGCGCCAGCCGACACCGAACGGTCACTTCCTTCACCGAAATTCAAGATGGACATTTATTTAACTCGGATTTCACTCTTGAAACTAAAAGTGTCGCTTGAGGCAACAGTAACTTATAACTTTGTTTTCTTGATAATATTGCGTACAACGGATATGAATAGATCTAAATCGCATTTCTATCTGTACTGCGAGATATATTATACTCTTTCTGTCTTCACGCCTGACCGTTGACGGGTCGTAGCGCCCTCCATGCTGACCGATCCGTCGCAACATTCCAATCATCAGAAGGAGAGAGCCCTGTGCTCGTGGTGACCAGCGTTTTCTAGGACGGCCTGGTTGTCTTCTCCAGGTGCCATTCTGTCCCGAGCGCTGTCGTATCATGACTGAGAGGTGCAGGAGCAGCCTAGTCCACACGCCTGATGTGACCGAAGAGAAAATGTCTGCTGGCTTATGACTTCGTTGACGGGTGGCAGTTATGTGAGATTCGCGTAGTCATATTGACGTCACTGTATGACGTCACTGAGTCGTATGACGTAATATAAGACGTCACGGTCTGCATTTACAGCTGACACACGTGATACGATATAGACCGAAAATGCACGACGTGAAGCCACGCCACTCGATACGCGCTTTTATTACATTTGTCAGCCAGCATCGGCAGAAAGCACGCAATCGTGACGTCACGACTATTTACCGGCCGACCTGCATTTAACATTCTGTGATGACATCATTAGGATATGTGTTCACGGGTCAACCTATCATATCGATAAACTAGCCATTCTGCCCGACCAGTCGGGGTCCCGCCACCCACTTTTCTGCAACCCCCTCCCTCATCCCCATTG
>Ga0126335_1000923_pt1 | contig 15455 bp, 8 predicted proteins | sample OlaspJWI45metaG_FD_108409 | JGI IMG/M metagenome (GOLD analysis project Ga0126335, IMG submission 108409) | Marine gutless worms symbiont microbial communities from Oahu, Hawaii - Olavius sp. 1 OAHU.JWI-45 metaG | ecosystem: Host-associated > Annelida > Digestive system > Unclassified | place... | reverse complement strand
TCAGTATGCATTCAGATATAACATTCTGATGATAAAATTACAGTCCACAAGGTTAGAGGTTCTCTCTGGTAGAGTCCTGTTGTGTGCTCTGGGTCGTAAACCATATCGCTGTGTATGACTGACGGGGGCTGGTAGTAGTGGATGTAGTACATGTATTGGGATTTTTAATATTTTATTGAACAGGTCAACCATGTTCCCATTATTATGCGGCATCGTGACTTTTAAAGATCCTGAAAGTTCAGGGTTAGAGTCAACAGCAGAGCTACTCAGCTTGGGACGATGTTACTAGTGGCATTCCACAAGGAAGTGTTTTGGGGCCATTACGGTTTCTTATATATATAAATGATCTTGTAGAAAGTTGTGAGCCTTATGCTGAGATTTACTTATTTGCTGACAATGCGAAGATATTTCGTCATATCTTAAACAGTAATGATAACTGTTTCCTACAACAGAGAGCAATCGACTCTGTAAGATTGGAGTAAAAATGGTTATTGAAGTTAAATATTTTAAAGTGCATAATAAAGGTTATCGATACTATATATAAAAAAATAGTAAAATTACATTTTGAACAGAAGGACAGTTTTAAAGATCTTGCAATAATTGTTGATGAAAAATTAAGCTTCAGAGAGCATTTAAATGAAAAAAATAAGTGCAGCATATGCCATGCTTGGTATAATTAAGAGAAACTTTAAATATCTTAACAGCAGCAGTTTTGTCCTATTGTAAAAAGGTATGGTAAGATCACATGTAGACCACTGTAGTTCTGTATAGGCACCGTATAAAAAGGTGATATTGAGGTGTTAGAAAAAGTACAAAAAGAGCTACAAAACTAATCCCAGAATTTAAAAAATATGGTATATATTGATCGTGTCAGATAATTAAAATTGCCAATGTCGCACTATAAACAAGTAAGAGGAGATATAATTGAAATGTATAAAATATTATCTGGTAGATACAACACAGCTGTAACCCCTGAGTTCAAGGGAGCATAGTTACATCACAAGGGGAAATGATCTTAGGCTGGAAAAAAAATAGATCAACATGCGATTCATGCAAATACTTTTTTAATAACAGGGTAGTTAATTTTTTGAAGAATCTACCTAACAATGTGTGTTATGCGACACTGTTAATAAATTTAAATCCTATCCTGATAAATATTGGCAATATCAAAATATTGTGTACATGTATGGCTATAAAGCTGAAATTCACAGAACCGGAAGTCGAGCTTCACATTACTAGAACCAGTTACATGTATATAGCATACCAGGATTCCGTAAGTTTTGTATTTGTGATGCCAGCATAGAGGCATTAGCCTGCGCCCGTAATCCCTCTACGACTACGTCTACGTCATTCAGTTTTACTGCCACTGATAGGCCTACCCAATAAATAGAACACAGAAAATTACGATAAGATATGCAGTTTTTCAGGAGCACAACCAAAGTTCTAAAATGGAGTGGGGCAATATTTAAGTGGGTTTCAGCATCAGGGCAACCTGCCGAATTCTGTGCTGTGACAGCGGGCATAATGCCCCAGGCCAAAATCCCCCTTTCCCCCCCCCAAAAAAAATGACCAGTTATCACTGCCACGTCGCATATTTAACATGCATCTGTAGCTGTTGATTGTAGCTGTCTAAGTGAGTTACTAATCATATAGGCGATATTGCAATATCTATTCGAATTCTTCCACTTTACGATATCATTGTGAACAGATGTCATACGATATCGTGATCGAACATGTGCGTGCAATGCATTCCTTTCGTGTCGGTACAGACCGCATTCAATTACATCCAATTCGGTCCTGCGCTACTTCAGTCGTTGGTGTCTGGTCCTTTTTCAAGATCAGTGATAATAATCTAAATACCACGTAATTTGAGAGACTCTTAGGGCTTAGGCTTTTTAAATTAAATTATTTGTGCTGTTGCAGGTTATGAATGAACGAGTAGTTGGTGCACCGTTGCCATGTCCGAACTGTGTGTGGGAATTCGCGGTGTAGACAGTTTGAAACATGAGTTAGACCGAACTCGTGAGAGCCTTCGTGATACTGATGCTACAATTGAGAAACTGACAGGTCGGCCTTTGTTTGCTGGTCGACCTTTTGCTCGCCGAGGTGGACCACCACGTCCAATTGGTGGTGAATCGATCGGCCCTCGCAGCCGACTTGGTGGAAATAGTTCATTATTTGGCCTTGCTGGATATGATGATGCTGGACCTCCTCCTGCAAAACGAGTTGCAGGGGCATTTGGGCGTCTAGGTCTGCCAGTTTCTGGTCAGAGGTCGTTTGCTAGTGGGCGTCGTACTAGGGATGAAGATGACGAAGATGAACTGTCACACAGACCAAGTTTACAGTCATCCGTGATTGCAACGCCAAGAGACACCAAATCCCGCCTGGATGCAATCGCTGAGCAACAGTCTGGTGCTGGTGGTGCAGCTGGCACTGCACGCAATCGTCGGATGTTTGGACTTCTGCTTGGCACATTGGTGAAATTCAAGCAGGATGAGAGAACAAAAGAACAACAGGCAGAAAAGCGGAAGGCTGTTGAACTTAATGTGGAAGAGAAACAGCGTGAAGAACGTGACCGCTTGAAGCGCGAACGTTTTCAGTTGTTTTCTGATAGGCGTCGACATCAGGCTAAACTACGGGCGCTTGAACAGAAGATGGAACTTGTTGAGATACATTCAGCATGGGAATCAGAGACTCACAGTCTTGAAAACTTTATCCGCACTGCTACCAAGCCTCATGTCTTCTTTTTGCCAAAGTCTCACATTCCAGCATCGCAAGCGAAATTTGATGAGTCAAAACGTGTTCTGCGTGAGCTTATTGCTGAACGACGAAAGCAGCTTGAGGAAGACTTGGAAGAAATTATGAAAGAAGATAAAGATGATGGAAATGAACTGATGGAAGAACATGGTCACAGTGGAAGTGAGAATGAAGAGAATGAGGTATATGTTCACAGTGACATTGAGGCAGATAACTCAGAAATGGTAGATGCAGACACTAATGAGCACAAAGACAAATCGCAGAAGAAAACAGCTAATGAGGAGTCTGACTTGGATGAGAGTGATATGGTAGGAGTTGATTACGAACAGTCTTTAGCAGCAGAGTCACACAACGTGTCTGCCACAAATGAATCTTTACTGGTAGAAGTCACTGAAGAGGTGACTCAAGAAACAGAAAAAACTGTGGCAGATAAAGATGCCAGTAACAGAGAAGACTTGCAGTCCCATGAAGCACCACATGCTGATTACAGTAAGAAAGATTTGTCTGATTCAGATGCATCTGAGCATGAAGGTAAAACTGATGTGCAGCATGACGACAGTAAAAGAAGAGAGAAGCACAAAGTTGATGAGAGGCGACGGGAGAGGAAGCGTAGAGATTCCAGCAGGAGTGGCAGACACATTGATAAACGCAGAAGTCATGATCGTAAGAGAGACAAAGACAGGGACCGCAGACACAGTCGTTCAGAACACCGTCGAGACAGACATGCTGACAGTGGCGCTCAGCATCACAAACATCGCCATCAGGAAAAAGATAGCTACAAAAGAAAGCCGCAGAAAAAGGCACGTGAAGACAGTGGCAGTGAGAGTGAATCTGGTGACAAGTTGAAGCACGATGACACAGAGAAAAGCCCTTGAACTGATTTGAGCTGTAAATTAACTTTATGTTGATAAGTTGTCTGTTTTATGTCTACTTCCTGTTGTGATGCATGCATTGTAATAACTCTGATGTTATGCATCATGGACACACAGTAGTAGTCTAGCAGATGTTCATATTTTAGATTAATTCGTAAATCTATCAAAGTAACTGATTTCTGAACTAATGATGGTTAATTTAGCTAAGTTTTACAAGAGTTATACTGGGGTAGATTTTATTATTTGCAATAGTTAGTTAGTTACCTTACTGTAGTAGAAATCATAAATATGTTGAACCGTTTCGGCATGAATCTAATGTGACAGACAGAACGAATTGTGATGGCAATTCCACAACAGCAGCATTAGACGAGTGTAAAAATGCATGTAAGTTGTTTGAACTGTTGAGCAGCTTTTTCATTTGATGAAACAAAAGTAGTTTAAATTTTAGTGTTTAATTAATGATATTGATATTGCTTATCTATTATTATTTGTCTTATAAAACTTGACAGAAAGAAAATCTGCTTTTTTCCACTGTTGTTAGCAGGTTCACTATCCATATTGATACCGGGTAGTTTTACCTTGGCACTACTTAGTGTGAAACTAAATACTACAGTGTAATTAGCTACGGTTGTTTGTCTGTGGGCAGTGTTGAGTAAACTCAGACAATGAATGAGTTAAATCAAACTCACCAATATATTGAGTTAACTCGTCAACTCGTTTAAAAATGCAAACAATGCCAACTGTTTCTGTTTTCGACTTAAATAAAAATGAAATACAATACCAGTTGTTTCACAGTTTGAGTCTGAAGTGTGCATACTTGGTCTAATTAGCACTAGTTTTTTTTCTAAAGACACCAACTCTACTTCTTAACAAAACAACGTCCAGCAAAGAACACTGTTTTTAGACCTCGGTCTAAATTTGATGTAAAAGTGTACACTAAAAACTGAACAGACATCAGCAATATGAAATTTTTCGTCGACACTGCCCTCCACGACCACGACCCCTAAAAATAAGACTTATTGATACCGTCGAACTCGAATACTACATCACCGCAACATAGCCTAGCCTGCACTGCTGCAATAAGCATCGCGCAGAGCATCAAAGGGTCGTCAGCAGAGCTGAGTGAAACTGTGTAGCCTACCTACATCGCAGTTTTTTCCATCTCTGTCACTTAGTCTGTAGGTCTGGCCTACGTCATGTGGTTTTCACAGTGGTCGTCAGCTTACCCCGTGTGGGTTCCGGGTCTTAGAATAGACCTACTCAGGCCTCATCTGATTACTGATGAGGGACTGCAGTGAAAGAGGGAACATTCGGAAGAGGGGCCCCTCGTGAGAACCCTTCCGCAAGAACTCGGCTCTTTGCAGCTGACAGGCGAACCAGTCATGGTTCAAAGAAAGAAGAAACCCTCAGGTACCCAACGGAAGCGCCTGAGGAAACAGAAAGAAGCACAAGCATCATATAACAGTTAGAGACTTCCTGATGTTTTTAACATCCTCAGAGGTATTCATAGTACCCTGGTAAGAAATACCAGGGGCTTTACTGGTGGATGGGCCCATCTGCAGCCTGGTTCTACGAAGGACAACTTCGCCTCCACTGGAACTGGTCGTCAACTTCATTTCAAATGAGTAGGATCTAACCAGATGTTGAAGAAAAACATAGTCGGGCATGCGCGGTATCGAGCTGCGCGGAAATGCATTGAGCGAGATAGGACGCAGCGCACGGGAACGGTATCCAACCAAGCGCACAGGCACACGAAGGCGCAGGGGGGACTTGAGAGAGATCAGTTCAATAAAATTATTAATACGATTTCCATTTCTATTGTCGCGTCACGTGTCGACAGTGCTCTGGCCTGTGAAAATTCGCTACTAGCACATTAGGTCGTACTGTGTGCGTAGGAAGCACATTGCAGCTGCACAGTGGTCACAGTCACTTTTGCTGATGTCGCGCCGCCGGCAGATGCACCTGTTTGCACAGTGGCCAAACAAGCACTGACTGCACCGTACTTCCTCGATAAGATTGATAGCTTAGTTGTTCAGCACCACCAGCACTGTCAGGGCGTTCTGCAATTATATTGTCAGCGAACGTGCCAACTACATCGAGGTATGGATGGAGGTCACGGAGTATGCGCACTGGGGCAGGTGCGCTATCAGAGGTCACCGTGCCTATCCAGATTCCAAAGGTCAAACGGCGAGACGACGCCGCAGTGCACGCCTACGACTTTGTTGTCAAGTGGCTTATACAACACCAAGCCATGCGCGTGCTTCAATGCCTCCTTGTCCATATGTCGTCGAAATTGTTTTGTAAACGCGGATCGAGTCCCGAACAAAGCCAGATGAAACTAGGCAACGATTTTTCAGTGCAAACAACTGAATATGGAACGGGCATCTGACGTTATGACTCATAAGACTCAGGCCATACAACTTTCAAATAAGAACGTGTGACGAATTATAACTAGAAAATGTGACAATTAGACGCTGCATTGCTACTTGAGGCCTCCGGGGGCTACTTGTATAACTCGTCAAGGACCGCTTGGTTTTAACGGCCAGGGCATAATAATAATAATAATAATAAACAGATTTGTATAGCGCCATAAGGTCGTAACTTCAGAGCGCATCTCTCGGAAACCCCCGAGTGCATAAATGCAATATATTTCATCAAAAAAGTGGACAATCCGCGGCTGAGTTACATGTACCGTATCTCAATTTGACCATTTGCAAGACGGTCGATGTCTGCCATCTTGAATTTTGTCAGAAGTGTTTAGCGAACATTCGGTGTCCTCGATGACCCAATTTTGTACCCACCTGCCAAATTGTTAATATCGTGATGAAATATTATTAATTCTTGATCGGCTCAAAAGACTTAGTATGACGCGCCAGCCTAGTCGCCTACAGCTTGTCAATTGTATTATTCACTTTCACACGTTATATAGGCCTATCAACAATGTGACTTGTGGAATAATATGACAATTGACAATATGGCTTAAATAAAAAGTGTCACACAGTCACTCACACTGTTAACACTGTCCGTTTTGTCTGTAACATTATACTGTATGATTCTTGCTGTATTTACAGTATTTACGAACTACTGAAACTCTCACAGCAGTACATTTAGACGAAACGTTGAAAGGGAGTCCGGGAGAGGCTGATTGGCACTGTCAGCCAGATGATAAAATTATTGGAGGGGCTTGAGTCTAACTAGCTACAGGCGTAAGATCACGCCTATATATGTATGAGTCTAAATTACTATTACAACCATCGATCATCATCATTTCGTGGCGACGCTGTTATCTGAGTTGAATCAACATGAGCTGCATCACTTTAAAGTTCGTCTGTTAATGCAGTCCACAATGCTGCTGCAGGTCGTTAGAGTGCCGTTAATTTGTAGCCTCAGGTGATTCGTAATTACACCACACAGCCCCGTTGTCGCTCCGTTTGATTGTACGCTTGTGAGTGCCAGTTGCACGGTATCAGTAAGAACCAACAGAATAGAACTGGCATTCGACTTCAAACATGTAGGCCTAGGCCTATACACGACGTCTGTACGACCGGTCGATGTTGGCGTCTTGTGATGCCGCTGTTCAGCGCTACATTATATCGCAGGCTTGTGTTGCTTTATCTGGGGGATTCTGCCATCACCTGCTCGCTTTCAAGAATAATCCTCAAAAGAAGACATGCTCAGGTAGCCGTAGCCTGTTTGAAACTAGAAGTAGATTATACAGTGTTGTAGGATATAAAGTCATCGGTGCTATAGTTATTCCAATGAGACACAATCTTCACACAAACAAATTTTTACGATTAAATATCAAAAATGTAATATAATAGACCTGATCCAAATTAATAACAACTGTCTTTAAAAATAAAAAAGCGATGCTGATTGCTGATAATAACAAACGATGGTCGGTTAACATTCAAAAACTCTTCCGCAAACACAACAACCAGCGATCAGCGATACTTGCTGACATTTGCATTATCAAAGTAAACATTGAACATAAATGGAGAAAGAACTGCGCCTTATGAAATTCTTTATGAAGTGGAGCGAACCTCTCTTATGCATCAAACGCGGTTCAAACTTTTTTTAGCAAGCACAAACAGTGACTTTCATTCATATAGGCCTATTCATTGTTATAGCAGAAATGTGTCGTTGAAACATTTCTATAGCTAGACCTGTAAGCCGTAACCAGAACCGTAAAGCAACCTGTAACTAATGACACTAATTCGGCAAATTTCAGCAAGCTATACAACCTGCACAGCAAATTGCCGGTAACAAACACTAATGACAGTCAAGGCGTGGTTATACAGGAGGTATCGAACGATTTAAACTAATTATGATATAGCTCCTTGCTGACGACGAAATTGGTCCAGACCCCAGAAATGCCGCCAGTTGGAGCTGTGGAGCGGGTGTGTTTATTTGTAAACTGATACTAATTTGCTATCAGCTGAATGTGTCAACACTGTGACGAGTCAGCCACAGCTGCAGCTGCGGCTGCGGCTTCATTCATCAACGCCAAGAAGACGTCAAGTCAGCTTGTTTGTACAACCGAAACCTCACGATGCACCGTCACGGTCAGCTGGGTCACGAGAGTCAGCTGTCCAGTTCGCTATCGTCACTACGAGGAAATGTTTCCAGTGCAGCACAGTGAATGAGTGAGTGAAGGCTTAACGTCCCACTCGAGACATTATAGGTCACTTCAGGGACGGTCTATATAGGTCAGATGACCAAACCAACGCTGTCGAAGGAAGGCAGTTGGTCCTCGAGACCAAACTTCAGTCCCACCAAGACCAGCACAATATCACATTCAGGGATATGTCACCGTGTTCTGTTCCAGATGTCCGCCGATGCTAGGTCGCGGTCACCGGAAGCACCAGGAGTTCACCACAGCCGCCCAGTTACATGGGTGGCTGGTCGCCGGCTGCTAAAGGCAATGCAACAGATTAACTAATGACACGTCGACTGCAGTTAATCAGCAACTAGAGCCGTCGTCACGCCACGCCACGCCCCGCCAGCTAATCAGCTTTGCGCGGCTTGACACCCACAGGGTAATCAAATCCCGCCGATAAACTTTGGCTATCGTGACGCGGTGGGATCGTAGCCGACTGAGCGAGCAATTCGCGGCACAGCTGTGAGTGTGGGCGTGCCTCCGGAGGCCATGGGAGCGCCAGGCAGCAGTGCAGCGCGGCGCTCGGGGTGCAGTGATTGTAGACGGTGAGCGACGCGACAAAATAAAACCTGAGTGAGACGCCGTGCGACGCGCCCGCCCAATCCAGTACTCCAGTGATAATTACCAACTGGCAGCAACTGCACGGAAAGCGGCCGTAGTTGGTACTGAGTCGTCGGTTCAAGTGTCAAAAACATTGCAGGTCCGGCGAGCACAGTTACCTAGCTGTATCCAACAATAAAACTCGTCGACGAACAGAGCAGAGGCGCCGAGCAGCACCAACCTAGCTGTCGCCGGTCAGTTGTTTATGTCTACGCGTGACGTCACAGGCACCTGCTGCTGTCACGTGACGTCATCGACTAGTGACGACACACACACGGTGGAACGTGCGTGCTGGTGCGGTCGTCATGGAGCGATTGTGGTGTGGCGCCGGCAAGAGCAAAGACAAACGTGGCACAGACTTGTCGGACTGTGACGTGGCAGCGTGGACTGTCGATGATCGTCAGCCTCCAGCAAACGCTTCACACCAAACTTATCAAACAGGTAGATTATATGCGTCTGTACTTGCTATGCTGTTATACACTCAGTATTACACTGATTATACGTCAGTACGACGGCAATGCAAATTATAATGCAGTTGTACGAATTCGGTGTGTCCGTCCCCCACAAATCTCGCTAAACGACGACACGTCTAATTGGACACCCCGTCATTAAATCTTTTATTTATTCGTTTTCGAGGTTTATCAAAATGCAACAACTTAAAATTATTTCAGTGAAAGTTGTGACAGTCGTTATATCATAACATATGCAACCTCGAAACTCTACGGCAAGCCTATTATGCCTCTGCCTCACCCGCCGATCATAGACAGACGGAATCACTGGCGGCACAGATTGATTGGATTATGCTTCTTTTGCCTACAGTCTGACATAGGCATAAAACATAAAGCTAAACGAAGGATATCACCGACGTGAAAAATATAAAACTAACAGCTTTTTTCTGTGAATTATAGGCTTTTTATTGGATTTGCCATCCACGTTTTACCACGTCAACATGCGCGGCAGGTAACTCGGAATGAGGAAGACTCATGAAGTTGAAGATTTTCAGTCTTTTTACGTGATTGACGTAAATTTATGAATGATGTAAAAACGTTTCCTATTAATGGCTATATGCAGTTTGCTATAGTGAAACCAGACAGCTAACGATCGATTGGCGAATGTCGGTTAACGAACACAGCGTGAAGCGGAAGTCAGTGACTGACAGTGGAACTCTCGAGGGATTTGCACTGACGGCCAGGAGTTGGTTTCCGTCTTTTATAAGTCAACTCAAATCAGCGCCAGTTCATTTAACTACAGCACCACATGCACGATGTACCTACATGCGAGTGTATATCGTACATCGGTGGAAATAAATGAAATGAATGAATCAAATGAACAGCGCAGTCGAGAACGCAGCCAATGATTTACGCACGCCCACGAAATCATTCATTAAAGAGCCCGCACCGCACCCCGTGCATTCGAACTGTTGTGTCGTGTCAGCACAGCGGGGCAGTGGGGTGCGGTACCGTATGTCGCGCTGCAATTCACACCCATTCGAACGCACGCGTCCGTGCATGATGAATTGTGAGTTGTGACTGCGCTGCGGTGACTGACGTCGTAGCTAGCCCATATAATACGACACTCATTGTTCGATCGTTATTGAACGCCGCTCGATTAGTGTCGTATCGGCCCATCGCGCGGCTGCCCGACCGCAGCGCACCGAGCCGTTGTCCGACCGCGACGTCGTGCCAGTCCACTGCCGGTCAACCCGCGCATCTCAGCTTCCTCGGCTCCTCAGACATGCAGAACTTCATGTTCATTTTCGTGAAAAGAATTTTCACAATCCGCGTAGTGATGTGGTTCGCTTCGTGTATATGTAGGCCTAATGTATGTCATACAGTATCTTTCGAAAGCCTTGGCTTACAATGGGACGTCAAACCATTACTCACTCACTCGGCTGGAGAATAGAAAGTTTATTTTTTGGTATGCAGAAAGTACAGGAACAGGCGTCAAGGCCAACTTCATACGCGCGTAACTTGCGGGTGTCAGGCTTTCTTGTTCGAATCTAACCTCAGAATAAAAGCAAGTAGGTGAACCAGAAAGCTTTTGTCAGTTTAAGACTGCCAAGTTGATGGCTCTGCTGTACTGGAGAGATTTTTGGTCATATAAAGTAAACGCGACGACGTATAAAACGCCACTTTCTTTTCTTATCCATTTTAAATGTCATATTTGTCATTGGTTAATGCGAGTACGGGTAATGCACTCAGACAAGCGTTCGGGAGTTTCTGTTTGTACGTAGTCGTGTGTGGTACAGCAGCTGCAGCAGCTGACGAAGTGGTGCCGTCTGTCTGACGACGATGACTATGAGTACCGCCCAATAACTGTCTGAGCCTCTGAGGAGCGAGGTGATTGCTCGAGTCATGTTAGCGAGCGGCCATTTAACATCTCAAATATTCTTCTGTGTTGCGCCGCTGTTGACTTGTTGTCTTAGTCGGCGGCGTCCGACGACCATGAATCATGACTTGTTAGTTAAACACCGTCAGCTGTGAACGGCGCAGTGACAGGTGTTGGACATGCCACGCCACTCGACTCGCGTGACTCTCGCTTTCCTTTCCTTTAATCACTCGCTGGCCACGCGCTGTACCTCGTAATAGTCGCCTATGGAACTTAAACGTTGACTCATGCGAAAAGACTATACGATAACGAATGTTTGCGGAAACCTGCAGCTGCTGTATCCCGCAAGAGACAGGTTTTGCTAATATTCGGTCACGGTTTATCACCTTTCTATCCTCATCTAGCGTGCACAACGTAGGTTTACAACAAATCGCTATTACGATGTGTTATATCTCTTTCTATGTAAGTGTAGCGTTACTTTACAGAATACGCACGGACTGCTAACCCCTCAACTGACAATGCCAGTGAAGTTAGGTCCAGACAATGTCTTGTGTCGTGCAAAAATGTGTGACAGCGAAATTCTGCGACGGCAGATTGTAGCGCCTGTACATGGCTGATGCTGCAGCTTCCTGGCTGAAAGAAGTCACTGGTCCGAAGGGTCACTAGTCCGAAAGATACAGCCGCACACCCGAGTTGGCGGACTGGCGGGTTTATAGATAAGGTTAATATAGGGTCAGTTGTAAGGGTTAATCAGGTATTCTTTCGGGCCGCTGACCCTTCGGACCAGTGACATGTAACCGAAAAACGTGGCGACGACGGCGTTTGCGAAATAAAACGAACGAATTTTGTGATTTTTGACTGTATTTCTTGGAGGATGTATAAGTCAGCTTGGAGGCTACGATATGCATGAGTGCAGTTGTCGGACCAACTGTAAGCGTTGTTGGCGATGTAGTAGGACGCCGAGCAGTCCGTGTGGCGCCAGTCGGAACCCTCAGTTCGCCCGTCCTGTCAGCTGTCGGCCCGTCGACCTGGCGCGGCGCGCCGCCGGCGGCAGAAACTGATTAATGGACCGCGTCAAACCGACCAACAACCAACGGTTCACTTCTGTCAGCCATGTGCCTGGCCATGACAAAGCCACGACGCTTGTCGGCTGCACAGCTCGCTTTTATTAGAACCAAATTATCGCAACACAAAGAACGATAGGAATAATAACTATGTTTTTAAATTGTTCTAATATATACGTCTGTAAGGCAGTTAACGAAACACCGCAGCTGCGCAAATGATACGTTTGTCTTTTTCTGTTTGTGAGATGCCACATAGGTCAGCGTATATGACAGACGAATGACGATGCAAATGATAACAAAAGAAAATTATAAATCTTCAACGCAGCTGGCTCTTTCTTAGCGCTAAGTGTTTAACAAGTATAGTTCTATAAATGGTGTAAAATTGTACCATAGCAGATAGCTGATAGGCAGTCGCATATATTATTTTGCTCTTAATCGATTGACACGGGTAACTTTGAGTCAGTGATCTTCAGTTCAAACTTAACAAAGAATTATAACTAACTAAGTAGACTAAGTAAGTAGGTAAACATTTTTAGCGCGCATCATACTCATCAGACGCACGCTATTGCCATCGCAATTCCGTCTGTCTGTCTGTCCGTCACACTAGTGATCAGTACCAAAACGGTCCGAGATATCGAACTAGGGTTTGCACCATACGAAACAATGCTGTTTGAGGATTCTTCACGCCAGATTTTTTTGTTATAGTACGGTAAAATAGTACAGTCCTTCCCAAGCCACATGGGCTCACTGGACGGCGCTGATCTCCGTTTCCGACGTTTCCGTAGTCCTCAGCCATACATTAGCTTGTACACTGTACTGCGAGACACGGGGCTAATGCATCGCGTGGCATGTCTGTTTACTTTCCAGCCAAAACTGATACTCATTTACCGACCCCGGATGGAAGTCGACCTAGTTGGCTGGCTATCATGTTCTGTACCCATATTTATCAGAAAACCAACATCAACACTATCATCTTAGGCATTGCAACGCCCACATAACAAAGCCTTCATACCTAAAACTACACACTTAAGTGACCGAGACTATATCATGCGCATGCTGTACAAGAACTGTTATTAGCCTACTGTTACACCCTGCTGCGGTACTGTTATCACCCATTGTGCTTATGTTGTTTGTTATTTTAGAGGGTTCCCCCTCATAAGTCCGACGTCTCACAAGTCCGACGTTTTTAGAAAGGTCTCATAAGTCCGAATTGATGGTCATCAGAGAGATGTAGGGAGGTGCCCCACTTTGACCATCAGAGAAGTGTACATATTGAGGAGGCCCACTTTTGACCATTATAAGGAGGTGCCAAAAGTGCCCCATTTTTGACCACCAGTTTTAGCCACTACGAAGCTATGTATGAGACACCCACTGTTCACCCATCCACCCCGAGCCACCCACTCACGCCCCTTCATTCATAATACTTGTCGGACTAATGAGACGTCGGACTTATATGGGACGTCGGACTTATGAGACGTCGGACTTGTAGGACACCATTTTAGAGACGTTTATCCTTTTATATATTTCATTATTCCTATGTATGTACATCATTTAGGCTTATACTGTATTTTATTTCGTAGATTTTTAATATCCAAAATTAATATAGTTTTGCAGTTGACAAAGTTGTGATCAAAGAAAGTTACTACTACTACTACATACCTAGATGGTTTATCTGCCCGAGAACGGTCACCCGTCTAAGCACTAACCATACCCGATGTTGATTAAACAGAACAGCGTTTCATTTCAAACATTTCAGTAGCCCACGAATAACAATATTTAGACTAATTTTTCAATAGACATTGGTATTCATAACTTGCTTACTTTATTCGTTGGCATTTCTTGGCAATAAACTTGTGGCGAAGTACAGGTACGATACGGATTCGCAGTTTGACGGTGCTGACAGTCCGTGTATAGCGGTGAAGATTAGTATTATGGCGAAGATTAGACTTAATGAAAGACGAACTTAGAAGCGAGTCTGATTGAAACTGGCACGCAAAAGACGTTACGTACAACACTGCCGGGGATTTTGCGCTTTCGCCACAGTCAGATATTCTAACTCCATAATGACGGGTCTCCGCCTCACTATAGGCCTATGCGCTTTCACTGTCGACGGTTACCGAGGATTAGGCACAATGGGCAGCCTCGTCGCTAGACCGTGCATGTGTGGCGTGGCGGGCGCACGTGTTTCCTATACATATGGTGTCGTTACGTCATTGATGTCGTCACTAACTACCGGTTACTCTTGAGTCCAGCCTGTCTGCGGGCAGTTTTCGCTGTCTACTGCACGCACATTTGTCAGTCCTGTCCAGCGTAATGTGACCGTATCAGTCTGTGACTGGTAACAGGAAACGATGGAAACCGGAGCTGGTCAACGTCCGGCAAAGTCCACTCTGAGGCGGCGGACACGTGACGACAGCCGCCGCGGTCGCCGTGGTTAGATGTCTCATGATAATTACAACGCTGTAGCGACGGAGACGACGCCGCCGCGAGGTATACGGTGTCAGGTGCGCGCTGGCAGTGGCAGAACCGAGCCAACCTTGCCCGAGCTGAGAGCAGACCGGGTATCAGTAAGACGAGCTGCTGCTGCTGCAGCTAAGCGCGCTACATCGTCGTCAATGATCTACGTTGTACTTGGTCAACTGACACCGACCCCAGACAGACAGACAGAGGGAGCTGACATGCGTGGACATGACGGCCGTACTAATGCGTTCAGAATTGACCGACGACTGATGTACGAGTGACAGTACAGCACAGTGTCAGTCACACGAGGAGGCTGCGGAAGGAGTGAAAGTTAGCAGATTACGACCTTGATAACGCCCGCCAGGTGTCGTGATGATGTCCCCGACTTTCTTCTTCTCATCGCTTCTCTGCCTCTCCTTTCCATTCCACCCATTCTACTCTCTGTGCTATTCTTTGTTTCGCTATCAATTCCCGCCACACATGACATCTGATAAATCTTTTGACAAAACAGCTGGTTTGTCTCCAATACGAGAAGGTTAATATACCAAAAATCCAGATATTTTTGTATTTTGCTCACAAGCTATTACTGATGTTGCCATATTGCCATGATGTTCACTGGAACAGTGCTGAAATGCAGTAGCGTGTATTTTCAGCGATTTCCTGTTGCTGGGAATAAGTCCATACTGATGCCTTTGTCTTTGTCACTAAATATATATA
>Ga0126335_1000922_pt1 | contig 15455 bp, 6 predicted proteins | sample OlaspJWI45metaG_FD_108409 | JGI IMG/M metagenome (GOLD analysis project Ga0126335, IMG submission 108409) | Marine gutless worms symbiont microbial communities from Oahu, Hawaii - Olavius sp. 1 OAHU.JWI-45 metaG | ecosystem: Host-associated > Annelida > Digestive system > Unclassified | place... | reverse complement strand
TGCCGATCCTACCGGTGCGGGCCTCAGCTGGACGGTCAACAGTCTGAACGACGGGGCCAATACGACCCTGACCTTCCAGGCCACGGTGGATGCGGGCACCGGCAGCAGCGTGATCACCAACACAGCCACCAAGGTTCAGGACCAGACCGACACCAATGCAACGGCCGATGATCCGAGCGAAGATATCACGGTCAACAACAGCAGTGACCTGGTGATCGCCAAGACCGTCGATGACACGACACCTGATGAGAACCAGACCGTCACCTATACGATTACCCTGACCAACAACGGCCCGGCCCGGGCAGACAACATCACCGTGACCGACATCGTACCGGCCGGTATAACTTATGTGGCCGCCAGCATCACCGGCGGCGACAGCAGCAGCGATGCCGATCCTGCCGGTGCGGGATTGAGCTGGACGGTCAACAGTCTGAACGACGGCGCCAATACGACCCTGACCTTCCAGGCCACCGTGGATGCGGGCACCGGCAGCAGCGTGATCAGCAACACGACCACAAAGGTCCAGGACCAGATCGACACCAATACGACTGCCGATGACCCGAGCGAAGATATCACGGTCAACAACATCACCGATCTTGACATCGCCATGACAGCGAGCTTACCGGCGCCGGATGAAGGCGATACCGTCACCTATACAATTACGCTGACCAACAACGGCCCGGCCCGGGCAGAAAACATCACCGTGACCGACATCGTGCCAGCCGGTGTGACCTATGTGGTCGCCAGCATCACCGGCGGCGACAGCAGCAGCGATGCCGATCCGGCCGGCGCGGGCCTTAGCTGGACGGTCAACAGCCTGAACAACGGCGCCAGTATCAATCTAACCTTCCAGGTGCAAGTCGATGCGGGTACGGCCGGCAACACAATTAACAACACGGTTTCGATTACTGCTTTCGATCAGACCGACACATTACCGGGCAACAACAGTGCCGTCACCGGTATCACGGTATCGAGTGCCGATCTGGTCGTTACAAACGGTGTGAGCAATCCGGTACCTAATGAGGGCGATACCATCACCTATACCATTACAGTGACCAATGGTGGGCCGGATGCTGCCAACAATGTGCAGCTGACCGATTTGCTCCCGGCCGGACTGACCTATGTGTCGGATACGCCGACTCAGGGAACCTACAACAGCGGTACCGGTATTTGGACCGTGGGTAATCTGGCCAACGGTGCCAATGCAAACATGACGCTTACGGCTACTGTCGACAACGGCACCGCCGGCAGCACGATTAATAACAGCGCTTCAGTTACAGCCTCCGATCAGGGTGATCCTTTAGCCGGCAATAATAGCGCGACAGCAGGTATCACGGTACAGGCTGCCGATCTGGCTGTGACCAACGGCGTCAGCAATCCTATACCGAATGAAGGCGACTCGATTACCTATACGATTACAATTACAAATGGCGGACCTGATACAGCCACAAACATTCAGCTGACCGACCTGTGTCCGGCCGGTCTATCCTATGTCTCTGACACGACCAGTCAGGGTGCTTATAACAGTGGTACTGGCCTATGGAATGTGGGCGATATCGTTAACGGCGCCGGAGCAACTCTGACGCTGACAGCCACGGTAGACAACGGCACAGCCGGCAGTACAATCGATAACACATCTTCGATAACCGCTGTTGACCAGGCTGATCCCGTCTCCGGCAATAATAGTTCCATGGCAAGCATCACCATTCAGAGCGCCGATCTGGCCGTCGCTGTGACGGTGGATGATGCAACGCCCAATGAAGGGGACACCATTCGTTACACGATTACTCTGACCAACAACGGTCCTTTTGCGGCGACTAATGTTGATGTAACGGATGTGCTGCCGGCCGGTGTGACCTTTACTTCATCGACAGCCAGCGCGGGCGGCTATGTGAGTGGAACGGGCATCTGGACGGTGGCAAATATAGCCAACGGTGCCAGTGAGACCCTTCAGATAGATGCAACTGTGGATATCGGGACCAGCGGCACGACTATTAACAATTCCGCTGCTGTCACGGCCTCTGATCAGGGTGATACGGTGGTCGCAAATAACAGCGCCACAGCTGCCATTATCCCAAACATTCCTCCGGTCGCCGTGGACGATAACCAGACAGCTACGATCAATACGCCGGTGACATTCAATGTACTGGCTAACGATAGTGACAGCGACGGTGCGCTGGACGTTACCAGTGTAGACCTCGATACTGGCACCGGCGGTACCCAGAACACATTTACAGTAGCCGGTGAGGGTACTTTCACAGTTGATGCCTCCGGTAGTGTGACATTTACACCGGTAGCCGGATTTACCGGTACCTGCACCGTTTCCTATACGGTTAACGACGATCTTGGCACTGCCTCGAATGCAGCCAATATCATTGTAACAGTGGAAGGCATGGCGGTATCAGGTGTGCTGGCTGAAATCAATGCCACGACAATTACCGTAAATGCGACTGCCTATCCGTTTAATTACGATGTTCTGCCGACCATTTCACCGACCGATACCGGTATCGACCGGGTAACGATCCAGGCACCTGCTGGCTATAGCAATTTCAATGTCCTCGGCGTATCGGTGGCTGGAAGCAACCTGACCGCAGGTTGTCCGTCACCGGCGGCCGGTCAATACTGCACCAATGTCGCCGGTCAGAACATCGCTGTTAACCTGGGTACAAAGGTCATCGCCGATCAAACCAACATTCATGTCGATTTTGCCGCCGACGGGCCGCCTGCACCCGGAAATGCTGATTTTCCGGCTAGTGTGGAGGATACCGGCACGGCTGTAGCGCCGCAGGCGATTGCAGTAGGTAATGCAGACGGTGATATAGCCGATGACAACAGTATTACGGTCCAGGCCGTCATGGCGGTTGTTCCGAGCCGTTCTACCGTAACTGCGGATCCGCAGGTTGTCCTGGCCGATGGTGCGACCACCAGCACTATCACCGTTACTTTGCTGGATCCATCCAACAATCCGGTTACCAACAGGACTATCAGTCTATCTTCAGACCGCGGGGCGACTGACAGCATCACGCAACCGGCGTCTGTGACCGACGCCAATGGCGTTGTGACCGGCACGATCAGTTCTTCTACACCGGGTGCTTCGACCATTACGGTGACCGATGTAACCGACGGTATTGTATTGAGTCAGCAGGTAACGGTCTATTTCAGCCAGGGCATCGTCCTGCAGGTCGACAAAATGGCCGGCAAGAACGAAATCGTGGTCGGTGAGGCAGTGGCCTATCAGGTGGAGATCCGCAATACCACGACCAACGACATTACCCCGGCGCGCCTGGACGACCTGATACCGGCGGGCTTCAAATATCTGAAGGGCAGTGCGCGTTTGAACGGCGCGGTGACCGCAGATCCGACCGGCAGCCAGCGGCTGCGCTTCGATCTGGGCACTGTTCCGGCCCTGGTGGACACCGACGCCAACGGCCAGGCCGATCCGGGCGAGGCCGGATACATGGTCCTGAACTACCAGCTGATCGCCGGATCGAATGTCAGACCCGACACGACGTATACCAATACGGCATTTAGCACCGACGTATGTGACAATTGCCTGATATCCAATTCAGACGATGCCGACATCAAGGTCGTTTTTGATCCGACCTTCGATCTGGGTACGATCATCGGCAAGGTCTGGTCGGACAAGAACCGCAACGGATGGCAGGACAAGGGCGAAGATGGCGTCGCCGGTGTCATGGTGGTCCTGGACGACGGCACTTATGTGCTCACCGACGAATACGGACGTTATCACATACCGGCTATCAAACCGGGGCATCGCATGCTCAAAATCAACCTGCGCAGCCTGGCCGACGGTGCCGAGGCGACCACCGGTGAAACCGTCGTGGTGCAGGTTACTCCGGGTTTGCTGGCCAAGGCCAACTTTGGTGTGATTTACGAAGCCGAGGTCCTGCAGATCGGTAAACCGCCCGAGCATGGCGTGGCCCTGGAAAGCAAGGCCGAATACGAACCGATCCAGGTGGTGGGCAATGCCGATAACCTGACCGTGCTGATTAACGGTGAAATGGCCGCCATTCCGACTGAAAATGTCACGCTCCTGGTCGAGAGCCTGGATGAAGTGATCGAATTTAACGGCGGTAAACCGGATAAACCGATTCTGTTCGGTATCGAGAACAGGTTTGACGAAAAGGTCAGCTCCTGGCGGATGAAGATCATGGACGCCCGCGGCAACCCGATCCGCACGTTAAGCGGCAAAGGGGCACCGCCCAAGACGATCAGCTGGAACGGCCAGACCGGCAAGGGTGGTCGCGTCAAAGGCGGTCAGATCTATCAGTATCAGCTGCAAGTGCTTCACAAAGACGGCACCCGTGCAACCAGTCCCCGTAAACTGTTCGGTATCAACCAGACCACGGCAATTTCCATAAACCTGACCGGCACCGCCTTTATTACCGGTTCGTCTACGCTAGGTGAAAAGGCCCGCGCCGTGCTCAGGGAAACCGCTGCGGTGCTGCGAAAATATCCGAATGAGAAAATCATCATCGAAGGTCATACCGACAACGTGGGCTTGCCCGCAACCAACTTGAAGCTTTCCAAACAGCGGGCCGAAGCGGCCCTGGAATACCTGGTGCGGGTGGAGAAGATACCCGAGGAACGGTTCGCCGTGCGCTGGTTCGGTGAAACCCGGCCCATCACGAGCAACAACTCGCCCGAAACGCGGGCATTGAACCGCCGGATTGAAATCAAAGGCACCATGGACAAGGTCGAAAGGTCGAAACTCTACGACCAGTACCGCATGAATCCGACCGTCAAAGTGAACGGTGATTCCGTGAAACTGGATTCGAACGGTCGCTTTGCGACCCAGCTGAGCAATCAGCGCCTTAAAAGATTCAGGGTGCAGATGGTCAATCCGCGCGGCCAATCTTTTGACACTACTTTTAACGTTCCGACCATTGAAATCCTGGAGCCTTCCGGTTCGGTGGTCCTGCCCGTCGGCACCAAAGGTGACGGTTACCGGGTCGCTGAAAACAATGGCGGCAAAAAGAGCGACCTGCAGGCCACGCTCGTGAAACTGGCTGTCAAGGGCCGGACCGATAGAGGCAACACGGTGACAATCGACGGCCGGCGCTTAACCGTAGCCCCGGACGGTACCTTCCGGACCATGCTGGGTCTGCGCAGAGGCAACAATCCCTACGGTATCATAGCCCGTAACCGTGAGGGTAATACCCGGATCGTGAACCTGATGGTGACCGTGAATGATTCGAACGAGCTGGGCGATCTGATCGTTGCCACCGAGCCGATACCGAATCTGGTGGTCAACATGCCGCCGCGCGGCGTTGCGCTGACTTCACCGATTCTGACCATCCCCGGTGCCACCGATCCGGGTAACCGCATAGAGATCAATGGTGAACCGATCGCCGTGGCTCCGGACGGAACGTTTACCAAAGTGGTCAAGCTGAAAAAGGGTATCAACAAGTTTCAAATTTTCGTCATCGATCCAAAAGGTCATGTGGGCTTCCTGCCGGCTGAAGTCGAAGTCAAGGACACCCACCTGTTCTTCCTTGCTTTCGGTGATGCCCAGCTCGGCTACAACATGATCAAGGGCAATCTTAAAAATGCGGGTGCGGAAAGCAAAGGAGAGTTCTTCACCGAGGGCCGCGTGGCCTTTTACCTCAAAGGCGTCGTCAAGGGCAAGTACATGGTGACGGCCGCTCTGGATACAGGCCGCGACGAACTGGGCAAGCTGTTCAACAACCTGGATGAAAAAGAGACCGATAAGCTGCTGACCAACCTGGATCCGGACAAGTTCTACCCGGTCTACGGTGACGACAGCACCCTCGTCTACGATACCCAGAGCCTGAGCAAACTTTACCTGGCCCTGGACAGCGAAGACCTCAAGGCCATGTTCGGCAACTACATGCTGAACCTGAACGACACCGAGCTGGCCACCTATCAGAGGACCCTGTTCGGCGCCAATGCCAGTTACACCTCGGTGTCGCGTACACAGTACGGCGAGCCGAATACCAAGATTATGATCTTTGGTGCCGAGGGCGAACAGGTCCATGTCGAAGACGAACTGCTGGCCACCGGCGGGTCCCTGTATTACCTGAGTCACCGCGAAGTGATCGAGGGCAGCGAACAGGTCACCATCGTGGTGCGCGACCAGGACACCGGCCTGGTTCTCTCCCGTCAGATTCAGCAGCAGAATGTCGATTACACCATAAAGTATGACGGCGGCCGCATCCTGTTCAGCCGGCCGATCGCCAGCGTGCAGCAAGACGACCAGCTTATCAACCGCGACATCCTGCCGGGCAACAAGGTATCTATCCAGGTCGATTATGAGGCACGGACCGATACCCTCGAAAAGATCGCCTACGGTGGTCGTGTGCGTCAGCAGATCGGTGATCATGTGGCCGTTGGCGGTACTTACGTCAAAGACGAGCTGGATGCAGATTACGAACTGCAGGGCGTGGACGCCGAGGTGCGCCTGGGCAAAAACACCAGGGTGACGGCCGAGTATGCTCAATCAGAGGGTGTCGATGCGGAAACCTTTTTCAGCGACGACGGCGGTGTGACCTTTGTCGATACGACCGGAAGCAGCATTGAAAAGGGCGCGGCTTACAAATTTGCGGCCGAGCTGGATATCGGCGAATGGTTTGATAAACCGGGTCATTACCAGATCGGCGGCTACTACAGGCGCCAGGAACCCGGATTTTCCTCCACCGGCAACAATGCCCAATCCGGAACGGACAAAAGCGGCGTGGACCTGTTCCTGAAGTTCACCAAACGCGATACGATCCGTGCCCGCTACGACATCGTGAAAAACGAAGCCACGGTCGCGGTGGTGGAGACCCAGTCGGATATCGGTACATTCCAGTACGCACACCAGCACGGCTGGTGGGCGGTGACCCTGGAATACCAGAATCGCGGAGAAAAGATCGGCTCCGGCGCCATGGAGCGCGACAGCTATGCGGCGGCCAAGTTCAGTGTCAATGCCACCAAGGATCTCAAGCTGAGCGCCCAGCATCAACAGACCATCACCGGCGTCGAAAACAACCAGACAACCGTCGGTCTGAAGTACCAGCTCCTTGAAAACCTGGGTATCGAAGCCACTGCCACCACCGGCACCATCGGCAACTCGGCCCAGGGCGGCGCCGTGCTCAAGGTGGGCGATGACAAGACCGTCTATCTGAACCAGCGCCTGACAGAGGACGCGACCGGCCGGACGACCGCAACGATTCTGGGTTCCGAAGCCCTGATCGGCAAGAAGGCCAAGGTTTACTCCGAATATCAGTGGGAGCGCAAAAACGACGACCAGCGCAATATCTCCCTGATTGGTGCCGAGCGCACCTGGGAGGCCTTCAACGGTCTGAAACTGCTGCTTTCAGGTGAATACGCTGCCATCGATGCCACCAGCGGCGACCTGCAGCGCACCGCCCTGGCCGGTGGTTTGTCCTATGCCAATGCTGCCGGACTGCAGTTCACCACCCGACAGGAAGTTCGGCTGGATGACGGCACTGACGAGAAAATACAGTTCCTGACCAACAATATTCTGAAATATAAATTCAAGCAGGATTTCACCTTTTTCGGTAAAATCCGCTACAGCCGCACCGAGAACGTGGACCTGGATGAGGTCGAGGCGATGTTCAACGAATATGTCATCGGCATAGCCTACCGCCCGGTGGCCTTCGATCGCTTCAACGCCCTGGCCAAATACACGCGCCTGGGCCAGAGCGGACCGGATGATGCCGGCACGATGGCAGCCTTTGTTACCGATTCGGATGTGGCCTCGGTTGAATGGTCCCTGGACATTACCCGCCGCATCGAGTGGGTCGAGAAACTGGCCTACCGCCTGACGACCGAACAGTTCGGCAGCCTGCCGGAGCAGACGAGCCACACCTTCCTGAATATCAACCGGCTGAACATCAATGTCTGGCGGAATATCGATTTGGGTCTGGAGTACCGCATCCGACACCAGCAGGAAGCCGATGATATGCGTACCGGTTTTCTGACCGAAGTGATGTGGGAGCCGGTGGATCATTTCCGGTTCGGTGTGGGTTACAATTTTACAGATTTTTCCGATAACGAATTTTCGGACAACGACTACTCGGTCAGCGGTGCTTTCACTCGATTCCAATTCACCTGGTAGGCTAATGGTGGATATAACTGACCGAATATTGTATAATAAATGTAACACATCGGTTGGTGATTCAAAGTTTATGCCACAAGATGCATAAATATTTTTAATTATCTGAAATAATGATAAATTTGAGAATCCGGAACTCATGCTCCGACGCATTACGGTCGATATCGAAACAGATGATTTAGACGAATCAATGGACAATGCTCAACCCAATTAAAAAAATAGCACCCCATATTTTGGAAGGGGCACTGGCGATAGTTTTGGTGCTGTCCTGTTTTTCGGCCTTTCTCTACCTGCTCAACGCCATATTTCCTACCGGTACCAGCTTGAAATCGTTGATTTCACAGCAGGGTTCCCTGGATCCGGCCGGCTCGAGATCGGCCGGCCGAAGACAGCTGCGCCTGGATGGCGGTGATTTGGACGCGGCCGATCCCACGCTCAGCGGTGATCTGGCAGCCATGCTGAGTGTGGCGCGCAATACGGTTAAAAGTAAACCGGCCGAGGGTATCGCCTGGAGAACGGCCAAGGTGGGACACCTGTTGTATGATCGTGATGCCGTGCAAACCCAGAAACGTTCTTCGGCGATCATCGCCTTTGATGAAAACGCGCGCCTTGACATGGGCGAGAATTCGCTGGTGATTATCAAAAAGTTGAACCAGGATCCGGTCCACCGCGAAAAACGCTCTTTCATGGTTCTGGTTGACGGCGAGTTGCGTGGTCAAATGGCCAAATCGTCCACTGATTCGGTTTACCTGGAGATCGATACGGCAGCGGGTGCCAAGGTAAAGACCCGCAGCGGTCCCAGTGCTAAGGGGCCGGTGGATTTTAAAGTCACCGTCAATCCGGATAAATCGTCTACCATATCGGTATACTCAGGAACGGCAGTGGTTTCCGCCCAGGGCAAAACAGTCACCGTCGGGGTTAACCAGTCCGCGGTCGTGGCCCTGGATCAGGCACCTCTCAATCCGAAAAATTTGCCGGATCCCATCAGGCTGAAAAAACCGAGCGATAACGGTTTTTTACAGTATCGGGATCTTTCGCCCAAAGTCCGTTTTGCCTGGCACGCAAACGAGGTGGCCGACACGTATCATTTTGTTCTGGCCCGGGATTCGTCGTTCAAAGAAGTTATCACCGACGAACGGGTGCCCAACACCCGCTTTTCACACGGCAACCTGAGAAAGGGAACCTATTACTGGAAGGTCAGTGCCATCGACCATACGACCGAAGGGCACTTCAGTCCGGTGCGTCAGCTGAGGATCCAGCAGGACAGCCAGCCGCCGCAGCTAAAGGTGAGTTTTCCACCGTCGACCATATTCGGGGGCCGCTATACGCTCAAGGGTAAAACCGAACCCGGGGCCCGCGTCTATGTCGGTGGCAAGCGGATCAAAACCAGCCGGGACGGCAGGTTCAGACACAACCTGATGCTCAGGCCCGGAATCAACGTCATCGTTGTGGAAGCATTCGATTCTGTGAATAACATGGCTTATAAATCCCAACGCGTGAACAGGAAAGGTTGATGGGGTTTAAAATGAAACTGCCAAAACGCTTTCGATTTCCGATCCGGTTTAAAATACTGGTATCGCTGCTGCTGATCATCACCACGGTGGTCAGTGTCATTACCTTTACCATGGCCAGCCTGTTTCATGAGGATAAACTGGCCTATGTGCACGATTTGACCTCTGAAATGGCAGGCCATGCGTCCTCTCAGACCCGAGCGCTGCTGGTAGGCTATCAGGAGCGGTTGCAGGTGTTTACCCGCCTGCTGCTGGAAAAAGAGATGGCAGCCGCTCAGAAGTCAAAATTATTGACCCAGTTATTCGAAGATTTTCAAGAGTTTGTTGCCATTTCCCTGTATGTCGATAAAAAAGAGCTGACCACGGTATATGACTCCCGAACGCTCGAGGAAGCCGGCCTGACCAAAGAAACGCTTTTCCAGCGGCGAAAGAAACACCCCCTGCCGCTGGACAAGATTGCGGCCGGCAACATCTATTTGACCAATTCGACCGTAACGCCCAAGCTGCCCACATTCACCATGGCCATTGATCACCCGTCAGTATCAGATAAGGATAAGCGTTTTGTGGTCGCTGCCGTTATTCGACTGGACGATCTGCAAAGCCTGGTTAAACGCTCCAAGGTATTTGTCACCTTTGTGGCCGACACCAAGGGTCGCCTGCTGGCGCACTCGTTTGAAAAAAAGGTGATCCAGCGCGAACGGGTCAATTGGATCACATTGATAAAGGGGTTAAGGGGGATTCACAGTCACGGAACCACCAAAGAATTCGACCAGGACGGTGTCGTTTATGTCGGCGGGGTATCCCAAATACGCATGGGCGATCTGATTGCCGGCGTCCAGATCCCAAAATCGGCCGCTTATCTGACGGCCCGGGAGCTGTTGAACCGCTTGTTGTTTATTGCTTTGGGTTCGCTGATTGTTTCGGCCTTGATCAGTCTGTTCGGTTCACAGCTGATTACCCGGCCCCTGGATAAACTCATGTCAGCCGCCCGGGTTTTGGCCACAGGTAAATTCGACATCCAGGTTGCCACGTCCTCAAGGGACGAGATCAACGATTTGACCCAATCATTCAATCATATGGCTTCGGAGCTGGACACCCGTGAGAGAGCCTTGAGAGATGCTCAGGCGGCCCTGGTGCAGTCGGAAAAACTGGCCGCCTTCGGACAGTTGGGAGCCGGCATCGCCCACGAGGTTAAAAACCCGTTGGCCGGTATCCTGGGATTGACCCAGCTTTCGATGCGCAAGGTGGAAGACGATTCGGCCATTCATAAAAATTTAATCGTTATCGAGAAAGAGACCAACCGCTGTACGACGATTATTCAGAACCTGCTTAAATTCGCACGTCAGGAAAAGGTCGCTTTTGAAGCGACCAATCTGAACGAGGTCGCCGAAGATGCCATGGCCATTGTCGAACACCAGCTCGAGATGCATAAGGTCAAGGTGGTCAAGGAACTGGATGAAAATCTGCCGAATATAGACGGAAACGGCAACCAGATTCAGCAGGTGCTGATCAATCTGATGATCAACGCCCAACAGGCCATGGACGGCAATGCCGGAGAAGTAAGGGTCATTTCTCACTGCCCGGATGACGAACATGTCGAGATCCTGATCAAAGATAACGGCCCCGGCATGCCCGAAGACGTACAGGCCAAGATTTTCGAGCCTTTCTTTACGACCAAGGAAGTCGGTAAAGGAACCGGTTTGGGGCTTTCGGTCAGTTACGGCATTGTCAGGGAGCACAAAGGCGAAATCGTGGTCGAGAGTGCCATTGATGAAGGGACCACTTTCAGGATGACCTTTCCGACCCGGCGTCTGATGACGATCTGCCCGGAATGTAATAAGTCATACCCGATCCGGGCCAAGCACATCGGGTTGAAGAACAAATGTAAGAATTGCGGATATATTTTTGCCATCCAGATGCCGGAACAATGTGACCTAAATTAATCCTGAACGGAGACGTCCAGGGCCCGCGCTTGCCCGCCGTCATTCGGGTGGGATATTCGAGGCTTGCGGTAGATGGCCGGCAGCTTCGCCAGCGCCATGAAAGTCTCTGTCTGGTGTGACATCCGGCATTGGCCCGATAGAGGAACGCAATCTTCTTTGATCCTGAGACACATGCGCCAAACGCCCAACATCGGCCGTCTGCGCAATGATAGTAAGACCCGAACTTTAAAGAGAAAGAATTATGATCAAAACCACTAAACTTCCCATCCTGGTAGTTGATGACGAGCAAAGTGTCCGCAGCGTTCTGACCCAGGTGCTGAAGGAGGACGGCTTTGAAGTTACCGCGGCCGCTAACGCTGAAGAGGCCATAACGCTGCTCCAAAAGCGCTCTTACGCCCTGGTGATAACCGATATCGTCATGCCGGGGATTTCGGGTATCGAACTGCTGCGCAAAATCAAGACGCGCTTTTCGGCTACCGAAGTCATCATCATCACCAGCCAGGCATCCCTGGATACAGCTGTCGAGGCGCTGCGCTGCGGCGCCTACGATTATCTGTTCAAGCCCTTTGAGGATTTGAGCCTGATTTCAGCATGTGCCCGGCGGGCGATCTGTACGGTGCGCCTGATGGCCGAAAATCGAATGCTGATGAAGATTCTGCGCAAGAAAAACCAGGAACTTGAAAGGCGCGTGGACGAACGCACCGCCGAGCTGGCCCAGACAAACGAACAGCTGCGCAAAGAAATCCAGGTGCGCAAGGAAGCCCAGTATGAAGCTGAGGCCGCCAGCCGGTCTAAGAGCGATTTTCTGGCCAACATGAGCCATGAGCTCAGGACGCCGCTGAATCATATCATCGGTTTTACCGAAATTGTCGTCGACAAACATTTCGGTGAAATAAATGATACGCAGGCCGAGTATCTGGGAGACGTGCTCAAAAGCAGCGAGCACCTGCTGGCGTTGATAAACGATCTGCTCGATCTTTCAAGGATCGAGGCCGGCCGAATGGAACTGAACCGGACCGATTTCCATCCGAGCAAGGTCCTGCAAGACAGTATGCGCATGCTGGTAACTCAAGCTGAACAGCGCCAGATCACGTTGAAAATCAATACGAAACAACTGAATGGGTGCATTCATGCCGATGAGACTAAGTTCAAGCAGATAATCGACAATTTACTTTCAAATGCGGTCAAGTTTACACCCGATGGCGGCCAAATACAGCTGAAGGCACAAATGACGGAACAATTTTCAACCCGGCCCGGACGGCGCTGGAATGATCCTGCCGAAATGCGAATCGTCGGCTCACCATCAGACGCTAACAAAAATAAAAATACCGGCCCTGCCCAGGGGAACTGCCTACGCGTTTCGGTTGCCGATTCGGGCTGCGGTGTGCCGATAGAAGATCAGGAACGAATATTTGACCGCTTTGAACAGCTTGAAGACGATCGGGAAGATGTCTGCAAGGGTACCGGTCTGGGCCTGGCGCTTACCAAATCGCTGGTCGAACAGCACGGGGGCAAAATATGGATGGAAAGTCAGGGAGAGGGCAAAGGCAGCGTATTTACCTTCCTGTTGCCAACTTAGTGCATGATTTACGAATGTGTGTACTTGGCCCACACGGGAAAGGATTTATAAATGGCCGATAACAGCAAAACCCTGCTTGTTGTAGAAGACAATCCCATAAACATGAAACTGATCCGTTGCGTGCTGTCACTTCATGATTATCGGATTCTGGAAGCCCGGGATGCCGAGACCGGTATCGAATTGGCCCACCGCCATCGGCCCGATCTGATCCTGATGGATATTAAACTGCCGGGTATGGACGGCCTGAGCGCCGCAGCCCTCATTCGCCGCGATCCGGATTTGAGTGGTGTGCCCATCGTGGCGGTAACCTCTTATGCCATGTTGGGCGATGCGGAGCGGGCCATAAAAGCAGGCTGTACCGAATATATGACCAAACCGATCAATACCCGCACGCTGGTAAATACAGTCGGTCGGTTGTTAAAAACACCCGGTCTGAAAATTGGACCGGCGAATAAAGCGCCTGCTTGTCAATTGGGATCGGCGGGATGACCATGGCCTGGATCGGCCCGGGGAAAGAGCAGCCGACCCGGGAACCGAATAACCACAGAACCGAGTAAAGATCGTTTGAAGCGGGAGCAGATTAGGGTCATATGATGGATGGTGAAATTCAGATACTTATTGTAGATGATGAAAGCAGCGTTCGGACCGTCCTGTCGGAAGTTCTGGAAGAAGATGGTTTCAAGGTCACACAGGCTACCAGTGGCACTCATGCTTTGGAGATAATGGCCGAAAACGAATTTGCACTGGTCATTACAGATATCAACATGCCGGGTATCTCCGGTTTGGAACTTCTGGAAGAAGTAAAAGAGAAAGCCTCTGAAACCGAAGTCATCATCATTACCAGCTTTGCGAGCCTTGATACCGCGGTTACGGCCTTGCGTTTGGGTGCATATGACTACCTGTTTAAACCCTTCGAGGACCTGGAACTCATATCAGCGGCCGCCAAGCGGGCAACGGAAAAAGTCCGCCTGCTGAGCGAAAACAAAATTTTGTTGGGTAAACTGAAAAAAAAGAACAGCGATCTGGAAACAGCCTACAATAAATTAAAAGTCCTGGCCACGCGTGACGGCCTGACAGGTCTTTATAATCATCGCTACTTTCAGGAGCTGCTTCAGAACGAGGTGATGCAGGCCAACCCGTTGGAAGATGTTTTTACTTTGCTATTCATGGATCTGGATCACTTTAAAAGCTACAATGACACCCATGGACATCCTGAGGGCGACAAGCTGCTGCGAACCCTGTCGAAAATTCTTTTCAAGGGACTTCGTAAAACAGATGTCATTGCCCGTTACGGCGGTGAGGAATTTGTCGTCATTTTGCCTGAAACACCGCGTGAAAATGGCAGGATTGTCGCCGAAAAAATACGGCGATATATCGAATCATATAAGTTCTACGGACGTGATACGCAACCACTGGGAAAGATTACCGTCAGCATCGGACTGGCCACATTTCCCCTGGACGGCATCGATAAGACAGATTTGATTAAAACTGCCGATGCCGCCCTTTACCGGGCCAAAGCAGGTAGCCGAAATTGTGTTTGCATGAGTGAGCCGGCCGAGGCGAAAGTATCTAACGCTTAATGGACATTTAAAGCGATTATATAAAGCAGGTTATGAGAGGGACCGATCAATGAAAAACGTATTGGTAGTAGACGATGAAGAAACTTTGTTGTTGATTATGGTCAATCGGTTCGAGGACTATGCCGATCAGTTCAACGTTTATACTGCCAGAAACGGTAAGGAAGCGGTCAACGTACTCGAGACCGAATCGATTGATTTTTTGGTCACGGACCTGAAAATGCCCGAAATGGACGGAATCGAATTGCTGGCATTGATGAGTTCAAAGTATCCGCATATTCCGGCCATGGCCATGAGTGCCTTCAGTACGCCCGAAATCGAAAAAAAGCTTGCCCAGATGGGCACGCTGCGTGTGCTGGACAAACCGGTCAATTTCGATCTGCTGGCAGATCATATTATTCGCGGCCTGGATCGCAGCCATGAGGGCGGCTCGCTGAATTGTGTTTCCGTGAGCAGTTTTCTGCAGTTGATCAAAATGGAGGATAAAACCTGTGCCCTGGAGGTCCATGGAGAAAATAATCAGCGCGGATATATCTACATCAAACACGGTGAGTTGTACGACGCTGAATGTGATGACGTGAGCGGGGAAAAAGCGGCCCTGGAGATCATCGCCTGGGACAGCTCACAGCTGTTTATAAAGGATCTGCCCCGGGACAAACAGGAAAATAAGATCAACAAAGGCCTTATGTCGGTGGTCATGGAAGGCGTGCGTCTCAAAGACGAAAAAGATGCGGCCCGGGCCGC
>Ga0126335_1000921_pt1 | contig 15458 bp, 9 predicted proteins | sample OlaspJWI45metaG_FD_108409 | JGI IMG/M metagenome (GOLD analysis project Ga0126335, IMG submission 108409) | Marine gutless worms symbiont microbial communities from Oahu, Hawaii - Olavius sp. 1 OAHU.JWI-45 metaG | ecosystem: Host-associated > Annelida > Digestive system > Unclassified | place... | reverse complement strand
TACATACACCGTGTCCCAAAAAACGTCCCACTTTATCATTCACTGTGACTTCAACGTGCCTGTATAAAAGCCAGTTTGCGACAGCAGGTGCTCAAAATGACGTCCCTTTGCCTTCACACACACTCGTAGTCGCACTCGCCACTGGTCGACTGCGTCGTCGATGACATCCTGAGACAGACTTGACCAGGTGTCGATTAGACGCTGTTTTAGCTGGCTGACGTCTGGGACTGCAGTCTTGTACGCGCGCTCCTGCATCAATCCCCAGATTCTGTAGTCCACCGGGTTCAGATCAGGGCTGCTGGGCGGCCACAGATCTGGTGAGATGAACCCCGGCTTGTCTTCTTGGCTCACAATCAGATCATCAAGAAGATCGATGTTTTCTTCCGTTCGAGCACTGCGTGGCCTGCCACTGCCGACACGTCCGTCAACAGTACCAGTTTGTCTGAGCTTCTGAAACAACCTGTTGATGCTACGTTTCGTCCATCCTTTGTCAGGAAATTCTCCAAGCAACCTGCTAGCATTGTATCCTTTCGACAGATGCAAACTTTTGATCAATATCTTCTCTTCGTCGCTGAACTTCGTTGTTTACAAATACTGCAGTGACGTGTGAATGACGTAATATCAGCACATCAGATTTAAAGCTAAAATTAAATAAGTAAAAGTGAAACAACTTAAGGATGACTATGTGCGTTTTGTAGCTCTGAGTTTCTTTTTTTTATGTGCCAAATTTTGTCCGTTTTGATGCAGGCATGTTAAAGTTACAGCAAATGATAAAGTGGGACGTTTTTTTGGGACACGGTGTATATACACTGTGGGGCATAAAAACACGCCAAAATGTGTTTCACCACAACTTTCATAAAACTCGGCCGATTTTGAAGAAATTTGGCGGATTGCTTCTTAAACAAATTTTCCACAAAGCAATGCAAACTTTACTTACTTACGGAAGTGGTTGCTATGGATACGGGCGGTTGCAGACAATTGTTTATAAACAGTTTTTAACAAAGATTATTAACTCCGAATCCCATATGGTCTAGTGATTATTAACTCCAAATAAAAATGGTTTTTAGCAATGAAGATAAAATTTTGATTAAGGATTTGGTACTGCTGAAGGGGTATAGCAGTCGTAGATAAATCAAAGAGTTCCCGCAGAAGGGTTGGAATAAAATGGTCTCGATATGCTGCTTCGCAAGATACGGGCAACGGCCGGTGTGGATCGCAAGCCAGGCAGCGGACGACCACGTTCGGTGCGTATACCAGAGAACATTAATACCATGCGCGATCTTGTACTGAGCCAGGAGAATGCCCCGCAAACTCACCGAAGAACTCGTCAGATCGAAAGAGAAACTGGAGTGAGCTGTAGAACAGTGGGTAGAATAATCCATGATGACCTTCAGCTGAAATGTCTGAATAAACGCCGTGCCCAAGAGTTAACAACGTGTAATACAAAATCACCCTTGGTACGATGCAAGCAACTTCTGAGGAAGTTTCCAGAGCACAGCGTCAGCTTCATCTGGTTTACTGATGAAAAGGTGTTTACGGTGTTTACACCTCCGATCAATACTCAGAATGATCGTCTTTACGTGTCTGCAACAACAATGAAGCATGATGTTGACCCCAAGCGCCTCCTGCAAACCCGCCAGACGTTCAGCCGCTCACTCATGGTTTCCGTTGCTGTATCAAAACTCGGGTGTTCGGATATGTTCTTCGTCGAGCCTGGAGTCAAGGTCAACGGTGCATACTACCGAGATGTCCTCTTGAAGCAACAGATGTTGCCAGCCATCTGGCGTATGTCAGGGGACTTCTTCATCTGCCAGCAGGACAGCGTATATGAGCTAGATAGATAGATAGACACACACACACACACACACACACACAGAGAGAGAGAGAGAGAGAGAGAGAGAGAGAGAACGTCACTGTCACTTGGAATTTTTATTGGTTTCTTGTTTATCTTTGCTTTTTTATTTGGGTATTAAGAACGAAAAATATTTTCAGGAATGTTCGTTTTACAGTTCCAGCATTCTAGCGCTCTTGGCATCGTGTTATTTGAATTAGTTTGTGATATTTCAACGAAGTTAAATCATAAGCGTCAGCGTCAGCGTAGGTCGATAGTCGGCATGTGATTTATCGATCACAGTTGCAGCTCAGTGATTGGAAGAAGATGAGACATGTTGGTTGAACGGACGGACGGAGTTGTAGGAGGCGCCAAATCGAAGGCGCGCGCCAGATATTAATGAAATGGCTGCAGTTGCTGCGTGCGAATACACGTCATTTCGATGAGCCGCCTCTGGCGATGCGATACACGCTCTGAAATCGATCCACGCCGACCGACCAGCCTCTACCTGACCGACTCAAGGCACGCCAACCGGCCCGTCGGACGCAAACCGATCCATAAATTAAGCAGCGGCGCGTGTTGCGTCGCGTCGTTGCGCTCGCAAACTCGCCGGTGAAACAATTACACGGCAATCGCGGCGTCGTCGCGCGCGCTACATAACACGATCAGCGACCGACCGGAAACTGCGCTGCGCCCGACACTTGGCAACTTCCGCCGCACACGCAGACCGACAATAATGAGACGCTGTACGGCAGCGAGCGGCGCGCGCAACAGTGGCGCTGAGTTATGACGCGGCTAGATCGTGCGCAGCGTTTCGTACGTCGCTTCGTTGTGCCGTGTAGACGGAACATGAAGCAGACACGACGATGAATTTACCGACGCTAATAAACGCGCCTCGCTGAACGCGTTGTTCGTCTCGCTGGATATCGAATACAGATTGCTGGTTTGGCTCCCAAAAATTCCTGTGAGAACGATGCATACAGACACGGGCTACTGGCACTAAGCAGAGCACCAAGTTGTGCCTACGTCCACGTTTTATTTTGCACTTACGTGTACGTACATCAATAGAAACAAGCAGTGCATAAGGCTGTTTTTGTACCTTCTAGTTCGAAGATAGGACATGTGTCTACCCGGACAAGTGCCCACCCGGATATTTGCCCACCTAGGACATTTGCCCACCCGAATAAAAGCCCACACGGCGGCTATATTAGTCTGTATATAAGAACTATATAATAGGCCTAGTTTGTATCTTTGTGTAAGATCGTTAGTTGTAAATTAATGTAAATAAGAAGTAGGTTGAAATGAAGTTTGTTACTGAAAAGTAAATAGGTCTACAGGCTAATTCTTTATACATAATCATAAATTTGTCCCTGCAAGCATAAGTGCAAGTATAGGCAGTGCATGTGCGGTTAATCGCAAGTAATTAAGTCGGTACGGTTGCCGTTGTGCCCATTTTACCGGAACGGCGTGCGACCGGGGTCCACGCAACAATGCTTTGAATGCGTTGGCGGATAGACCTATCACCATCGACTTCTTGCGTAGAGCGGCTAAGCTGAGCATAAATCGCTCCATAAACTTCTACTCATCTCACCTGTGATGTCTTCCTAGTATGCATGGGTCTTGCATGGGGTGGGTACCTCTTCTGCCTTGGGTGGGCGAATGTCCTAGGTGGGGTGGGCAAATGTCCGGATGGGCACGTCCGGACACCTTCTAGTTAATAGTTCATGTACATTCTAGTACCAACGCGAGTATTAGCTATACATGACATTTACATATTAACTTATTTACTCAGAGACAACTGTATTATTGTGATCACGAAATGGAAATATATTGCTGCCATTGCTGTCACATGCTACTCTGGGCGTTATAAATAAGATATTGTTCCTGCTTTTACATATTATCTTAAGTTTTAAAAAAGCATAAATACAACCTGAATTCTAATAATTTTTTGTTTGTCGTTTTTTTCTTAAAAAGTGAAAAAATACAACAAACTTTGAGCACTTTATGACCTACAGTTTTTGTTGAGGGAGGTTTTTTGGCGCGTGTCTAACGTGTTAGACGCCGCTATTGCTATCGCAATTCCGTCTGTCTGTCTGTCTGTCCGTCAGTCTGTTACACTCGTTTGACAGGGAGTTGCCTGCTTTGTGCTAACATATTGTATAAACTAATAATGCGTTTACGTTTTACCGTGGCCTTGCGGACCCCTTCAGTTTTCATTGTGTAACATTTTCAATAAACGGTATTTTTGCAATTCTTTGTTAAGATTACGCCAGGCTATGTTAAATTGCAAATTTGAGATAGGCCCTAATGTTTGTTGGACACTGTTAGTTAATCTTAGACTGTGACAGTGATATTCCAGTATTTGTAATCATTTCAGTAATTCAGTTTTAGTTTCTATAAAGTTTCAGTTTAATTATTTCAGTTTTATATAGTATTTGAATTCTTTTCAGTTCTAGTTTCTATAAAGTTTTTTTCGAAATCAATTCAGTCCAGTTTCACTTTTAGTATTTTTAGTATTTCAGTATCAGTTTATTTTCTTCAAACGGTTCACAGACAGTCATTCTTCTAGACCTAAGTTAACTCAAAAGTTCAAAGTTCTGTTGCATCTTAAGAGTTCAAGCTAACACTTGTTTATTTAACTTCACTCTAAATCACAAAATTATAGCGACTTGGTCATTCTGTTGGGTGAGCGTTCCACAAACAGAAAATAGAGGAAAAGGAAGTAAATATGCACATGCAGATCATTTGAGTTTTAGTTTTTGAAATCATTTTCATGTCTGTTTTAGTATGCGTTTTATTGAAATCAATCATTTCAGTATGAGTTTGGGTTTCAGTTACCGGAATATCACATTTGCTGACTGAAAGACGACTTAAATAAATTATATCATAAAAACATCAAGGTGTAGATTAAAGATAAAAAATAAGTTGATATGAGTATTGCAATCGAGTCGTGATGTTCATGTTGCTGCACGCAGAAATTTGACTTAAAAATTGTTAATTTTGGTCATGTATCAGGTTTTCTGAGTCTGTCGGATCACATTATCCCGGGGAACTACGCACTATTCGATCTCGTCGCCGCACTGCACTACATCCGTGAGAATATCGCGGCGTTCGGCGGCGACGCCAACCAAGTGACGGTCATGGGTCACGGTCACGCCGCCGCTCTACTCAACCTCCTACTCATTTCTCCCGTCGCAAAAGGTGGGCTCCGTTCGTTTTACGACTTGCTAAAAAGGTCAGGCCAAAAATGACAAATTAGCATGATAAATGAAACGAATGCAGAGAGTGACTGGAGTTAGGCCCAATTCACACACAGGACGACGTCGTGCGGCTAAACATATGTTCAACGTCTGCAATATGATATGGAAATAGTTCAGCACAACGGCACAAGATAATGCGGTGGATGTTGTTCTAGCTGAGGCATTTTTTCAAATTTTTAACAGCGATACCGAAACCGAAGACAACGCGAAAGATACAACCTGAATTCTAATGATTTTTTTTGTTTTTCGCTAAAGTTGTCCGTCCGTCTGTCTGTCTGCCACTTGCAAATATCTCCGAAACTAAGCGAGATAGACGTATGGTTGCTAGGAAACTGGAATAGGAATCCATTCTTCCCGATTCAGAATCCGCCATCAGATTTGCGATCGGAAGTACGGTTCCGCCATTTTGGGTGTTTCCGGGTCGCTTTCTTCTATAAATTGTGCCGTAAAGACGGCACCACACTGGGCAGTGGGCACCGTGGCTGGCCAGCTATCGTCACGTCCCATAATGGACGATACCTTGTTCATGAGGCAACTGGCGGACGACATCGGCCGACATCGTGCGGCTGTGTGAACGCATCATTGAAGTACATGCGCTAATGCAATGCTAAAGCCAAGATTAATGCCAAGGACGCATATTATAGCACAAGTCGTTAAAGACTAAGCTCCAAAGACAACGCTGCTGGCAGTTTACCCTAGAGTTGTCAGGTAGATATTGAGAGAATTCGACGGAGCGAGCCGAACCAGACAGTCGGTTGTCACGCACACGCTCAGTTCAGATATTGTTAAGCATCTGGCCGGTGCACGCCGTCGCTCGTAGGCCTACTGACACAGCAGGGCAATTTCGCACGACGTCACTCACTCTATTCCCACGAGATCAAGGTGATGCCAGTCTGCATTCTCCGCCGAGCATTTCACCGTCAGTACATGTAGGTGGCTGCATATTTCTACTGGTTCATGGTTCTAGATATAACAAGCCGCCCAAAAGCAGTGACGCTCAGCTGGCTCAAGTATGTCAGGGTTACCTAGTTTCTGGCCTGTGATCAGAATTCCTCAATTGGTCTCTGCGTGTAAGATTATATGTCTCTGTGTCCAGCGGTTACCGTTTTTGACACCCTGGCGATACAGACATACAGACGCGGCTTAAACAGCCTAGCTCAGTTAGACTTTAGCCAGCTGAGTTTAAAAACACCGATTTTTTGCAAATTTAAGTGAACGAGCCACATTCGCGCGCTGTTAGCCCTGCGCCTGCCTGTTGGCCCTGTACCGACGACGGCAAGGCGGTCAAACAGACGCAGACAAGACAAGACAAGACGCAGACAAGGTCAAGATAAGGCCTATAACATAGATGTTTCAATCTGCTCTATATTAAATGATGGCAACCCAGCAAAAATGGCTATTTTAAATTTATTCAGCGAAATTTGCTTTTACGTGGGATGCTATATTGATTTCAAGTGGAATCTTCGAGAACAAAAGACGGTAACGCACCATAACTGATACGATGGTTTTCTAAGTGCAGAAGAGGCAGTGTGGTGATCGACGTTTATTCATTTCAACCTAGAAAACGTTATTAATCGAATAACTGTAATAAAGATTATGTTTGCGAGAATATGGTTTATTGTACGATGTTGTTTACATCTATTAAACCAATGCTAACAATGTTGATAATTCTCCTAATCTTTGACTGCAGTCAAATACTTTTACGTTGGCGCTGATAAGGAAAGCTGAAACCAAAAACGCAGATTAGTTCAGTCAAAGCGTAGCTGAATTTTGTCTAAGAATGTCATTAAAATTGATTATAAGTAGAATCGTACGAGATGTCCGTGCGGAACCGGTCGGCTAGCTGGTCGATAAGTCTCGAAGCCTCTCTGGATTTCTTTTCGCTGATAACTTGCTTCGCGCCGCCATGTAGTCTTACCGTCCCTCAAGTCGTTGGCGTTTAAATGTAGTTTTGCCTGCCGAGTCCTTGCGGCGCTATAGTTTGACTCCAAGTCTCTGCGGTAGCTGTCCTGCTACTGCCGAGCATTTCACGGCATGCAAGCTACGTTTGTTTGCAACTTCGTCTTCGCGTAGCAGTAACGTCGGGTCACGCCACGAAATGAGTCCTAAACGCCTGATTTATGATTGTGGTTTTTAGCACATCCTGTAGCGACGTAGGCAAAAATAAGACTGTTTTGAAGTAAATATGCGTTGTTTGTTTCTTCCTGATTTGCATTGCTTTAGTGACTATACATCTGGTTTTTAGTTTTGACTTGTTTTACCGTTTTAAACGCAATGTTGAACTCGTTAGTTTACCACACTATCTTCGATAAACTACTTGACTCTTTATTATTGTTTTATTGTTTTTATTTAACTTTTTGTCGTTGTGAATTTAGGCACGTGTAAGTGCGTGCCTCATGCCTGGCTGTCTTGACGTATTTGTTTTGCTGTCTGTGATATTGTGTGAACAAAATAAACGAAAATGGAGGTAGAGAATTAGTTCGTTGCTTTGTCGGCATGTCTCAGCCTTTCGTCATCATTAGTAGTTGCGCTCTGCCGGAGTCTGAAGACGATTTGCGTGTGAGTACGTGAAGCGGTGTTAGCTGAGCGAACCGTATTACGCAGTCTGCAAGGCCTGGATCGGCGGCATAAACGGACTGATCTCGACAGTCATGACTAACAAGCGTGTTCAAAGTATTGCGTCGACGACGAGAGTGAGAGCCAGCCAGACAGCGAGAGAACTGCGCTGTTCAATGATATGCGCTTAGTCGACTCGAGTCGGTCTTGCTATCTGCAATCCAGTCCAGACATAGCAGCGTCGACTCACAGTGCAGTGCTGTCAGTCGAGCGTGTGTTCATCTCGCCTGTCTCGACCAGCCGCCGTCCACAAGTAGTTTTGTCCGACGGTACTCAAGCGAGCGCATTGCCGCTGGCATAGAGGACCACCCGGGTTGTCGGGGTCTGTCGCCGGCCAATCTGACGACATTTCTGGCCACCCACGCGTGAGGGGTACGTCAGCACAACACAATTCGCTCAGTCGGTCACTGCTTTATCGCAAATCGATAGCATGATGACGACTATAACGACGAGGCGAGGCGTTAAGAAGTCGGCGGATGCTGTTGTTGTGATGTTAGCTCGCATGACAGACTCTTTTCCGTCCTCCTCGTCTAGTCGCTGCCGCAGACGTCCCAGCTTTGAACACCAATTTTCGGATTGCTTTTATTTGTCGATGAGATTGACTCCGCGCGACCTCTATAGTTGCATGGAGCCGTCACGACTTGTAGATGTGTTTTTGTTAATCACCTACGATGTAGCATTTTTTCATTTACAGCACAAAAAAACTATCAATAATTAATAACATAACGAAAACACTGACGATAATGAAGACAACGAATATGATTATTAATGATGATGTCATTTTTCATGCTTTAGAATGAAACAGGAAACTGACAGTGATTCAGTAAACTGTTAGCGAATCCCATCGGACAGAACAAGCTCCGTCGTTTCCGTAATTTGTCAGTTGTTTGTTTTGCAATTTGCACTCATTGTAAAAAGCACTAAATTACTATGTTTGTAGGTGCTGGAGGTAAGCCGCTGTTCAAACGTGCAATTCTACACGACGGCTCAGCGCTAGCCAGCTGGGCCATGGTCAGCGATCCTCTACGTTACGCCTACGATGTCGCGGACGCCGTCAACTGTTCCGTCCGTCGTTCCACGTCTACGCACCGCTCAGACCACCCGCAACGCGACCAGTCGTCGCCGGCAGCCAAGTACGACCTCCACGTGCGTCTCCTCGAGTGCCTCAAGCGAGTTCCGACCGAGTTGCTTGGCGTCGTCGTCGGTGCGCTGTCGCTGCGGCCGCCGCGCTACCGATCGGCATTTGGACCTGTCCTTGACGGACGTAGTGCCGTGCCACACGAGCCATCCTACCTGATGGCCCGTTCCGCGTCCGTCGCGCCGGTGTTTGAGGCCAGCGCCATACTAGTCGGCGTGACGGCGGACGACTCGGCGTCTGCCGGCGATTATGACCGTCAATACAACGACGACGACGGGTTGTCGGCGGTCGAAGACGCCGCTTTTCGTCGTCGACTGCTTCGCACCTACGTCCAGAACGTCTACAGATATCACCGACAGAAGATCTACGACGTCCTTGCCTACCACTACACCGACTGGGAACATCCCATTCACCAACAAGGTTATCATCTGAGCAATGCGTATAGATATACACTGTCCCACGTGTTATCGGCTATAACTTTGTCAAATCTTAACCGATTTTTAAATTTCTTTCACTTGTGGAAAGCTTATGAAATTTGCTACAAAATATATTAATATCTTCCAGTACACCTTAAGTATGTTCTTGCACTACCTTGCACTACTTTAAAAGTTCAAATTTGCTGCAAATAAGGAAAAAAGTGCAAACAAAATTCATTGATCTTTACATGCATCCCTTTAATTTAATTAGCTCACTTACTTATTACTTACTTACTTACACAGCCGTTCCAAAAGATGATGCTGAATTTTTCGTAAACCGGATAAAAAATGTAAACCTGCTTCGAGCGTGGAATAGATAGATGTTGTTGCCACTAATTACGGCACACGAAAACATTGCCCCACAGAAAGATGCTGATTTGGCCCAATGAATTAACAAAGAAAATTTTAGGTGATCACGATTTCTCCCTGGACCAGCCGAGCCGCTTACAGCGTCCCGCCAAATTTCCTAGCTGGCGGGAAGGGGGTTTAGCTCTCTTGCCCCCAAGAACTTCATTCGTTTACCCCGTACATAATTATCACACCCTACTTTTGCACACACAAAGCTTTATTCACCAAAGATGGTTATACAAATACAACAAAAAATAAATACAATATCATCCTTTTATCCTCTTTGCGGGTTAGCTTTTTGCAAGCAGCGGGATTGTGAAAAAAACGCCATTGCGTGCAATTTTGTGTGAATTATCTACTGCAATGGAGCACTGCTTGGTGTTGTAGCATCGCGTGAGCTGGTGAGCCTGGATGACGGCTTCGACAGTCACAGTCTTGCCCAGTTACTCGTCGACGGTCAGCTAACTTCACCGACGATCCAGCTGGCTCGCCACCACGCAGCCGCGCCACATGCCGCCGCCACCTTCCTCTACGGCTTCGGTCCCCGGCGGCCAGTTTTGCTGGCTGACGCCGTTGATCCGGTCATATACGAGGATGGTCCGCTGGAGTACTTGTTCGGCGCGCCTCTCGTCGATGGAGCTGTAAGTCCATTCGGTGCCGTCAGCGACGTCTACAGTCGCTGGCAGAAAGTCGTCTGTGCTATGATGCTGCACTACTGGACTAACTTTATCAGAACTGGGTAACGATTTGTTGTTTTCCTTTGACAACCTGCACAGTGCCTGTGCGCGTAAATATCGAAGCTAAGCACTATGTAAAGGTAACGGTAAAGTAAAGGTAGAAAACACTTGATATAGTCTCTTCATGAAAAAACTTCATCGCCAAAACGCGTTTTAAAGATTTATTCCTGTAAAGGATGGATCTAAAACTACATTCAACCAGTTCAACATTGGTGTGATCACTGATCATTATTGCCTGTTTCTAGAAAGATCTAGTTAATTTTGTCGTATTTGTGTACTGCATTTCATGAAGTTTGTCTGTTATTTGCATTAATTCCTTGTTCACTTCTTTGTTGTCATACTTCTGTCATGCTAAATAAACACGACGTTCGCAGATAATTACGCAGTTACGTAGCCTATGTGTGTGGGTCTTTCAGATTATACAGTTATAGGCCTACTGGCAGTACGAGCGTAGCGACTTCAACTTATAGCGTCCCTCCGTCTCTCTGGTCTCCGGTCTCTGTCCGTTCGTCCGTCTGGTCAGTAGTTCGCGATATCTCTGAAACGGTGCAAGATACGATATTAGTTTGTATGATTCGCAGTCGAAGTCGCATATGGGCTTTCGATCGCTACCAAAATCGGTGACCTTGAATGACCTTGAATGGCGTTATGATTATTTTGTGGTCTTTCGCCGAAAGCAGTAGGTTTCAGAACCAACCACGTTATACTGGCTGAAGTTAGATGTAGGATACTGTCTGCGTCAAAGATATAATGCAAAGACACTAGTTTTGGCAATATATGATTGATGGTGATATTCGCGGGCGTTCATTCCATACGAATGCGTTAAAGAGAGACATTCTACTGTCAGAAGTGAAAATGTGACCCAGTACTCCGCCGTAACCGCGAAGCGGTACAAGATAGGACTTCGGTTGGTATTAGTCACTAATAGTAGCACGGACTAGCATACAGCCACCTAGCGAATGCAGTTAAAACGTACTGGCAGTCTAAACAGTAGCCCTCCTTGTTTCGGTAGATGAGAAAACGCTTGCTTAGAGCGAAAACGGGTAACGTTCTCTTTCCAGTTCGTAAGAATCTGCTACAGCGATGTCAGCAGGTCGGGTCGAGTCAGGATGGGTTACAAAAAATGAACCAGCGGACATCTTTGGTCTGCTAACACGTAACACCTGCTGAGGCAGTTAACAGGAAGCTAATGAATATTCCACGTCTGACTTCGCCGGCATGCATTTAATCAATAATTTCTCTTCGTCATAATTTTAGTCGGCAACGCGTCGCCTAGCTTTGAAATGCGAGCACTTAATATTCGACGAAGCTGACCAGAAGCACAATTCAGTCTTGAGTAGCACGTGACCAGTCAGCAGTGATGGCGGTGTAGAAAGCTATCCTACGACCCCTAACAGCAATGCAGTTTCCTTCACAGCGTTATCTCGATCAGTGTCTGGTACTAAATAGAAGTTATATGAAAATACACAGTAGTGCAAATTAGGTATCGTCCCCGATTGGACAGAACGATAACTGACCCGCCCCAGGACACGACCAAAACGGCTGAAGTGTACTTTCGAAATATTTGTGTGTGACAGAGGACGACAAGCGCGGACGGAGGGACAAGCGCTTATCGTTACTACACTGTGTCTCGATAAAAACTTCCCACATTGTAATCGGTTATAACTTTGTCAAACCTTAACCGATTTCAAAAATTCTTTCCCTGCTGGAAAGAGTATGAAATTTGCCAGAAACACGTGTAATATTTCCCACATAGATAGATAGATAGATAGATAGATAAACATATTTATAAAGCGCCTATATACTCAAATGAGTCACTAAGCGCTTAACACCTTTAAGTATGTTGCTGCACTACCTTGTGATGACCAAAGTTTAAATTTGCTGCAAATCCGAAGGAAATTGCATTGATATTTACATGCATCCATTTTATTGCATTTTGCTTACTTACTTATTACTAATTACTTTTTACTTTAGTTTCTGATTTCTGTTAAATATTCTTTAAAATAGCAGACTGTTTTTGCGTAAACACCCGGCATACCGGACATGCGGCACTGTACAACTTCTCGAGCATTCAACAATCTTTCATTCATTCATTCTCATCTGTGGCCGTCGAACAGCCCCGACCTCAATCTGGTCTACTACAAGATACAGGGTGTCATCCAGCTGCGAGTTTTTAAGGCGCAGGTATAGGTGTACATCATTGACGAACAGAAGTAGTGATCGCTGAGCGTTTGGCATGGCACTGGCACTGACAACGGCATCATTGAGAATGCAGCTCACAATTGGCGGGGTCATCTTTGATCACGCATACGATTAACAAATTGTGGACACGTGAGCAAAATACAATGACATTTTTAATATCTACTCAGCCGTATGCCATGCAGTGTTTCATTTTTGTCACACATGATGTTTCAGTTGTGTCTGTTATAATGTGAACTTTTCAATTCCCAAGGTATAGCAGCAACATAAATAAGGTGTGGTGGAAATTTGCGTTTTCTTAGCAAATTTCATACCATTTCCAGCAATGAAAAAAATTGAAAATCGGTTAAAGTTTGACGAAGTTAAAGCCAATTACAAAGTGGGAAGTTTTTTGAGACACGATGTATAGCTATTCCCCATTCTGGCAGCCCGGCTAATAAATGAAGTGACTTAATAATTATCATATGTCTAATTTACCATTGCAGTAAGAGATTTTCATAAACAACATATGCTGTTGACGAGGTGACAAGCTGTAGACATTAGTTCAACGTACGGTACGGAACGGAAGATTTGAATAGAATTCAGACAATCGCATTTAACGACAATTGCATAGGCCTATACTACGTCAGCTGTTTTGGCGATGACAATTTTCGACGTAGACTGAAAATAAATGATAAATTTGTCTACCTATACGCAACACAGATTTTGTTGTATTATTTTTACGAACTGCGACCTGTAAACCTATAGAAGATGAGATGAAAAACATAAAATAGCAGCATTAATTTTAGATTGGTGTATAGGCTGTAGTCGACGCAGTACGAAGGGAGTAGGTGTCTACAGCGTAAAAGCCACGGTCACAAATCTTTTGGATGTCTTCAATGAAGCCAATATTTCTTTCTGACTGCCAGAAACGTTATCGAAAAAGACTTGTACGTGAGTCTGCATTTCCGGATAGAGTGAGATTCGTTTTTCTGTCGACTTAACCGGCCCTCTCCTCCTCCGACCCCGTCGCAAGTACTTCCGCTCTGCTTGCGCTTTGCTTCGTTTCCGTTTTCGCGTCCTCAGATAGACGACTGACTTGGCTATTTGGTATGTATTGAAGGTAGAAGGCGGCGCGCGATTGAGATAGCGATAGGACGAATGTCGAGTTGTCCGGCGGCGTGCGGGTCAATCGCATATCACCGCATGACGTCAGTGTCCATTGGCTGACTGACCGCTTCGTAGCTCCTTATCGACGCCAGATCGACCGTAAACTGACCGTTAATGCTGCTACGCACCGCTCGGAAACAAACATCGATTTAATTGCTATTTTATCATTTTAGGATGACTTAAGAATAATAGGGTCACACAACAAACCGGCTTAAAACTAAGATTCGGCATGTCTGCGCACAGTTCACGCATGGGCAAAATACTATCCGTCGAAGTTGTTTCAGAGTTTACTTGACTCATCTTTAATAAACACACACATCAAACGTATACATGTAATCAGTACTACAAAGGAACAGCATACATGACAGTGAGGAATAGACTGAAACAGAATTAAATGTATTTGAACAGAGATCGATGTAATATGCGATTCAATCCCCAGAATCCAGAGTTGCATTTCGACTACGCCGTATGATGCAGTTGCGGTGCATTTGTTGACAGGAATCCGAACGGCGCGCAGTCGACACCGCAAATGGTCCACTGGCCAGCCTACGAGGCCGACAAACAGCAGTATCTGCGAATCGGTAAGAAATCAGTTGATGCTCTGAATGGTTTCAGAAACGGTAATCAGTTAACTGTTTTCGGTTCTCGTGCAGTAACGTTTTAGAACATCATATTGGCGGCACTTTATTATACAGACTGCAATACATCCGTGTGTCCGTCTGCTATCACTTTGTTTACGTTTATGGCCAGGCTCCAGCCTCCGCTGCAGAATGACGCCAGTCCACCTAGTGAATGTGGTTAAAGACGTACTGCCAGGCTATGAGCAACCGCCCTTTGGTTCGAACAATGCGGCATTTGCGACGTTTTTATGTACACAGTTGTCCCTTAGTCGTTTCCGGAACCGGCTACTTTGATGTTTATGATAAATTGATAATAGTAGACCCATCCCAGTTTTCACGGCTATGTTCGTCAAACAGTAAAGACAATTTTTACTTTTCTTAGTTTGGTGCCACACTACCTTAACAGCGCACCGGCGTAGACCACGTTTGCTACACTCGAACTTTTATTACAGAATTGTCTAAATCTGAAACACTTAACTGTAAAATTTCACTTCACGTCGTAAAAATACTACGCTAATACACATCATAGAGGAATTGCAGGAAGAAAATTCGGTCAACATTTAGATTGGCCCTGATCAGTTGATTGTTGACACGGTGCAGCGCACTATTCTATCGCTTCTGTTCGCCAGTGTGTGTGTGTGTGTGTGTACCTTTGTTAAATACACCGAGATGGTTTGTTAATTTTATCGCAAACATTGCAGTAACTCGTTTGGCAACACTCGCTGGTGCTCTCCTGGCTATTGTATACATATAGGTCCATAATTGCACCTATACATGTAAGTAAGTCTATTTTATAGTCCGTTCACGGTAGTTTTGTTGAAATTTTGTGTTTGTATGCGCCTGCGCGTCTTTTGAACGGAAGACGCAATGTGCATTCCGGTCGTGCTGTCTGTCTATCTGTGGGTCTGTCTGTCCGTCTGTGTGTCTGTGATCAGCAGGCGCGGCATTGCCATAGATTGTCCAGTTTATTTATTTATTTATTTGTTTCAGGCAACTAGGCCCATATACCGTACAGTAAAACATAATAAATCATACACACACACACCATGCATAAAAGAAACATAAAAGAAAGCAATACACATAC
>Ga0126335_1000920_pt1 | contig 15464 bp, 14 predicted proteins | sample OlaspJWI45metaG_FD_108409 | JGI IMG/M metagenome (GOLD analysis project Ga0126335, IMG submission 108409) | Marine gutless worms symbiont microbial communities from Oahu, Hawaii - Olavius sp. 1 OAHU.JWI-45 metaG | ecosystem: Host-associated > Annelida > Digestive system > Unclassified | place... | reverse complement strand
TCCCACCCCTCCGCCCACCTAACAGTAGGCCTACTGGTAGTTCTTAGTGAATGCGTGCTTGTGGCAGGTGTCATTCGAGCGTCTGACCGCTTATCAGCAGTCACATCGGCAACTTATCACCTCACCGTCAACGCCACTGATGCTTGCGGTTTGTGGGCTTGCCAATCCACACAGCTTATCATTCACGTCACCAGACCATCATTGTCGTTATCATCGTCGTCGTCAGGAGCAGCAGCTGCAGTACCCAGGTTCACCGCCGCACTCTACATATTCAGCGTCGCCAGCCAACACCTCAGCACACCTGGACTGGCGATTGGACATTTACACTTCACTGCAGGTAGGCCCATGTATGAGTTGAACTAATTGAAAACTTTCAGCTCTGAGTTTAAAATAAAAGAATCTGTATGCATAGGCAACTTTATCTGGTTTTGTGATTCGTGCAAATGTTGCGCAGTTCACTTACAAAATGGTCGCAGTCGCAGTATACTCTAGGTGTGTTGGGTCATCGTCGTCGTCACGTTTATGAAATGGAATCTGGTAGGCCTATAGGCTGTCACCGTCAGAAAGGGAGTACATGACCCATCGCGTCGAGCTGGAGTCCACTAAAGCGACAGACCAGTGATAGTAATAATAATAATAATAATAAAGCTTATATAGCGCCATAAGGTCGTGACTTCAGAGGCGCAAACAACAATGATAACGACAATGATCATCACAAACATTTTATGATATTAACAGTGAATGTTAACAGCCAACTTTGTATCGTACCAAATAATAGAACATGAGGTGATGTTTAACTGCGTTTAAGGTCATTGCACGGACTTCAAGGTCGTTCAAGAGGACGACGAACTCGCGGCAATGTTCAGCATACAGCATGAAACGGGCGCCGTGGTCATGGACACTGCCATCAACCAACTACGATCGACATCATTCTTTGTATTGGATGTCGCTGCAAACTGTTCAGCTTCGACCTCGTCGTCGAATGGAAACTGGTCCGGCATCCTTGTTCACACGCAGGTCATATCTAGTGTTGTTGTCCTTCGTGGCGTGGTGGCTTACTCGGTAAAGCGTCGTATTTGTAGCCAGTAGGTTGCAGGTTTTCTGTTTGTGTTGCTCGTATTGTCGTACGTGATGTGGCGCTTCAAAACCAACACCCAGACTGAGACTCAAGGCTCTCAAGACCAAGACTTTGAAAACTGGGTCTCAAAACGTTTCGCGGCCAAAACTCAAAGTCTCGAGAACTCCAAGTTTGCTGGGTCCCAGTCGTGACAACCGAAATTGAGTAGCGAAACAAAACATGCACTGAACAGTAAAAGAAACTCAAAAAATGTAACACAGATATTGTTACTCGACAAACACACAAAACAAAAAAACATCATGGGATGATAATTCTGCAAACTCCGGTTAGTTGCTTTGTACGACGTCTGGCCAGACAGTTTTGCATGTGAGTTTTTATACAGGCATTTGTGGCAGTGTTTTCGCTACTTTATAAGTAGCTTATTTTCGACAACGTTGACATTATCATAAAGGTAAAACTAGTAATTGACGAGAGCGACTGTAGTTCAATGATCTATGTGTTCCAGGTATACATTTACATTGTTGACGATAATGACGTCACTCCAGTGTTTCCCTCTGACGTAATTCGACTGCAGTTCCGCGAGGACACCCCCGTGTCGACCCTTCTGTATATAGCCAGGGCTTCAGTGGGCCGCACCAACTCTACCATAAACTACAGTCTGGATTTCGAAACCGACAACGACTTTGAAGGATATGTGTTCATTGATCGCTGGGCAGGTGTAATACGCCTGCGCCGCGCTTTTGACCGCGAAATAAACGCTTTTCATCGGTTTACGGTTTTAGCCACAACGGAAAACGGACGAACCGCAAACCTAAGCGTCTTACTAACCGTGCTGGACTCAAACGACCACAGCCCCGTCTTTTCCCACCCCTCGTACTTATGCCACGTTACGTCCACTACGGTTCCTGATATCCCAGTCTGTACAGTTACAGCAACTGATCTGGACGAAAAGGAAAACGGCAGAATTGTGTATTTTCTGACGGCGGATGATCATGCTTTGGATATTTTTCGCATCGACGCATTCACTGGAGCAATCTACATCAACCGCGCGGCGTCCGGAAACCGAACGCTGACTGTGGTTGCTACGGATGCCGGCGCGTTGCCAAGGAAGTCCAGCGCACTTGTTATGGTGACGTCAGATGTGCTACCTGCAGTAAATTGTGCCGTTGAGTCTTTAGAGATGAGCGTGGAAGAAAATCAGCCGGCACACAGCATTGTGGGAAGCGTTCGCCTGGTGTACGAAGAAGGAAATAGTGTTATAGTAACAAGGTACCATCTGATTCAAGATGGCGGCCAGCAGGAGTTTGATGTTAACCGAGAAACTGGAGAGATTGTGACCAAAGCGATACTGGATAGAGAAGTGTCTGCCAGCCACGTTCTGAGCGTCTCTGCCGTTTATTCATTGCCAGGTAAGCTTATTTATTTAAGTCAATTGTTGTGTTTCGCTGAACCGTTTTCAGCTGCGTACATGACCATTATGCATTTAAGCTAATTGTTTGACATTAATAAACCTAACTGAGGAAACTTAGGTTACATTACAACTTACAACCACGTGACAGTTTACAGAGTAGGCTGAGAGTAGCATAGCAGTGCACAGCCGACAGCCTAAATGCTGAAGGTAAATAATCTAATTAGTAATTACTGTCAATGAGTTCAACAGATGTTATTGCACTCATCATGCAGTGACCATTAGTGTGGACATTTCTTGCTGAAACACCAGAATCTGCATGGATATGCAAATTGGTGGCACAAATGTTGTCCTGTGTCAACAGGCTATTACTGGATTTTATTTTTGTTTATTTATTTATTTATTCATTCATTTATTGCGAATCCACAGAACAAAAATGCAGAAATTATGATCTCTGATTCCAATATGCCTGTAGTTAGATTACTTGCTTACCGTATAGCCTATGTATGACGGCAGGTGGGCGGGGCGAGGGCAGTGCGCTGTGTGACGTCACGATCCACGTGACCGACGTAAATGACAACAGTCCTCAGTGGTCAGTGATGACGCCACTCGTGGTCAGTTTGCTGGACAGCCGGATTATGTCACTCAGTGCTAGCGACTTGGACGCCGGTCACAACGGCAGCGTGACTTACTCGCTACAAGTGCTCAGAGGTCACTCGATTACGTTTACGTCTCACAGCAATGTGTAGTGATTATTGAACATCTTATGTGCATAACAGCAGCATGGCAACGTTAAGTATAGGCCCATGACTTAGGGTTCTGTACTCCACATATAAAGACATTTCTAAGATGAGTCTTTCAATGCGAACAGTTGCACTGGTACTGACACACAAAAAGCAAAATAGCACACACACCAAAAACTTACATTTAACAGAAATAGCACAAAATATAATGCCACAAAACAACGATTTAGTATCCTTTAAATTTAAGATGTTGGTGACTGCAAGTTACATTATTTTGTTTTGTCATAGGTTCCGAGAGTTGTGGACAGTTTGGAATTGATTCAGCAACCGGACGTGTCACGACGTCTGAAGCATCGTCAGATCTTTGTTCAAACGCTTCGTGTATTCTGAAGGTTGTCGCGTCAGATGCGGGTCAACCACGTCGTCAGACTGTTCACTACATCACGCTGAATGCAGTCCAACCGTCGCTCTGTGCCTCCAGTGCCTTGTCGTCGCGTAATGTATCTTTTACCATCGAGGAAAACACCGCACCGGCCAGCATCGTCGCCTATCTGTCCTCCGACGAATATTTCGGTGCTATTAATAGCAACAATGACGTCACGCACAACAGGGCCGGCAATCGGACGTTTTGGCTGGTTGCGGGAAACGCCCTGGATACGTTCAGCGTGGATTCCATGACCGGAGCGCTAGTTATTGCAGGTCCTGTAGATTTTGAGGTCTGTCCGCGGTATGACATGGTTGTGTGGATACTGGACGGGGTCGGAAGATGTGTCGGAGAGCTGAACGTGGAAGTGGTGGTGGTAAATGTGAACGATAACCCGCCCCATTTTGACACCGACCTGACCTACATAACAGTTCTCGAGTCCATACCCCTAGGTTCTGAGGTTTACGCCCCGGTAGCCCATGACACCGACGGCTGCGCCCTGTTGTATGCCGTGGAGGAAGAACAGTCCTCGGTGGGAGTGACTTACTGGCTGGCGATGGATGACGACACTGGTCACTTGGTCACCAGGCGGCCGTTAGAAGGCGCTCCACGCCGGATGATCGTGGTAATAACGGCTACGGACGACGCAAACAGTGACGTGATTCGTCATGTGACCTCAATGACGCTGGTAGTAACCGTTGCCAGGGATGCCACGGTCATATGTGGTCAGGACCAAGTACTTCTCTCGCAGACGCAGAAAGTTGCAGTAGTCGAGGATGCGGATATAGGCAGCATCGTTACAGCAGCATCTGAAGCTCTGAATACGTCCTCATGTGGTGGCAAATTAACCCTTATTTACAGCATCATCTCCGCTAACAACTACGACGCATTCAATGTTGATCCATTCACCGGTCAGTTAACCAATATTGTTTGCCTTGCATTTTTCGGCGCCGACGTAGTCCAAGTCCAGTGACTAATGGGCAAATGTAGTCACAGTTACAGAGTTTCACTCTTAAACAATTCTCCTATACTCGGAGAAAAATCGCCGGAGGGGTACGCCCTGAGTACCGTCCTTGAGCACCTTCTTTTCAGAAAAACTTAGCGCTGGTAGTTAGTATATTTAGAAGTTAATGATTGTTTACAGGATATATTGGCTGGCATACGAGTTCGGGTGTCAGAAGTAATTTTATAAATATGTCTAGTTACACTGAACGACTGCACTAAATATGGCAAACTTTTGGTAGGAAGCTGAGAGCTACGTACCCCGTCTCCATCGTGACCCTTCCGTGGGTACACGGACATGCTAACAGTGTTATAATGTCGGTGTTTATTTTGTGCAGGAATAGTGACGTTGACTGAACAACTTGACTACGAACAATGTTCACAGTATCATCTAGTGATTGCGGCTCACGAATTCACCGCTAGACGGCACCGCGATCTGCTGTCCACAATCGAATTGACCATTGATGTGGTCAACGTTAATGACCACGCTCCACGGTTTGACAACAGCGGCGACAGTGAATATCGCGTATTTTTGACCGAGAACTGCGACATCGGAACGTTCGTGATACTGCTGGTTGCTACGGACGCCGACAGTTGCCAAGGTATTAAACTAGTTTCAGTTAGCTATTCTCTCAGTCTCATTTGCTTTACACATCACGTTATGCTGATAATCAAAATTCTGCTGCATTGACCATCTCGTTTTGTGACTCTATACAGAGGAGCGACACAGATAACCTACTCGTTCAGTTGCAAAATCGCAGTTTTCAGTTCAGACAGGTATAACTTAGTACTAACTAGTACTACTAGTAGTATCTCTCGAAAATAAATTCTGCAAATTTTATTCATTTTAATGTCGTTCCGGAGATATTTAATTTTCTTTGTGGATTGTTTTAGTGTCAAACGCTGTAAGCCTAAATCTTGGTTTGTTGACTCTCCGTTTTGGTTGTCATTTCGAAGTAACGCTAAGTAAACTTACATGTATTGTTAATAGTTCATTGTCAATGTAATATTAAACTACCCATGAAATGTTATGCATGTATATTATGTAGATATTGGCTGTACTAACATAACGTACGAGATAGTGGCTGGTAACACTGAACGGCTGTTCACGGTGAATGCGACCAATGGACTGGTCGTGACCTCTGGCGAATTGGACCGAGAAATACGTGATCAGTACATCATCACCGGTAAAGTGCGACAATTGGTAAAAACGGTTACATCGCTCTAACTCAGCTGCACGTAAACAGATTGCGGCCAAATTGTACAAGATGGTACTCTGTGGCTCCATGGAAGGTGCGGAATTGTCAAAACACCTAGGGTCGAATCCAAGATGGCGGAAGATGCACAAATTTTTAATATACGGGCCCCTATATCTTTGGAAAGAGATTTCAAATTTGGTGTGTGCATCGACGACGAGGATTACTTTTGACAGCATGCAAAAAAACTAGATCAAAGGGCACGTGATCCAGTTTAGGTAACCTAGATTTAAATTTAGAATATTTATATTTATATTTGTGCATATTTATAGCTAAAGCTACAGAGTTCAAATTTATCATGCGTGGTATGTCTGGTAGTTTGTCTGTCTGTCACGCGCCTGCGCCCTGCAAGTACGGCGGAACGGAGTGACGTCTTGTGTGGGATGGATATGTATTTGAGGCCCAAATATCATTGTACTGCGTGGGGGGTTCCGAATTTCCGGCGGGGTAGAGGTGGGAAAATGTCGGCTGTACCAGGGCCTATAAAGAGAGGGGCGGGGATTCGATGCGGCTATCGCCAAATTACTTTTTCCATTGTCTACACTGACTTGGCCTCTGCATGACAAAGTACATTAAAAACCTGCGCGCTGCCGCTTTTTGCTGCCGTTACTTTGACCTTGACAATATGATGCTTGTATATTTGGTTTCAGTGTCTGCAAACGACGGGCTACATCGCGGATTTGCTGACGTCATCATTCACGTCACCGATCTGAACGATAATTGGCCGACGTTCAGCCAATCACAGTTCACCGTTAGCGTCATTGAAAACAACGCACCTGGTGACATCATCATGACGCTGGCGGCCCATGACGATGACATAGGCCACAACGCGCATGTCACCTACGCCTTGATTAGTCAGTGTCGTGATCCCTTTAGCTTTATTATCATCGTTATTAAGGCCTATAGTTTGCTTAAGATCCAAGATCTTTGGAAGCCTGTGCTAGAAACAATTATGGGGTATAGTGTTAGGGTTAGGGTTAGGGTTAGGGTCGGGTTTAGGGTTAGTTTCAGGCTTAGAACTGCCATAATTTTGCAGTAGGTATAGGTCGCCGAATTCCATCGAGGTAGTAGTAGTCGTCGTCGTAAAAGCCTATGGGAGCGCCGGGGTATCACCGTGAAAATTATTCAAAAATGCGTGTTGCCTGATATTTGAGTCGTGTGGCCCCTGTTTTTTTATCCACACTACAACTTCACAGTTTTACGTCGGGCACTGGCCTCGTTGGTATAGCTGATTGATGTGCTGCGTTGTCTGTAGGCGACACGACAGGCGAGTTTGTGATCAACGCACTAACTGGAGACTTGCTAATCCAGCAAGCTCTTGACCGCGAACTGAAGGACGTTCACCGCCTCACAGTGACGGCAGTCGACGCCGGACAGCCTTCGCTCACCGCTCTGACGACTGTTGTTGTACACGTGCTGGATGACAACGACCACAGTCCGCAGTTTCTGGTTCGTCGACGTTGTGGACTTTAACGCAGAGGCGTCATTTAGGGGCAGCTGGTTGGTCTCCGGACCCCAAAGATTGTGAAGGGAAGAATTTTGTGTTTTTTTTTGTGGCAGCACGGTACATCGGGTGGTATGCCTTTTATTTAAAGGCAATCTTCTATTCAGAAATTTTTGAACATTAACATGTAACACCCATTGGCACACTAGTGACACTGCACAGCGATGACATATGAAGATTCAGCTGTCGTGCCCAGAAAATATTTTCTACCGGTAACTAATTCTAACGATAGTTATTATTATAGGCTATGTGGTCTAATACTAATGAGAAACTATGTTATAGGCTGCATCAAATGCATCAGATGCGAACTTTTGCGATCGATGATCCTGTACGGTGGGCGTTTGTCAGTCTGTCACGCGGGCGACTGTTTTTACTTATTCGCCAGATGGCATCTGGCGATGGCGCCACTTTAATGCGGTCATTACTACATGACGGTAGCCATTTGTTGAGGTAACTGTCGCAGTCAACGTAAAATACAAATCGTTGCTTACTTGAAATGCACAGACGGACCACTACAACGCTTCGGTGTCTGAGGATGCAGCCGTTGGTACGCCGGTAACGACTGTTTCTGCAGTCGACCTTGACCTAGGTCAGAACGCCAACGTGACCTACTTACTGGAAATGACGTCACCAGATCTAGGTCACTTTGTGATTGACAAGGTCACCGGGGTCATCAGCCTCGGCAGGTACGTTGCGTTGACGATGATGACCGTTATAGCCATTAAGTTAGACATTTTCTTGTTTCAGTATTTTGTCGGCCCTTTCGGGCTGTGTGGGCTTGTAAGAGTCGACCTACTCAGTGATGTTAGTCTCTGACCTTGACTTTGAGGCCATGAATAGCTGATGATATATAGACTTGATACTTAATTTTACCGACATAGAAATGTCGGACAAACTTTTAGAGACATTGATGTTTGCCAACTGTTCATTAGGCCTATATGCGAATTTCATGATAATTGTTACCCACGCCTTTTTCTCCAATTTACCTTGACATCTCGAGTCTTTGGCCTTTGGTCCCAAGTCCTTGTTAAGCTTAACATCACTGGACCCACTCTGTTCTTGCCTAAAGGCGACTGCACGTAGGGTTTGTAGCATTATTTTGTGTATATGCGTTTTACACAGTTTTCGTTGACAGGACCAGTGCAGTCGATGCCATGGAGGACTCGCCTCCACAATGTCTTGTTATGTGTCAACTACTCAAGTACTCATTCTGCTATGAACAGAAACGTAAACGTACACTTGATATGACGCCTCTTAATGAACCTCGTCGCAGAAACGCTCAGATATGACACGCGCTGTCGAGGGACCTCACAGTTTTACTTGTACACCCACGTGTTTATCCACGAATCGAATGAACCATATTTGCCTTTGCCTTCCCAGACGAAGCTGGTTCTTCTTTGCTCCCCGCGGAAGGATGGAAGGCTGAGTTGGCCTTGGCACCACATACAGTCTGCCCAGGACCATTTCGTGGCGGATATTGTAGTTATTAGTTGTTTAAGCCGTCACGCTTCACTTGTTTGTGTATGCACCTCGTCCAGAGCTACTACCCAGAACGCGAGAGACAAGCGTCGAACTTCTGACTTCTTGGGTCGTGAGCCACTACACTAACCACTGCACCACGACCAGTTATCCCTCCGGGGTAGGCAAAATGAGCACCGACGAAAAAACCGGAAAGGTAACGGCAGGCTATGGAAGTGGTGCGGTCTACCGTCCGTAACGCGGAGTGTTTGCTCACAGCCGGTTCAAAACTTTGGAAACGAAGATGAGCACCGCAGTCGCAGAGTTGTGAGAGGATGATGCTGACTGATGGTAAATCTGCCCTTGTCTCGTGTTGACGTATACAGAGCGGTGGATCGTGAGCGTCAGGCGTTGCATTATCTGACAGTGACTGCCCGGGACAGTGCGGTCCATCATCCTCGCTACAGCTCAGTCAACATCACCATTCACGTCAGCGACGTCGACGACTGTCTGCCAGTCTTTGAACGTCCTCTCTACAGGGCCTTTGTTTCAATAGACTGCCCCGTAGGACACGAGGTCAGCTCTTCACTCGGACGACTTTAGCCTTTGTAATAGCGGGTTACTGCGATCGCGAAATTATATAAAACGCAATGTGTGTGTGTGACTGTCTGTCTGTGTGTCAGTGCTATGTTCCTTGTGCACAGCCACGTTTTAACGCATCTCAATCAAATTTGGCATTTGGTATCTTTACACCCAAAAGATGGTCATGGGGTGGGGGTGCGTTTCACCTAAACAGTAGCACATACAGTATGAAGTAGGAAATGCAATATAGCAAGTGTCTGCGCCGCTGTAGTAATGTAGTAATGGCCCCATCGAAGTGGCACCATCTGGTGAATAAGTAAGAGCAGTCACCCGCGTGACAGACAGACAGACAGACTGTCTGACTGACTGCCTGTGATTATCGATCGCAATAGCCCGCATCTCATGCATGCGATTAGTTGATGATCTGTGTTATGGTCTAGATCTCCAATATCGCCGAGCAGTTCCCCGCAAGAAGTACAGTATAAGTCATGACTCCCGTCTCTGTCTCTGTACATACAGGTTGTGCGGTTACGTGCGGTGGATTGTGATCTCGGAGTCAACGCTGAAGTGCGTTATGCCGTCGACAAGCCGAGTTATTTTGCTGTCAACGCTTCCACTGGAGTTGTGACTGTCTGGAACAGATTGGACAGCAGTGCAACGACGGAACACGTGCTACGGGTTACTGGCGATGGACGCAACGTTGGAGGTCGGTAACTTTTGAATGCGGCTCTATGGATTCCAGTAGGCAAGTACTGATATGAAACTCAAATTACCCAGTCGACGTTAATCATTTTTCGTCATATCTAAGAAAACTTTAACTAGAAAATGTGGCAATTACAGTTGTATTGCCACGTGCAGCCTTGCGCTGCGTTCGAACTCACTAGAATTCTCTCACACTCTCTCACACTCGCTCGTCCGCCGTTTGGCGCTCACTCTCTAGCACTTGCTTGCACTCGCCGAAACTCATTTGCACTCGCTCGTTCTCGCTCGTCCACCTGTTGGTTTGCACTCGCTCGAACTCGCTAGAACTCGTTCATACTTTCTCGGACTTTCTCGCGCTTGCTAGAACTCGCTTACACTCGCTTACACTCGCTCTCACTCGTTTGCCTGCCAATTGGCTTGCACTCGCTCGAACTCGCTTTAAACATGCCATTCTTGCTGTTTGAAGTCAAACACTGGGTACTTCACTGTATTGTACAGTGTAGGGATTTGTGCCGCTACCCAGAGGAGCTGGACAATAACTGTCCGTTTTTAACCTGTATCTACACCTGCGCTGCTGTTCCATCAAGCTATATCTGCACCTACTGCCTGCTTGTATTCCAGTGAGCCGACTGTCGTTGCAACTGTGTCTACCATCGTTCATGTCCCGGAGTCTTCATCCTATTGAAGTTGTGGATATTACTGCAGAGAAGAAGAGAGAAGAAGAAAAGAATACACTTTTGATGAATTATATCGATTAAACTAATCGAAGACAGCCGCCGTCCTTCATTTCGGATTTTTGGAGGAGCATGACGATGACGAAGACGGCGGCCACACGATTAAATCGGCCATAGTAGAAAACCCCAAGCTAGATGAAAACATTGCAACGCTAGCCTACGTGCAACAGAACAGGAGTCATTGACGACAGAATTTCTGAACAGCATTCGAGGTCATCGATTTTAGTAACAGTCCAAAGCCAATATGTGACTTCGTATCAGTGAATCATACAAACTTACATTGCACCGTTTCTGAAATATCGCAAACGTCCACTGTCCACAGGCTGGGTAACCATACTTAGGGCCTAAGACGTTTGTTTGGTGGAAAATTCCGAAACTTATATGACGACAAAATTAGGCCCGAAGGATCTTCAGACGTCAGAGTATCGTTTGGTGCATACCGAAGTTCGATATAATAAACGGGTTATGCGTCATCGTCAAATTATACAGCTTTAACTAATCTAAGATAGCCGCCGCCCTGCATTTTGGATTTTTAAAGGAAGCGTATTTGAATAATTGCGCACGTTGCAAGACGCCGTTTGCTACGTAGCCACTACATGTGTGCATGTAAAATATCTTGATCGGTGTCGGAGATATGACCGCAAGACGAAATTCGAAAGAATAACCCAAAAAGCTGAATTCAACTTCCGGTTCCAACTTTACACATGCCAACCTTCGGGTATCACTGTCACCGTGCCACTTTTCAGCAAAATCGAATAATTCGCAACCGAGTTACAGCGATGTAACCAATTCGCGATGGTCATTGATCACGCTGCTCAAAGGTTATACGTCTGCACTTTTAATAGCTAAAAGAAAAAGAATGTTCAAATAAGAAAGCGAGTACTAATGACTGCTCTAATAGCATCATGTGGTCTTGCCAGCGCAGTGCGCCAGGGATAAAGGCATGACAATCACATGGTTACGGGAATAGGCGGTGAAACGAATGGGGGGTGCCTCTACTTGAAACAATATTTCTGGAAAAAAACGAAATGCACGATTACGAGATTTTCCAGAAAGAAACTAGACACCCTGGGCTACATTTCACTCTCAGACATTACAGGCTTTTATTCAGCGAGTTTAGAGTAAGAAAGCTCTGAATCTGACTATGATTCTTCTTACTGCGTATATTTCTGTCCGTCTGTCAGTCTGTATTTCTTCAGTTTATGTTTTTATATGTCTACCTGAGTGGTGAATAAACGTATATATATTTCGCAACCGCACTTGGGTGCCTCTCTTTATTTGAATCGTTCGGGAATCGTCCATCTATGCTCTAAATTCTGCCGACGCAACTTGTACTGAGGTAGCTTAAAGCAGTGTGATGTAGTTCGTGTCGAAACAGAGCGTTTTCGGTGAAAATACATCGCAAAAGTGTCAAACGCCGGTCAAGGTCATTGAGGGTCAACCAAGGTGCACGTGGTTTTAGCACCCGCCAAAAGCGCACAAGCCTGTTATTAGCGAGTAGTATAGGCTTAGCTATATATGGTACCGTTTACAAGACATTTCTCATTGTATTGCGTGCCTGCCTGGTGGTTGAACAAACACTGAGCAAACTTTGTATAATGATATTTACAATGAAATTCAACAAATGATAACAAAACGACGAATATCACAGACAATAAATTAAATAGTTTAGATAGTCCTTTCCAGGAACTAACAATATATAAAACTGTCTTTTCCACACAGATACGACGGAAATGTCAAAACGCACGCCAACACCTCTCTCAGCCGGTCTTCGAGCTGCCCAGGTGCAGACCGCATGCCTGGTCGCGTGACAGCGAGAACGACGCCGCTTGGCGAATGCTGGGCGTGACACATTGTTTTGTCAATTTTCGCTCTTGGGGAGGGGGTACCTCTGCTGAAATCGCTTTATCGGAGAAACCCCTAAACAGACGTTTACCAACTTTTGTACGAGGAAACGAGACTCATTAGAGATGGTAGGACCGATCTGTACCAATATTGAGGGCATGCTAGCCCAATCATCTGCGCCGAACAAGTTTATTTTGGCGTTCCGATAAATTGCACCGTTTTGGAATGGTCGCCGTCCAATCGAGACTGGGGTCGATAAAAACGGGCCAAAGTGGCTCAGAATTTTGCTATTTTTGGCCCTATGTAAAATTTAAAAGACACATCTGTCAGATGTCTGAATGGAACCTAAAATTCGCAGCGAGTTCCGACACAAGAATGACGAAAATCCGTTCAGCGAGTGCGGAGATCTGGGTCTCTACAATAAAGTAAATAAATAACGTTACATCAGCAAAACAAAAGCATTTCGCTTCGCAGCTAGCGCTGCGGCGCGAGAAGGAAATATGACTCAAGTCTACGATGCTTACATTTTTGTAAGTTTAACATTAGCTTATTACCGTAATCTTTGTGTTATGTTTTTGTTGGGTTTTGTATACTGCATATTATTCAATGACAACATGACTGTTGTCATAACTGTACAGTCCGCGTGACTTTCTTGTTAATCATTATTGCCATATTATACAGAGAACAGCAATATTGTGCGTTACGACGAACATAGGTGAACGCATTCTATTCGGAGTGTAAGGCAAATACAGGTATATGGTTCATTCCATTCCTGGATTAATGCGTAGGTGGTAGATAAAACTGTGTGATCCCTCGACAACGCGTGTTATATCTGAGCGCTTCTGTGATGGGGTTTTTACTAAGAGGCGCTTTTTCAAGTGTCCCTTACCTTCATCCTTTACACTCATTTCTGTGCCAATTAGAGATGGTCAGAAGTTTCGATATTACACTATTCTATTTTATATTGCTTAGTTTTATTACTGGTTTTACGTGGTTTTACAAATAAATAAATAAATAAAATTGTAGCGGTTTTGTACATCCGAGTACTGGGCAACGACACGAAGCATCGCGGAATACAGCTGAGCGACGACGAATATCACGTGACCGTTAACGTGTCGGCTTCAGCTAGTACCCAACTACTGACCCTCTCGGCTCGCTCTACTTCCGGCAGCCGCCATCGCGTAAGTCGGATATTTTACAACATCATTGCCGGCAACGACGACAACTGTTTCGACATCAGTACGTCCACCGGTAAATATTATCGTTTTATTTTTATCGTTATTAATTTTCGACCACCCACGTCGCGGCGTGGTATGCATTTTTGCAGGCTTCGGTTTGCACGTGTGCATGTAGCCTGTTATACGCAAGTTGCAACATGGTAACTTTTGAAATCCATTTTTGGAACGCTGGTTCATCTTTAGAGAGTCGAAGGTCATCTGGTAAAAAACTCAAAGTCAAGGTCACTCACGGCAGTAAATTGCCGAAAAGGTCGTGACGTCATGATTTAGATGATGGTAGCAAAACCACACTCAGGTTGTCTGCCTTCGACTTGTTATGTCCCTAGAACCCGCACAAGTCTGGGCGATCGTTCCTTTAACGTTGACGATTCACGTTTATGAAACAACTTCCCGTTTATCTACGCGACTCCGAGCTCTGATGTCCAATCCGTTGTATGGTGAGCTGGGCGTTCTGGTGCCATCCGGAGGATGTGTCCCGTACACCGAAATCTACCCTTGTGTGAACTGCGTGAATGAAACACTCCAGCTTTTTCTGAATCTTGACCGTGCTTCTCCATGTTTCTCTAGCAGATATGATTGTTTACTCGACAGCGGCTTCGTATAGTTGTAGCTTGATTTATTTACTTACTTAAATGCTGTCATGTTAATATTGCAGGCGAATTGTCAGTGGCGCGAGGAGACTGTCTGGACTATGAGCTGATGCCTGTTCGACGTCTGGTGGTGCTAGCAGCTAGCCCTGACGACGGCTCCAGTGACTACGCTGCTGTGTTTATACATATTGACGGCAATGACGACCACCCACCAAGATTCACGGCAGACCACCAGGAAGCACTGGTACCGGAGGGCGCAGCACGAGGCACCGTCGTGGCTAGGTTACCGGCGGTCTATGACCCAGACCACCCGGGTAATGATCGGTTCATTCCACTAGAGCTAGCAAGTCGCCGACTGGTCGTTGACCTGTCAGCGACCGGTCCGCGACCGGACAAACTTACAGACTCTTTCTCTTCTCACTATGTTTTACAGTCTTGTTCGGAAGTTTTTGCCTGTTCTGTGTGTTGATCACATGCTGTGTGTTGCTGCCATGTTAATGGTGAGTAAAGATTACTAGTACCATATATTTCAAGGTGTGTATGTACATTCAGACGGGCCTGGTCAGCTGGCAATGGTCTACCGCGTGGCTGGCGGGGACGGCCGGGGAGCGTTCTCGGTCGACACGACCGCGGACGGCGGAGTAGTTCTACGGACGACGATCGAGCTTGACCGGGAAGTGTGCGACGTTTACCGAGTGGTCGTGGAGGCAGTGGACCCGGTTCAGCGTACAGCTGCTACTGAGGTCGTCGTCATGGTTACCGATGTAAACGATAACGCACCGAGCTTCCCAGAATTCCCTTTGACTACTGTTCCTGAAGGTATGATTCCCGCCACAGATCTCTGTGCCATTGTGTTATTGAATATTGAGTAGTTGATGTTGCGCAAAAACGGTGGATGAC
>Ga0126335_1000918_pt1 | contig 15466 bp, 9 predicted proteins | sample OlaspJWI45metaG_FD_108409 | JGI IMG/M metagenome (GOLD analysis project Ga0126335, IMG submission 108409) | Marine gutless worms symbiont microbial communities from Oahu, Hawaii - Olavius sp. 1 OAHU.JWI-45 metaG | ecosystem: Host-associated > Annelida > Digestive system > Unclassified | place... | reverse complement strand
CCTAAAGATTAGATCTGTGCTCACATTTTAATAAAAATGCTACAGGTACATAATATATTACTAAAGATGTGTAACTTATCTAATATTCTAAAAACAGCCAACATAATATTTTTTAAAATTTCCCTACCGCCATCCGACAACTGTCGATAAATAGTTTGTCACATTACAACGCATCGAATTGTACGAGTCACTTCAACCTTATCGTCGAAAAAAACACAAATCGACATATAGAAGCAACGAGAAACAAGACGCCAAAGAAATTTAGAGATAGCCGCATCGAATACAAGCTGCAATGAGGCGCTTCTAATGAGCTGCGTCCGCCGGAGTTTGGGTTTCCTAACGGGTTATTGTGGTGTGGTTAAGTTTTTGTAGCAGGCTGTCAATCTTTTGGTAACAATAACAATGTAGGCTATGTGAATAGACAAAGTTCCACTCACGTTCCGCTTGTTAGCAAGTACTGAGAAAGCGATCGACTTGGATTTGTGTCTTTCTTCAAACGCCGATGAGCCGCGCGAAACTGCAGACATTTCTTCGTGTACCTGATGGGTCTAATTATAACGAAATTTACTCGAAACAAAATAACGATATCCGTAACGCAAACTGTCGGCAGGTGCTCGTTACCAAGACAACGACGTACGCAAGCGCATGGCTTCATAAAGGTGGTACCGGTACTCGAGAAAAGTATACGCCTACGCAGGCTACGCTAACCCGTTACACGTACCGTTGTTTGTTAAGCGTCTGGACTTCTTAGGCCGCATCGAATTTATTTAATGCAATATGGACTATTGTTATCGATGATCCCGTAATTTGTCTGTCATCCAGTCACTTAGTCAGTGGGCCTAAGTAGGCTATATACGTCTATCTCTCAATCAGTCTGTCTATCACGCCGTTCACGCGGGCGAATGTTGAATGATCTTAATCATTCGCCAGATGGCGACACTTCGCTGCATGCAGCCATTGCCACTTGCTTTTATTTTTTTTACATGCAAAGTTGGTGTAATTGATTATTAATAAAAGCCTGCTTCAGCTACCTGCTATAGCGTAAGCACAACTGAGCACAATGGGGCTATGGTTTCTATTTTCAGACAAGAGAGTCTGGCACTCAAAAATCAGAATGAGCCGGCCGAGTGTCAAGAGGCTTACGAAAAGAATCGGAAAGTTGATTCCAAGAACAGGGTGCTGCACACCGAAAAGAGCGATTTGTGATTTTGAGAGAAGAACGAGTAGGCGGACGAGCAAGGGTGATAACGAATGAAGACCGGGTATTACGAAGAGGTTAGACAAAAATCAAGTACCACAGATAAGAGGGTTGAGAAGTTGTTAGTATTGTATGTGAGAGAGAGGATTTATTTTATGTATACATTCACATATTCTGTGCACTGCCACAAACTTAACTACAAAAATGACGTGAAGAAATCTGTAGGATTTTGGGATTCTCACGACGGCGCGAGCGAGAGAATTCCGGATTTGTTGTAGTATATTTATTTGCAGAATTAGGAAGGTTATAGTACAAAGAATTACAGTAATCAATTGCTGTTTGTGGTCGAGATACGGACGGATACTATGGAGTGAGCGGATTTGAGATTAGCAGGATTTGGACAAGGATGAGATTTGGTCAGAGAAAGACAAAAAAGGTTATAAAGGAGAGGTAGTAGTGGAAATTGGGATGGAGTCGAGTTTAGCCAGAGTAGTTGTTGTTCAAGACATATGAGAAGAAATTCAATTTTAGAAGTATTAAGAGATATAGATTTTCAGACATCCAGGAGGAGATAAGCTAAAAGGCATTCTGCATAGAAGTGGTGCTTTAAAGAAAATGATGAAATGGGGGTTGTATAAAGAACAAGATCAAACGACCAAGAACAGAGCCTTGAGGAATGCAACACAGGTCATAAGAAGAAACAGAAAAAAATAATTGCATTCGATGCGGAAGGACGTGGGATGACGATCGGAGATAGATACCCCATCTCAGACAATAGGTCCCCAGGAATTTCCAAAGGACGTCGATCTGTTAAGCCGTCTTTTGTACAGACCGCACGCATTTCCGACAGACGCCGGTATCATCGATCGCAAGTCTGCATCTCGTGTATTTGATGCGGCCTAAAATTCACAGCATACGTCTAAGTTTGCCTTTTAATCACGGCGAGTTAGTGATCACACTGCCCAGAAAGGTAGGCCCATCACTGAAGCACATACGAAGGCCTACGCTACCTTTCCTGTAACATCAGCCATTGCAGATCACTCAGGTTCACGATTTTTTCTCCAAACTATATCTCAGGACTGAGAATGCCTGAGAACGTCAAATTTGGCGCAACGGTGGAGTCTAGTACGAGGATGATGCGCGCATTGAGATTTTTTGAAAGTCTTTTTAAACTGCGGCAAAATTTTCAGCCCAAAACCGACAAACGGTAAAAAACGCAAATTTCATTCCACTCGCACCGTGGAGCAAAGTATAGGCCTACACGCCGCGTATCCGTTGGGCCACCGTGCGAGTGGATTCTCCACACATTACCTTAGACAGTGCGGAGCACTGTGGACCCTGTGACGAGCGTCACCTTAATTGTGAAGATAACGAGTAGGCCTAAACGGTCGATACCTTCTTTCTGTGCTGCGAACTTGGAGGGACTGGAAATTAGCCACACTATACATCTAATGACCAGTGTAAGTCGACTTAGAGAAGGCAGCCAGCATCAAAGCAGTGCCACACAGGGTGCAGCAGCATTAGCACTCATCCTCAGTTTCACATTCTTAAAGTTAGTGGGGTCTACAGACCACGCTGCCGCTGTTACATTCCAGGCACTACACGGGTTCCAAGTTATACCGTTTGCAGAGAGCTGTGGCACTGAGTCGAGCACAACTGAACAACTTTGTCACACAAGCAGCAGTGTCCGTCTCAAAGTCAAACCCACAACTTCTTGATTGAACATTGTCGTCTTAGCCGCTATACCACTAAAAATGAAGCAGAAGGTACATTTTTATTCTTATCCTTAAAAACTGGCCGCAGTTAAAGCAACATATCTACACAACTGATAAACGATAATGACCCTAATTACAAGCAAATCGTTATGCTTTAATGGTTACTGTTAAGACGTGTTAAGAGTCGAGACGATGAACTACAAAATTTAGTCAGGCAAATTTCTTTTCACTGCAACATAAAATGACAAGCAAACAAACTTAACGAGATACATGACTTTAACAAAGATAAAAATATTTGTTTTCACTCGGTTAATGCAAACGTTTTCAAAAAAACCAAGCAATTTCCTCCATACCAGTCGTTAAGTTGCTGAAGCCTAACTAGTCTATTCCCTTATACTTTCGGTAACTAACAGAAATTGTCAACTGCAATGTCATTTCTCATAAACAGAGACTAAGTAATTTAATGTTGTATTTGCTACCAAGACTTCATCTGTCCTGGTCCCATACATGCCAGTAAAGCTCTAGCAATACATCGAAAGCATATTTTCAACTTTTCTGCATTTAAACTGATACAGCTGCACAGACAAAACTACACAGTTACCCAATATCCAGCATATTCCCAGTATTAAATTCACCCATACAAAATCTTTTTAAAACTGCTACAAAGTTTAATTGTAGCAACGTATCATGATTAACAATACAGAATTTGCCAATTAGGTTATAAACTGAATCTAAGCAAAAGGTAATACCCATTCCCAAGCTGTGTATAAGAAGATTAACCCCCTATCTACATATACAAGCTAACACAGATAAAAACAAATTAAGGTAGCAGTCAAGTATATTATTACTTTCTGACAGTTAATGAGCTGCCAACACAGAAAATAAAACAACTGCTCAAATTTATGTATCTACTGGTAGAATGCTAACTCTACCAAACTTCACTTCCCCATGAATGCATGAAGAATGTCCACTTGGATATCAGATCATCAGACTTACAGTCCACAGTCCTGCTCATGACTGCTTCATCAATCAACAATACCGAAGTGTTTCTCGCAGAGAATACATGTCAGTCACAGCATCAGCCTAGTTTCCAGCTACCGCAACAGCCTTATCATCGTCCGTGCCATTAGGTACACAGTCTGAAGTGGCAAGTTCAGCACCACTGACTTTTGATGCGGTCCAGAATCGATCGACCACAGTCATATGAAGTCCACTCTCGCCCAGCAGCTGTTCCGATAACACAGTGTCATCATTCATGTGCTCTATCGGCGACGTCCGCATATCGTTTGAGAAACTGCATTTAGCTGTCGTTTCACTACTGTCGACATCCATGTTGTGAATCCTGCTGCAATCGTCAAAGACTTTCCGCTGGCTGCTACACACAGGCAAAGCTTCCGAGTCTTCATATGACATTTTCTTGACATATTTCTCATCAGGAATTCTGGTGCCGTCTTTTCCCACTGTCCGTGTCAATTCAGAGCTCTTGTTCATCAGCAAGCTGCTGCTATCAGCAGTGTCACCAGTCATCCTGTTAACAGTTGCTGTAGCCAACAGTTCACTGCAGACCGCAGCTGGTACACTGTTCGCGGTCCTTGCTCGTAACTGGTCCAGTTCCAGCTGCTGCTGTTGTAAGCGTTCTTTTGCATCCTTCAACTCTTGCTGTAGCAGGTAGACAGTACCCTGCATGGCCTCCAGGTCTTCGTCTACATCTCCAAGAAACTCCTCAGTTTCTGCCACACACGAAGAAAGTCAGCAAAACATCGACACATCATCAAAAATCATTTATCTGACAAGGTCAAATTCCAAACCAGTTATGAGCACAATCCAGTAAACTAAATCTTGACAAATAAAATCTGAAATATGAAAACACACTTTGTCAATTACACGTAGAAGAAAATGTGTCTATCTGACTGTCAAAGTATTCAGCGTATTTGGGACTGCATAATGAAAAGTAAAACAAACCAATTAAACCTAATAACAGTACATCAATGTTTAATGATGATGTCATCATTACTACCTCAATACACCATAGTTCAGTCAGTTTATCTGACGAATACAGGTTCTTGCACTAGGGATACTACACAACATAAACATAGCAAAAGTCCACGAGCTACTGAAATTAATGAGCTATCAGTTTCGGAAAGCAGACAGACTTCAACGTTACAAAATTAGTACAGTAATCTGTTGTGTGGTGAAATTAACGAGACACAAAAATTAAAACTATTATGTCACACTATGAGAGATACAATAAGCTGAATACAAAAGCTAAAATAGACCTTTTTCACTGTGCTTCATTTCATCAATTAGTCGTTTCTGAAGCGCAATGTCACCTTCAAGCTTTGCTATCCTCCCAGATGACATAGACCGACCAAGGTCTTCGTTCTCTTGAAGAAGCATCCTACACTTGGCCATCAGTCGCTTCCCAGTTTGGCTGCAATGCATTGGTTACAACATCAAAATGAATACATGTTCACGTTAAAACATTTACTATCAACAGTACTAAGCAACATTACAAAGCAATTACATGAAAGACAAGCCATGATCAGGCCAACACTAATACTTGAATTAATGGATTTTTAGTCTGCATCTCATGCACTCGATGTGGCATATTGAGTCAATGATCCAGCAGCATGGTGTGTTTGTTAGTCCATCCATCACATGCCAGCGCCATGCAAAAAGGGCTAAATGGATCAATGCAGCCTTCAACAAATTACTTGGCCACTTATTTATCAACCGACCTTTTTAATCAAGTAATAGCTGTTAGCTACATCAAGCAAAATGCAGGCAGACAATGCGCAGATGCAACAGAGGCAGGCGTTAGTGCTGACGGTGGACACACATAAACACGGGTATGAAAAGTGGGTGCCCTGGGAGGACAAAAGGCAGTGACGGAGCTGCCTACATAATGCCCAGCTGGAATAGCAGAATGGCTAGTCACCTAATAAAGTGCTTGTGGAGCAGAATGTTAAACCATGCTCACAGTCCGGCAAAAGCTTTTGGCCGAGTGTGCTGACAATCACCCAACCAACTAGATCCAGTAGTGAGCGTATGCACCCATCTAGCCTATACTTAGTTACACACACTCCAGGCCTCTTCATGTCTACCACAGCACTGAAAAGCATTTACTATATTGCAAGTTTTGACGTGTTTAGCTTTGCATCTGCATGGTAACCAACACAAAGAAATAATAAAACAGAGCAGGAAACAAAAACTGGTGAAACTCTAAAATTACACACTAGTGGTCAGATACATTTATTAACTGACTAGTGACTAATTAACAATCAGTGGCATTTGATTAATCAAGAGCAAGTGCACAGTTAGTAACAGCGTAACATAATCACGTCAGAAATTATGCACGCCAACGACTAGATTTCAACTACGATGGGACTCTTCTTGATGCATACAACTGTCGCAAAACATGGTCGCATGTTGTTGTTTAATCTCTGTAATGGCACCTTAACTCATTTAAAAATGTTTAAAAAAACACACACAACAGTCAGTGAAACTAGAACATACATCCTTTCTACAACCCAACAATACCAGACTTCAGAAGTTTAAAACGCACCATTTCTGACTTGCAAAAGCATCAATCCCTGAAGAATTTTTTTTCATTTTTCAGAGATTTGACAAAATCAAATTTCCGACATTTTCAGAAGTGTTTAACTGCCTATGTAAAATGGCATGAAAACTAAATGTGACAGACTTACGTTACACTCAGTGCAATGCTGAAGTCAGACAGAAAACGGCAAACAACAATAAAAACTCGCAGAGTGCAGAGCAGTTCATGCAAGTTAAAATCTCAGACACATCGCTTACTACTAATGCTAGCTATACCTATCAGGTGTGAACTTCCAAGCCGCGAGGTCTTTCTGCGACTGTTCCAGCTGGCTACGGCAAGTGTCCATCTCACGTTTCATCTGCGTGAACAGAAGGTTAACAGCTGGGTCCAGCAACATCGACTGTAGCTGAGACGAGCTCGGGTTTAATGCTTGCTTCAAGTCAGCTATCTGACCCTGTTCAACACAACAATTGTTAGCTTAACTGACTTCTTTCATGTTCACAATCACAATCATTCTATTTTATTACATGAAAGCTTTTACGTCAACAGCATTTGCATACTTTTCAGTCCACACCAAATGCATGAGATGTGGACTAATGTGATCGACGTTCTTGGCATCTGTCAATCTGTCCATCATGCGGCTTCCCTGTGCAAACACCTCTGAATGGATTGAGGTCCTGCTTGGGGTGGAGATGCTTGGGCACCTAAGAAACACTGTATTAGTCAGGGGTTCCAATTTCCTGCCATCTATTCAATATGGCCTTTGCCAAATTACTTCGTCAACTTGTTTATGATCCTAACTAAATACACATGCTGACAATGACAATCAACTCTATGGACAATGTTGTTGCCGGCGTTCTGCTGAGCAATTACTTACAATATGTGTAACCTGCATTCGCACCTTACAAATTACATTAAATGACGCTGGTGCACACACTACTGGTACCTACAACAGGGCGAGGCTAAAAAACCCAGTCTGCAATGTGTAAACCTGGCAAAACATACTATAGTGATGATCGGATAACTGTGCGTAAACATGAATGGTGGATAATGCCAGATTTAAGACTATTGCGCAGCTTATGTGATACTGCCAGAAAGGCAGCCAGTCTCAGCCAGCAGCGTGTAAAACTATGCCAATCTGGCAAGCAAAGAACTAGCAATTCAGAACCATCTCCTATAAACTCCACGGAACTACATAACATTACTCAGCTCCGTAGCCTTAAACATACTTGGCACAGTGCAATATCACACATTTTTAATATAACTGACACCGATGTTAAACTGATATGTAACTATACTGCAAAATCATTTAATGAAATAATGACTAGTAGAAGGACTAAGTATGTGAACAACCCTGTACTGCAGTTCCTTGCATGTTGCACTGACACATTGTTGTAACTTCACTGTTTTTTTTTCTTGTATGCTCACCACTGTATGCTTTATTTAGCTTTGTTTGTCTGTCTAGTTGCTGTCACTGTTTGACAAATAAACTTTCATATATAATAACCTATTCTCAGCATAAAGCATATGTTATAGCTATTACACCAAGTCCTGAAAGAAAACTACACCCTGTCAGTTGTAACAGTTACAACAGCAACAACACATACACTTAGTCACTCACTCTTTTATCTACAGAGTGGGCCATAAAAATGACCTCAGATTATGTTTTTTATACTGCACCTATACATGTTTATTTGTACAAACAATACAGCATCTTAATCGTCGTTTCTTTCTACACAAGATGAAACCAAAACCTGATAAATGTGTCGAAATTTTACACAAAAATATTACAATATAATTGAAGCATCCAGAAGCATTTTTACACAATGGCAAAATACATTAGCGATGACGTGTTTGTGTCCATGACAGATTTTCGCACCAGCCAGAGCTGAGAGATATTGCTGTTAGGTTTTAAATTTTTCTGGGACTTCTGCTGGCCTCTGGGTTGCCTTCTTGACTGCATCTCAAGTTTCTCAGTTCAGCCACATGCTTGTGATTCTGTTCTGTTCTCACAGTTGGCGGCCGTCCACTGCCAGTCTTCCATTCAATCGAGTTCGTCTTCTCAATCTTGCACTAATCTTCAACAGAGCTGATGGCTCACTTTTTGATTGAAAACTCTCCACAAAAACATTTTTTTTACTTCATTTCTTACTTTGACAAACAAATTTAATGAAACATTTTTCTTCGCACATGAACAGCAACAGCATGTTTATCAACAACATGGTAAAAGGAAAACTAAATGAAATAAATCTTAAGTTTTTCAAGTTTAAGTCAATGTCAAATTTCACAAAAAATAACACAAACAGACAAAGCTGGTGCCGTGAAAGTTTCACGGAAGATAAAACCGTGTCAAATTAATGCCACTAATAATGCCAAAGTGATGTTACACAATGCTATAACTCCACTGTGTTTTCTGTAGAGTTGGGTCATTTATCTGATACCAGTCGCATAAATCTTTTTAAGACCTGTTAAAAAGTCATGTCAATTTGTCGGAAATGATTTAAGGTTCAGAATGCATCACGAACTTTACTTTTCACTTAACGTTAGCTCAATATAGAGGGGCATTATTTTTCCGAAACTCTCAAAATTTTGACCCTGTGGTAATCACACATCACTCGGCAAAATTAATTCAGCCGATCCAAAAATCTAAACCACTGCAAAACTGTTAGGACTTACGAGAAGTTCTTGTACTTCTTGTTCTTTGGCAGCAAGCCTCATCACAAGCAGGCTTTCCTGGCGTGTGCTTTCTGCCACTTGAAGCTTCAGTTTCTCAACAGTCTCACGCAGCTCATCCAAACCTAGAAATACCAACCTCAGTTAACCAGTAACATAAGGTCAGTAAAGCACTGAACTCACAAAGCTGTTGACACTGGAACCAGTCAGCCTGGAGAATATAAACGAAAGGCCAAAGTGAAATGATATGCGCTATATAAATTCACGTTTTACTTACTTACTTACTTAAAGGCTGCACCGAATGACCCCATGTGACAGACACCGCACGCAAACATTGGTAACAACAGTCTGCATCTCATGCATTCAATGCTGCCTAATAATAGAATAAGATGACTTTGAATTAACAGTAGTGACTGGGTCCAGCTCACTGTCAAGCATCGTATGACAAATGAAGCACGAGTGGTTTAAACTTTCTACAGACAACACACAGGTCCAGAATAAATGAAAAAACCATCGAGGCGGCAACTGGTTAACTCTAGTTCACACTCACATGCAGAGTAAATGGTCACTGCTAACACTCAACAATGCTCACTACAATTCACCAAGCACTAGCTTGCTTGTATCTTTTTAACAGGTATTTTAGCTAGTAATCTAGTACTCCTTGGCACTCCATTAATATAGTTTTAAAAAACATAGCAACTATACAGATTTTACTACTGACTCTCCTTATATCTCCTAAGCTGTGCTAAAACTATTCTGTATACTTATTTTTGCTATAACCTTTTCTTTACATTCTTTCTTTATGTATGATAATCAATCAAAACAGAAGATTTTCAACACTTACAAGTTCAAAATTGTAAAGGATAAATTATAACCAGTAATACAGTAGTCAAAGAAACAATAAACAAATGCATATTAATACATACTAGTATCATTTGTCTGCTTTGAAACTAAATCTTCTATTTCTTGCTGTTGGCGAATCACTCTAAAAAACAATAAAATATGCACAATTTCAAACTATTCTGAGAGACTAAAATATACAAATGGCTCAGAATTACAAGTAAAGTCAAAAAAACAGCATATATGCATGACACGCAACCTGTTAACAAGGTCTTCTCGTGGGGTATCCCATAATTCCTTCTCTCGACTTAATCGCATCTATAACAATAGTAACAACAAAATTAGTCAGCAGTAATATTCCATAATAGCAACATCACAACTAACCAAAATAATATAATATAAATTACAAAATAATAATGTAATGTAATATAAAATGAGCAAAACATGTCCTAATCTATTCAACACAACTGTCCAGCACTTACTTGCCATGATCCTTATAAATCTATCGTAGTTCCATAGGCTCAAAGCCTACAGGGATGGAAAGCGTTAGTGATATCCCATTTCTTGGCAGGGCATATAATGGTGGTGGCCAGTTCTCTCCCTGACTGCCTTACTTTTGACCCAAGTACAAACACGGTCTACTCATCACAGCTGAGTGGGCTGCGAGTGCCTGAGGCAAAATTACAAAACTCTGCACTGGCCCAGGATGGAACCCAGGTCTTCATGCTAAGCAGAACAGCAAGCTAACCACTACTCCACTAACACACCAAATCAGACTTATAAATGACAACAGTTTGTATTAAAACAGCATCATGCTTCAAAAGCAGAGCCAAATTGCATTGTCGGATCTCCAACAGAGGTTGGAAAGTCAGTGATGCAATTTTCAGATCAAACACTTGCAGAAACACTAGCAATATTACAAACCCAAATCAATGAAGCATATCAAGACTGCTGTTCACAACCAAGACAATGAATTACCTTTTTATTCGCTGACACACCAGCATCATCTGCCATGGCATTCATTCTATCCAAACACACCAGCACCGTTACACAACCTGACAAGTTTATGTTTCATGCAATCAATTTCAAAAATTAAAACTAACTGGCATCAGGCACTTCTGCCACACAAATACGAAAATTAAAATACTACCGACAAATCTGACAGTAGATGCACGTTTGGCAGTCTGGTAGTGTATATACACTGTGTCCATATAAAAATGCCCCCCCCCCAAACAATTTGCAATAACAAAGTGACATACAAGCAACACAGCAGTTGTGTACTCACGCAGTATCGGTCTAACACTAAACACAACACATCTACCAGATGGAACAAGGTTCTGACCCATCGGTACCACTATTATCATAGAAAAGACAGCAAACTCGCCGGGTCCACACCTTATCTACCACAGCCATACCAAAAGACAACGGGATGCCAGGATGGAATGTGCAACCATTGCCCCCCATTCCCCAGCCTATCAGCCAAAACATGGTACAATGCACAATTTCTATGCTAAAGTCTGTGTAATCAACAGTCTCAAATCTCGACAGACCTCCTCAAAAGTAAACCTTATGTTTGTAGTCAGAATAGGCTCTAACTGAGTGCCAGTAATATATAACACATTAGGGAACCCAAACTCCGGGTGCTCGCCCGGAGAGCGGAGCTCATTCAAAGCGACGTAGAAATGAGAGGACACATGAATCAACACGCTGGAATACGATGGAAGGCTATGGTTGTATTCCGTGTCATTCAGGTGGTTGACTCTTGGGCATAAAAGGGCATTGCAGGTTCCGAAAAGTCCAATTCGTCTTTGTCTTTTGGACGGAAGAGGTGGCGGCCATTTGCCATGCTGTCATAGTGGAGCTGGCCGGTCGGCCCAGTCTCGGCAATGACCTGAAATGATTGCGATTCGTAATGAATTTAGAGCTAGCGAAGAGAGTCGATATCATTATTCCTTCATGGCGACAGATGCGAGAGTAGGCCGTTTGTCGACGAGCCCAAGACCAAGGTAGATTTGCAGATTCAGATCGTCGAATACGCCTGGACAGTCTATTTCGCCAACTTTCGGCAGCATCTAACTCTGTCAATCCTGGCTCATTTTCAAAATGGAGACCAGCAAAAGACGTCAAATACCAAATAGTTAGTAATGCGAGAGGCTTTGTATCTGTATATTTAAGGTGCCCAGCTTGTAGTCACAGGTTTCTCTGGGACTCGCCTACTCTTGTACGCCTATTCCCAACCAGCCCGAGCCACAACTAATACCACACACCTACCTAGCTAGTGAGCACCAGACTTGTGGGTTTTAAAGCACAAAGTATAGTGGTCCCATCTGTTATCCATGTGGTTGGCACCCATCACACCAAAGCACCACTAAACCTGAGTGTAATGTCCTGTCACAGTTTCAAGAGGGCACAGGCAGACCCTCCGTACCTGTCAGAGAATATAATCTCACAGCATGCCTGCTAAACTCAGCCTACTCAGAACCACTCACCCAGGCCGAGGACTGAACCCCAGACCTGCAAGTGGCCAGCTGGATGGGCTAGCAGGCACTGCCCAGTGACTTACCAACTGAGCTAACTAGGCAGGCTGTGCTGTCCTGTCTTTTAGCATGAAAATATAACAAGAAAGATGACGACTCACTCGAACATTGGTTTAATTACAGCTTGAGATGTCCCTACCTCTGACCTGTCATCTTTTAGTATGACCCATCGGCGCTCCTAGAGATACACTACCTCACCTGAAAAGTAGGTTACTGGTTTAGGGGTCAGATTTAGGGTTAGGTTTTAAGGTTAGGGTTAGGATTAGGGTCAGTTTCAGACTTTAGGGTTAGGGTGTGGTAAGCAGCCTACTTTCTAGGTGAGGTAGTGGATCTCCACCAGAAGTGCCAACCCATCTACCATGCTACGTTGTGGTTTATGGGCACAGGATCAAAGTTAGCATACACACAACTACAGTTTACTTCAATACATCTTGTAATCACCAGGTAAAAATTTAAACTCCAATAGTGATACACCAAACACTAATGGTTGTTATGATATGACTATTGATTTAGCTTAATTCAGTATTGTCATTTCCTTAAATCTTTGCGTGTGACACCTTAGTTTGTGTCAACCGCCAATCTAGTGCAGCCAGCGTGATGAACTCTCTTGTTGTCGGAAGCGTCGCAACACCTGTATCGTGGTCCGATTACGTCAGCCAGACCGATAGTTGTGCAGAAGTCAGTCAACCAAGACATGTGCTTCGTGATTATGCATTATGGCATGAAAGAAGACTACAACATGTTTCAATAATGAAGAAAAAATGTACATGGCATGTGTTCTTACAAGTTCTGACATGAAGGCAAGATACGCGATGAGGTGGCTATAATATACTGAGAAGAAATACTGGCAAAACGCTTTACCAACGTTTGGACGTTCGTGTCTCAGTCAAGAACGTTTGATGGTCACTGGTGCAATTCTAGTGCTTCGCCAGCAGTTGTTCCACAGTGCCAGGCGGGTGGGACATCAACCGCCAGACGCTAGACCTCCTGACAATAACCTGTGTAGTCTACTTAGACCGCCAGTTTGAGACCCGTACCCGTCGTTTCAGTCGTCCGTCACCAGTCGTTGACTTCTGTTCGTGATTCACTACGCTTGCTCACGCAACGCCGAAACGCTGGCCGCCGAAGACGTTCGGGACGATCGGCTGACTCGTTACTGACGCTTGGTTTCTGCGCTTCGTGCTATCGCTATATTGTATATTGCCTGGTATCAATGTTTTGTGTATTATATTGTCTTATAGTTATTTCAGACTTGATAATTTTCTAAGCACAACAAGTTATTTTCATTCAGCCGGCACACAGACCTCATCATACTTCAGACATAACATGGTCAATCAAAATGGCCACCTAGACTACAAACATGTAAAGTTAAGAAATGAAGTTCAATATACAGCGAAACTACAGTAAAAGTACTTAGTAGTAACTGGATACATAAAATACGTATAATCCCGCAATATTATAGTAAAAGACAAGCATGTTAGCCAAAACTAACAGAAATCATCAAACACACAGGAAACGGCCATATGCAAGTAAAAATATAAGAGAGCTGTTCGAATTTTTAAAAATAGTATTTTAATATTTCGAATTTCGATTAATTCATTTCATATTTAATGACAATTTTTGAACTGGCAACTAGGAAGTATCTAAAAATGGATAGTCTTTATCCAGACTATAGAGGCTCAACTGGCTAGAAAAGAGGTGGCTGATCTCTTTATGGCTGATCTGCATGTTTGATTACAAAATAGAAATTACTTACCCGGATAGTCTTCGAAGTGTGATATTCAAGTCGAGAGTTTAGTAAAGTCATAATCAATAGCATTGTAGATATTGTTATATATAGAGGCGCTGCATCCATTGTGTTTCAGTGTCTTGTCTTGTTTTGTCAAGACAGTGGCTAATTTTATCTAATTTAATAGCTTCTGCAGCTGATCTATGTCGACCGTAGCCTACTTTACCAACACAGTTAAGTGGTTGATTTTTCTGACAAATCGATTAGCCACCTATTTAGTATTTACGCTGGATCTGTTAGATCTATGTGTGTCAACCGTCAAGTTACTTGAAGTTAGCAGTAGTTCTCACGATCAGAACAGCCACTGAAGACTGAAGTAGATCAACCGGACACTCATCCTACCCATATAAACCATTTTTTCATTTAAATAATTGTCATATACTTACGAAACTCTGGCATTTTCTAATTTTTTTCTATACATCATGCATGCCTCGTGGGCGGCTGTGATATGTCATTATATGGTATTGCCATTGTGGTTCACAAAACTTGATGTAATTAACTCCATGGCCTGCAATAAATACTAATTGTTCACTCCAAGCTCGACTATACTGTAACTTTCTTTGTCACAACCTGCCAAAATCTCAGATCACCCGGCTCCAACAGATCCAAAACTCTCGTGCACGTGCTGTTGTCATAGCTCCCAAATACAGCCACATCATCCACATGATCACTCCCATTCCCCGGTCTCTACACAAGCTAAAGATAACTGAGCGCATTGAATACAAGCATAGGCGACGGAAGGGGTCAGTGGTTGGGGGGCACCATGGCGAGTGCGGACTGCGGAGCACGATCGAGCCTATAACGGGGGTCTGGGGGCAGATCACCCAGCGGGGTCCAGGGGCAGAGCCCCTGGTCAGGGGGTCAGAGACGAAGCCCCCCTGAAACTGAAAGCATTTTGATCATTGGATGTCCAACGGAGCCGGCAAATTTGGCTCCTTTCCAAAAATGTCCTTTCGCACTTCGTTACACGCAACAAAGTCCTTAACCACTGCAGAGTCATCGATGCAATCCAAAAGGTCTATATGAACGTGCAGAGTCATAACCGAATTCAAGCGTTCGGTCGACATGGTTGACCGAAGGTAAGTCTTCAACCTGCGCATGGCTGAGAAAGACCTTTCAGCAGTAGCTGTCAGAGTTGGGGGGCCCAGAGTGCAT
>Ga0126335_1000917_pt1 | contig 15478 bp, 17 predicted proteins | sample OlaspJWI45metaG_FD_108409 | JGI IMG/M metagenome (GOLD analysis project Ga0126335, IMG submission 108409) | Marine gutless worms symbiont microbial communities from Oahu, Hawaii - Olavius sp. 1 OAHU.JWI-45 metaG | ecosystem: Host-associated > Annelida > Digestive system > Unclassified | place... | reverse complement strand
TTATAACCAGATTAGCTCTAGATATAGCAGCTTTTAACTCTGGACAGTCAAACTCCAATTGTAACAGCTGGCTCTGAGCTTCATCAAGGTCAGCCTGAAGTTGTGAAATCTGGTCTGCAGTCAGTTTGTCATGTTGCAGTTGCCTCCGAAGCTGAGAGATTTTCTTCTCGGCTGCACTACATGCCTGTAGATGTGCTGTCAATATCTGATATGCAGTTGCTTTGGCTTCAACATTGTCTACCAGTTTAACCAGACAGGCTCTGACAGAAACGGATCGCTCAGAGATTTTCTGCTGCTCTTCTTTATTATCACAGTCGGCCAAAACTTCGGCTACAACAGTTTCCAATCTTGCCCAGTCTCCATCCATATTGCAGCATGCTTCTTGTATATGCTATAACCGTTTACAAAACAAATAATAAAAATTAAAGAAACACAAAAATCAAAAGTGACAAACTAAACAGCATATAACAACTATCCCGCAATAAAAATCAAAAAGCAAAACTTGTCGAACTAAATAATGTCATATTCCACTTCGTTATGTGCTGACAGGAAGTGAATAAATGTTTCACTAACACTGACCATAATTATTATTTTTTATTGTATTACAGTACTTTTTCTTATTTCGTTAGCTTTAGAACTAATATCAGCACTAAGCCTAGTTTCACATATTGCCAGTTTACAGTACCAATGCACTGTAAGTTTTCAACAATTAAGTGGATAAAAATACATGAATTACCAGCAGTCAAAACCAAAGCTGTATTATCACTTAGTTTATCACTTATTTTTGCATTCTACATGGTGTTAAGAGTAGCTCACAGAAAAAAAGCTGCAACCAATTTCAACATAAATAAAACAAAGCTTGCAAATTTTATCACCTGACATTATACAAAGAAAAACATGGAAATATCATTTTAATACCACTCTTCACACATGCAATTCATTGTTTAATTCATATGCTTGCAAATATACACATACAAAGAAAATAGAAGTAAAATCAAAGCAAGAAGCTCAGTTGCCGCTGCCATGCCGCCTGACGCTTGTACAAATGTATTCATTACAGGCTGCAATGCAACTGTGAAATTAACGTATTCATAATGTATTCCCAACAAGTGACGCCCTCACTGATGGGGATCCTTTCAAGCTATTTGGTTCATATTTGGTACGGGAAAACTAGAATGGCTGCACTAGAATCTCGTGAAGGTCGCATAATGATCGACTCAGTTGTTTTGGCACACTACATCAACGTGACAGACACACAGACAGTCACGTCGCCATAGAAATAGCAGCAATTATAAAACTCCACAGTAAAAGAACAGAAATGTGGATGAGACAAACTATAAACAAACTTAGTACCTGAAGAGATGATGCCACTGAATCCACATCATCTGCATAGACCACAGTCAACTCGTTCAGTTTACCATCAGTTTCACACAGACGTGCACTGACAGCTGCCATATCTGCACAGACCTTCAACTTCTTGTCGTCTTTCTCCACTTCTGACAACAGTTTCTCTGTATCAGCTTTCACATCCACAACATCTCCCATTTCACGATCCTTCAAAACTAAGCCAGCTGCAGTCATTTGTGCCTCCATCTCCAGATTATGACTCTCCAGCTGCAGCAACTCATCTCGGGTTCTGCCAAGGTCTGATCTCAGTTCTTCCATTTCACAGACGCTCAGTGTGTCGTCTTTCAGTCGCTCACGGAGGTTACATATTCTCTCCTTGGCTGCTGTTCTTGTTCTTACATGCTCAGTCACTATTTCAGAAACAGTTTCCTTGTATTCTACAGTCTCTTTGACTAGAACAATTTTTGCCCTGAGTGGAGCAACAAAGTCAGTGATCATTTCTTTATCTGTGTCAGTCTCCATCTCAGCTGCTGTGCACTCCAGCATCTTACACTTGTCTCCAATGTCAGAATATGTCAGCCGTGCTTGCTGCATGCACACAATACAAACAAGCATTCAGCTATCAAACAGAACTACAGTGAAATTGCTCCTCTTGCTAAACATTACATGTCCAAAAAGCGCTTTAGTTACTTAACAAATGTCTCAAGAGATGTATTACTAAAAGGAAAGATAAGTTCTAATCAGTTTGCTGTATCAACTATGTCACTAGCTTGCACCATATTCAAGCTAGAGCTAGATGACCTGGTACACAAGTCAGACACTACTAGCAAAACAACTCCTGTCCACGGGTAACTAAACACATGCCAATATGCCACAGTTTCTTAAACTGATGTTACATTTCAAAAATAAAGCTAAAAGATCATTAAGCACAATCACGCTCCTGGTACTAGCAGTTCTAGCAAATATGACACTTCATTGACTAGAACTGGAGAAAAATAAAGAAACTAAAAAAGTAAAACTAGAACATAAAATTTCACCCAATCCACAATGGAGACCAATATCTAAAACAGTGAATTATCAAACAAAAAACAACCCTTGCCGGCTCAAAATTAAATACATGCCAACATGCACACACGGGTCAACTCTGCAAATATCTGCTGTCACTGATAAGCATGTTAAATTTAATTAAACGAAAAACATGATTTTCTGAAAAACCAAAAAAAAACAGGCAAAGTAAAAGCACACAAAACTCACTTTAACTGTTGTTAAGAGATCATCAACATTATCCAAGTAAACTGCACCCATCTCTTGCAGGCTGTTACTGATTGCACTTAACTGAGAGTTCAAATCGACCACAAACACACAAAGTTTCAATTTCTTTTCCTTGCTTTCAACATCCGACAGCAGCTTCTTAACACCATCTGTAACTTTATCAGTGTCTCGTACAGTTATGCCAGCCTCTGTCAGCAGTGCCTCGACATCCACATAACGACTTTCAAGACCCATTAACTGATTCCTTACTGCGTTGAGGTCAGACTGATGATCAGACAATTCTTCTGCAGCAAGTTCTCCATCTTCCATTCTGTCACGGACACAAGCTACTGTGTCTCTTGCAGCAGCCAGTAACTGCAAATGTTCTACAAGTATGTTATAAGCAGCTGTCTTGCGTTCAACAACATTTGTAATACCGGCAAGTTTGGCTTTAAGTCCAGCAAACTGTTGAAGTATCACGTCCCTATCTTCATCACTAGTACAATCAGCCAGCAGCTCATCAACGGCAAACTGTATGGCTTTGTGTTCTCCATCCAAGTCCACACACATTTGTCGTAAATGCTATCAGTTAACAACAACAGCATTTATAATCTATGAGTTACGAAACATCAAGATATGTTACTACTTCTCCAGCTACATACCATCACCATAGACAACTAACAGCCTAACCAACACAGTACAACACTAAATTTATCAAACAGAAAGAGCATAAAACCATCATACAGTCTGCACTCTCCTCAAGCAAATACATAAATGACAGCTGCAAACCAGTAAAACTCAAACATTAAAACACTTAAACTAAAATGAAAAATGCCAAACTTCCAAATTAAATAGCACCAATAACAAAGTTAACCAGCCACGACACGAACATTAAACACAAGCATGCAAAACACACAAGACAAACATAATCTCACTTCAACAGCAGCAGCATCTTCTGATGTCACCTTATCCACGTCGAAGCAACTCATCTCTACAACACTCTCATCAGCAGCCTGCAACTGACTGTCAAACTGTGTGAACTGAGCCTGTAGTCTGGCACTGCGGTCACGAGTTGTAGCAACTTCATCAGCTACTTGTGCTGTTTCATGATCGAGATCATGCAACTGTTGTTGTAAAACTGTGAACTCGCGGTCGACATCTTCAGCTGCAGACTCAGTGACATATGGATGAAGATCAGAAACCATCTGACTGAGACTCTGCACCTGCTGTTTGATGCCTCGCAGTTCAGCTTGTACAGCCTGTAATAAACATGGTTCTTCACAAATATTTTGTCATAAAATGTGTCACAAAAAGTAACAACATTAGTGAATAAAAAATTTAATCATCAGTACTTCAAGTCTTCAGGTATTTTAAATGCATTCCTAATCACACAGCATGACTACAATGAAAATTATCATTATACTGGCACTCATACAAAACATCACAACACAGCTCATGCCATTTGCAGACTCACGTTTCATCCAAAAAAGTTCAACAAAACATTAAATAAGTTCTTCCTTCGTATTTTATATCACTGCTTATTGACCTTCTGGCACAATGACTCCTGACCATGCTAAATCTGAATTTGAAAACTGATGACTAAATAAGAGCAGTCTGTACAAGTTGTGCATATTTTGTACAGAATTGAGTCTGCTTACTATCAGCATAGTACTTAAGATATTTCTGCTCAGCTTCATTCAGTAACTCCCACAAGCAACTACAGAATCCCAAATTTGCACTGTTAAACTAATCTTTCAACACATGCTGTAATATTTTCACCACTATATTTCAAAAAGTCACATATATAAACCAATAAACCAAGAAAAATAAAGTAAAAGTAGTAATTAACCTGGTTCATTTGTAGAACTTTGGCTAATGAAGTTAAATCAGCAGAGCACATATTAGGACGAATGTCGGACTGTAATTTGACAGATATATTGGACAGATGTTGACGAAGGTGGTTCACAAGATGAACGTACTGTGTCCACCGACAGACTGCTGTTTCCAGCATGATGGTACATCGTTCTAGTTCAATTCTGACTATGTTCCATCGTCGTTCAACATCACCAGCTTCATCAGCAATGGCAGGCCTATTAGTCAGCTGGCGACCTTCTTGTACCAATTCCTCTAACACTGGCTGATGATTAGAAACATTACTGACCACCACCTATGCACAAACATTACAATGTATGCAAACATAATATGCAAATATTTAATCGTTCCTGATGACCAATAGGTAGCCAACTTAGTCTAGAACAAAAAAAATCAAAGCCACAAACTAGTGCAACTAGACAAAACTCTCTCTACAGCAAGCACTGACGTGACGTGAATGGCTCCATCAAAAAACTGCAAGAGTATATATAAACTGCAGCTGAATGTCATTGGTCAACGTAAATATTGCCAACACTGCTACCATTGGGACAAGACAGCATCACAGACAGACAGCATGCACACCCAACAACATAATGCCTCCAATCTAAGTGGCAAGAGCATAAAAATAATCAACAAAGACTAAAAAACAACACAGCTAGACAGACAGACAGATAGATTAAACTGGATACTGGTAAGCTTCTGACTGCATGCAAAACACATGCATATCATATCGAACACTATTAATATGTGAGAATGAAATGAACATACCCGGTAATCATCTAACAGTTTCTGAGCCTCTGCCAGACCTCCAGTCTTTACAGTAACATCACTGCCACTACCATCCTTCGCAGCACTAACACACTGCTCAGCCTCACTGAGGCAAGGCATTAGCCTACTCACAGCAGACTGATAGAGATTCCAATGTGAAAGATTGGCCGATAATGCTTGAGCAAGAGAAGACAGCTCCGACCACTCATCAGACAAACCATCAAGGTTCAGACTGCTTGACTGCACAGTAAGGCCAGACTCCATAGTATCTGTCAGCAGCTGCAGTTCCTCACTGCGCATCCGATCAAGCTCTTCAACTCGACCAACAGCATCCAGACTGATTCCCTGCAGCAAGTAGCATCACAATATCCAACAGCACCATTAATTTCAGCAGCTGTAGCTGTAGTCTCAGTAGTAAACACTTTCAAGACACGACACAGCCACACACTTTCTAACTGTGCTGACAGCCGCACACAAATGGTGCTACAAAAACCATACCTGTAAAATACATGCAAGGCTGTAGTGGAGGTCATTTCTGGCATGGGGGAGTTAATAATGAGACCTGAAAGGGTTCAAGCTATGAACAACCCTGTACAGTCAGGACAACCCAGGTTTTATTCAAGCCAACACATACAACGACAAAAAAACTACCCACTGCTGTAAAAGCATTCTATTTCTGGCATATCCAAGCCTCAGACAGGGCAGTGCACACTATCAAAAAGTGTCTATGACAAAACTTAATTCTGATCACAACGAGTAGCAGTTATATGGGGTAGTTAACCAGGCTTAAGCCCCCAACTTGTAGCTGTAACTCCAAGTAAAGAAATGGTTTACAATGAAAAAAATGGCAACTTGTCACAAAAAAACCTCATGCCCCAGTTGTCTTGTCCTGGAACTGGTCACAAACTATATTATGACATTAAGACACTTGTCTTTGGTGCTGAGGTCTACACACCACAGGCTACTGGTACAGTACCGATCCAATCCCAATCCGGTAGCCTGCGCTCCACTTTAAAATATCCATGAAAGCATTACGTGCATTTACTGCACTGCAAGTTACTAGAAGAAATTAATTTACCTTAACGAGAGCATACTGCTGGTCAAGAGACAGATCTGTATAATGCACAGTCTGTTGCAGTGTTTCCTGTTTCTCAGCCAGTAATGTTCTCAGCTCGTTGCTCTGTGTATGAAGCTCAGTCCAGCGGTTGTCAATCACTTCTAACCGAGAGACGAGCTGCATTAACATCTCAGTTAGCTTGATGATGGCATCAGTCAATGCTGCAACTTCACTGCATACTGTTATCTGGTGAGCTTTGGATGCAGTATCCACAAGCACGGCGCTGATCTGCTGTAACTGCTGCACATCTGTCTGATGACTGTCAACAGTATTCTGCAACTCACGAACTGACAACAAGCATTGCCGAACTGACTCTGCGGCATCCGTTGCTAGCTCACATTGTGCATTAAGGTCTCTAAGTTTCAGCTGAGCCTCATCAATAAACAACTCCAACTGCTTCTTCATTGCTTTGTGCTCCTCCCATTTCGCAAGATGTTCCTTCAAAAAACAAATAACTCATAACACAGGTTTCTACAACTCCAGTAATCCACAGCGACACAACTTGTCCAGTACACATTCATGCAACAGAAAATATACATAAAATTTAACCAACACTGACACACATCAGAACAGTAATAGAACTAATACTACAATACAACTGTCTTATTGTACATTATCTGTAAGCTGAATTATGGCAAACAAAAGTTTATATAACATATTCAACAACAATTTAACAATACATGACGGTAAAGAAAACAACGTGAAACCAAAAATCATCTTTAAAAGAATAAAATGCTAAAAACGAAAACGCTGATAAAGCAACTCTCTTAAGCATACAATTCTGCTTGTTTTCGGCCTTTTACCTAAATAAGATTTATTGACGAAATCAGTATGACCACTATTAATTTGGCAAATGTTTTAATCCTTAACTATTTGTCACTAAAACTTCCTTATAAAAGTGCAAATGCAAACTACTTGACATTTTGTCAGCAACAGCCATCCATGTTACAATATAGCCGACGTAACATCTCTAACAAACTACTGTGTAAATCTGCCAGTTGGCTGGTTGCACAATGCAGAATTATCACAACTGATGTTACCTTCAGTGATTGATGCTTGAAATCAGCAAACTGTGTGGTCTTAATGACAGTGTCAGTCAAAGCTCTGACAGCTTCTGACACAAACGCAGGACAGTCGCCATTCTCCATCAACTGTCGACCGGTTGTTATTGCTGACTGCAGTGATGGCTGTTGGTCGTTCAGTGATTTCAGAATGCTCTGACAATTATCACAAATATTAGCAACTTCTCTACTCGATAATCACCATAAAGTGAAATACATACAGCAAAAGCGGTAGATAAATAAAAGTAAGTCTTCCCAAGCCAATGAGCCACTGGGCAGTGCAGATATCCAATTTTTATTCCTCAGTCAGACACCAGCTTATATTGCAAGACTAAAAATATGGGGGCTAGTGAATGGTATGGTGTATCTGTATTCCCAGCTTACACACAAAGGAGCGGACAAGAACAGATTTGACCTGTGTGGCTGGTTACATTACAGTCAGGACATAAAACTACTGACCCAACCAAACCAAATGTATCCTCATCACAGAGTCATGACAAGCTAGTTATTGTTGGCATTACACTGCATTACATTAGAATTTTTTAGGTGGCCTAAGTAAAAAAAATGCCAGGAATACCATGGCAAGGATAGTCAACAGACTACAAAATAACGTCTGGATACGACTGCTGAAACAAGTGTGTTTTCAGTTTTCGTTGGAACACAGGCAGTGATAAGGCAGTAGTAATATCGTCCGGAAGATCGTTTCAGAGTCTCAGACCAGCTGATGCAAATAAGCATTCCCCAATGGTTGCAAGGCCTGACAGACGGACCATGAGTTGACTGGCTGACGATGACCGAAGATGGCTACGAGATGGAATGTCACCAGCATGTCTCAGTATACCGGACATGTAACAAGGCACAAGTGATAGCAGTCATGCCAATCAATGTACAATACTCAATCAAGTACGTGGTGCAATACACATGAGCAGTGTACAGAAATAAGTTTTTGCTTTAGTGTGCATTTTCTCTGGGTGCCGCAACTATGTTGTACAGGTAAAATCGATTGCCTGGAAAGATTCATCTTAAAAAGAACCTGTTATGTGTCAAAAGGTGTGTAAAGAATCTATTGTTCACTCACTATTCTGTATGAGAAGGTATAATTTACTAATGACATGAAACTGAAAACAACTCACCTCCTGTTCGTGAAGCAAGACATATCCAGGGTCGTGAATGTCAAGTGGCATGTCTTCTTTGAGCTTCTCCTCCACTTCAGTCAACCATTGTATGTGCTTCTCTATCGTCTCTTTGTACTCGTAGCAACGTACCACAACTGACGATTGTGACGTGACAACCTCAATGGCTGGCAACAGCTGCTGAAAGCGAGTGATCAGTGATGTCACAAGTTGGCTCTCATCGTCACACTCAGCACTTTCAGCTGGATATAGTTCACCAACGGTGTGATGCAGCCATTCAGCATCAGCACGATGACTTTCAATGTCTGATGTAATAGCCTAGTTACAGTACAAAATAACATACTTACAATGCAGCCGGGCCACTTTTCAAAAAAGATAAAATAACTTGAAATGCTGAGTTAACAGGACTTTGCACAGAAATTATTCTTCACTATTACACAAAGTACTAATTACAGTGCTACGATCATAAACACATCAACAACTTCAGTATTGTAAATTATTTTTTAAACAGCATAGCCACATAGTCATTTCAGCAGCTGTAACAAAAGCACCTGAAACTTTTCAACAGTTTGGTGATAAGCTAAAGCAGATGCGCTTTCTTCTTTCAGCTCTTGTACTACTGACTCCACTCCATCCATCCACTCAGTAAGTTTCTCTATCCTGCATGCACAGAAATAAAACAGCAAAGCCAAAAAATGTAAGTTTTATCGCAAGACTGTTTATACGACTGTTTGTTGTTTGTTGAATGGCCCTTTTTTGCATTCACTTAATGACACAGTAATCTCCCCAAAAACCTCCTTACAGTATATTCTAATGCCAAAAACAACAACAACAACCGTTTAACGGCCTTTGTTCCGGGACAACCGGGGTAGGCCGGTACCAGAAGAAACACTCTGCCTTCTGCCTTAGCATAGGGCTGTGCTGCGTACAGGCTGGGTTTCCCCACCTCCTGTCTTCTGGATTTTTATGGAGCAGAAGAAGATAATAGAGTCAGAGGTACCGACAGTCCGGGTGGGCGCCACCCCAACCGAACTAACGGCGTCCCACCCCTACAACCCCCAAGGTTTTTTACAGGCCGGATGCCCTTCCTGCCGCCCAACCAACAGCGTCAAAGCACTAATGCCAAATACCCACAAATCATCACAAAAAGCACACAGTTCTTCCTCAAGCAAAAGAAGCTGGCACAAGTTTGGTGGCTTACCATAAATCTACATCAATGGTTGCTTTACACCAGTCTAGGAAAAACAAAAGAATAAAACCGCAAACGAAAACAACTGTTCCTTCTAGAAATACCAGAACACCTTGGATTTGCGAATGATACCTATCATAATATTCAAGCAGTATTCCATGTCGATCTATGTTTCTCCTCAACTGATCACACTGCTGCCGGTACATATCACAAGTGGCTAGAAGTGACTCTGACTCCGACTGTAGACTGGACATCTCTCTTGCAGTCTCTCTCATTGCATCCAAGTGCTCAGTCCATGTGGCTGGCAGACAAGACTCAGCAAGCACTGTCTGTTGTTACATACAGCAAGTTCCATACTGCCATCACAACCATGCAGTGACTAATATCAAAACATCCAACACGCATTCATAGATGTGAAAAGAAATTCTTCCAACAGAAACATGATCACATCAGTCCTAAGCTACACCACGAACAAGAAGAAGAAGAAAAAGATTTTATTACCAATTTGGCAGATAAACAGCTGACTAGCTAAATACACACCCAAGTATTATGTAAAATGGTATAGAAAAAACTACAAATGAAGGACCATGGAAACATTACTGCATCGATAGGCTGCGTTTATATGCACATGTATGACAGGTGGAGTCTATAATGAAAGAACCACTGTACCAGTCTTGCACTCAAACTCTAGTGTTGAAGAAAAAGTAGCGAAGCACAAAAATATGTGACAAATTACATACAGGATACCTAGAGCCAAAAACATTACATGCTGTAGCCTCAGACATCAAAAAATGAATAATAATAATAATAATAATCCACTAGATGCATGCTCCATGGCACAAAAATGAAAAAAGCCTAATCTGCACAGCAAATGAGGTACACTCACAACAAAATAATGTTATATGCCACATTTTACAGACATACAGTCATTACATACTGCCATGCTGAACATTAGAATTTTTAAGGTAGACTAAGTAAAAAGAAACCACTAGGACCACCATGGCAAGCATAGTCAACATGTTACAAAATAACATATTTGTACTAAGCAGCAAACATTTAACTAAATACATGCAACAATACCTTGTGTTCAGACACAAGATCACTGACATCGATGCCATGACGTAGGCTCACAGTGTGGCATACTAACATTGCTTTGGCAGATTCTATGCTGTGTCGTAATATTGATTCATGCCTTTCAAATTCTGCTGCTAACAGATTTCTTGACAACTGTGACATTAACTCCTGCAAACATTAAACTACCCTTATTATATAGGGTATCTGTTTGGCTTAGTGGCAATGCAATGGTTTCAATCAACATATTCATTAAGACTTATACATCACACAACAGTCTATGGCACTGTCTGACTGACAGCTACAAAAACAAAGATTATTACTGCCCACTCGGCTCAACGTCGCTCATATGTTACTCAGGAAAAACTTTAGTTTTTACATTCTTATATTCATTAAAATAACTACTGTAATGCTGACACGTTGTTTAAAATATACACAGTTCTTCCAGTAGTTTTCTGGATTATAAACACTACTGTTCTACTGCTATCATTACTCAGCAACAGAACGCTCTATTAAAACAACAAGTGCACCTTCCACCGGGCCACTAAACGGCAAAAACATGACTCAAGCTCCTCATGATATTCATCCATAACAACATCAAGCAACTCTCTACCAGCTTGCTCAAACTCATCCACTGCTCTGCTCAGTTGCTGACCATCATTATAGACCTGCTATAAACACACGCACAAATCAATCCATGCTACTATCATCATCGTAGCTAACGAATGACTGCAATCTTTATTTCAGCACTTAAACAGGGAACAAGATAGACAGATGAAAATGCGAAACTCCAAAACATGTGGACAGATAAATAAGATTAGAAGAAAACAACATGCAAAAACACAAAAAGGCAACAGAAATCATTAAAAAAACTGACAATAATTGGTTACTGGCATAGAAAATTAATGCTGTTGCAGAAAGTAGACATTTGACAATAAAATACTATTAAACAGCCCAATATTCAACCACATTACATAAAGCAAAATAAAAAGTCTAAAGGGGACACACCAAGAGCTTATGTGAGCTGTTATCGCCAGACAAAGAATTCAATGCATATTCTGCAGATGAAATCCAGTTCTCCAGCGACTTGGCTTTCTCCTGCAGGTGGCGCCACAGCTTCATTCCTTCTTCCAGTCTCTGCTCCCAGTCTGTGGCACACTGTTGACTCTCCTTAAAGACATGCATACAAAAACTAGGTACAGAAATATTAGTACTGAGAAAGACAGTGCATTTAATAACATAACCTACCCAAGCAAACACTAAACGACACTATTGGCATTTTTAATCCTGACATTATACCTCCACAACAGAAACTGCATGGACATTACTAACTCTTAGCAAGTTTGTTAGTAAAAACACAAGCAATTAAGCATAAGCTAGAAGATATACAATGCATGGGTTTTGTTAGCCAAAAATGGTTAAGAATCATATATTTTTCTTTACTTTCTTTCAAATGCATAATGTATGATATAAATATGAAACTATAATGCAAAATACTTTTGAAACAGATAAGGCAGAAACGCTAACCATGCTAAAAGACCAAAATATGCAGACATTATCTTTCATACACTCTGGGTTCACGTTGACCACGATCATCACTATTGGTATTTATTCTGCATTACCTAGTCGACTAATGCAATTTATAAACAGAATTGTGTGTGACAATACAAAATACACAACCTACATCTTTTAAACAAAAACTTTATGCTCTTACACTGAAGCGTTCACCAAGCTTGTTGACACAATCAGTGAGTTCCGTTGTGTCCATACATGTAAGTCTGTTAACATTTCTCAATAATAAACTGAGTTCTCTCTTCTTGCTCTCAAGCAATGACTTGTAGTGGCTTGAACGTGCAAAGAACATCTACAACAACAAAATAAACCTCGCGTCATGTCTGTTGTGCCCTTGTCGTGAACTGTAAGAAGAAAAACTGTAGAAATGTTTACACAAAAAATGACTAACATAAAGTTCAATTATAATGCATAACTTCTCACCCAAATGAGCACATAAACATGTTATTTTGCCAGTGCACAATCACACTTCGTTAGATGCAAAACATATCAAAAGAGTCAAAACAGCCAAGAATAGCCAACACATTTCAGTTTAATATCACAATAACGAAGTACATCTGTTACTAATCACTCCCTCATCATTCTCAGTGCATTTCCACACTGTAGAGAAATGAGTGAAAAATGATAAAACACTAAAGTTTTCTTGTTCCCAAGAGAAAGCAGCAAAAGAAGACATTGAAAACTGACCTTGTGTCTGTCAAATCTTTCCACAACATCTGCAAGTTCTCGGCCAATGCAGTGAGATGCCATTATGGTACCAGCTTCATCAAGCCAGGAACTCAGTGTCAGCAAGCCACAACTCAGTGACTTGATAACCGGCAACACATCTTGAAGCAGCTTCTGATGACTGACAGCATCCCTACGTAGCTTCACCAGTCGCTCTTTCAACCGCCGCAGCTCTTTCAACCGAAGTTCGGTTGATTCTTTATCACTCTTCCTTGCTAGTGACTGAGCAAATGTAGATGTTTTTCTGAACTGAGCCTCAATGCCATCAGCTTCAGCAAGTGCATTCTACAATAGCAATTATCAAAAACAAATTCAATCGAAATTCCAGGACAATATATCTGGGGTTACTGGACAAAAGCCAGAGATGGCCAAATGCAAAAGCAGAGGTAAAAAGAGACTCTAACTGATATAATGCATCTTCATGAGGCAACCCACCATAGAAGCACTCAGGTACAGCACGTGTTTTCAAGGAATCTCACAGCTGTACCTGCACACCAATGTGCGAATGAACCACATCAGCCTTTGCCTTCCCAGCTGAAAATGAAGCTCATTTACCAACCCCTAAAGCTGGAAAGCTGAGTTGGCCTAAGCTATGAAACTTAAGTTCAAAAAAACATTAATGCAAATAACAAACAAGAGGCCAAAGTGGTTTGGCAATGGCTGTACCGAATGACCCCCGCACAGTGAAGCCAAGTTGAGCCACGTGACAGACTGACGGACAGACACCGTTCACATCGGTAACAATAATCTGCATCTCATGCACTCAATGCAGTCTAAAAAATGCACAATGCACAGATTTATGCTGAAATATATATAACTCCTTCAGCAGACTCAAAGGCTCAAAATCATAGGCTGAAGAACAAAAAGTTTAGATCTCCTAACATACACAATTACGACAATGAACAAACCAGACTTACTCTGAGTACACTGTGCTGCGCATTCAAGTCATCATAATCTGCTGTGATACGTCGACATAACTCCGCCTCTACACTGTCACACCAGCGACTAACGTGCTGTGCACCAGCCTTGTACTGACACTCAGACTGATCTGCCAATGCTCTCAGAACTACCAGCCACCTCTCGTCTATGTCATGAACTTGCTGCGTAACCGTCCTCAATATGCTGTCATCACAGACTGTTGTTAAGAAACTATAGGCATCGTGCAATCCTTTCATGTCACCTTCCAGTTCACTGGTATTTCTGAAAAATTCCTACAGCCAAATTACATTACACATATGAACCAAGATATAGAAAGTGCAAAAATAAGTAAACAAAATGAAAACAGTAACAGAACTATATAACTAGTAACAGCAAAAGCAATCAATACTTCAGTCCCTGCTTCACACATACAAAATAATTCCGATATCACAACTGACAATAAAATGTGGAACAAGATTTGCCTTTCCGACTCCCAACCCAACTGCCTTAAAGCATTTAACGGTAATGTTGACATTTGGATAAAAATTTGGGACTTTTTACTGCATAAATATAGGTGAAAGGTGAGAAAATTTTTACCAGTTTTTGAGGAGTTCAGCGAGAGCTGCCACTGATGCCAAAAAACAATGAGAGTTTATCCAACTGATCTCACACACTAAGTGCTTGGGGCCAAAAGAATACAGCAGCATTATACAAAGCCTTGCTTCACATGGCTTAATAAAGACTGCAGTAATGGTAGCAAATACATTTACATCTGTTTATAAAAAATAACTATCTCCCTGATCCAGCCACTTAGCTTAGCAATACACTCACAAACAGCAACAAACAACAAGCAATAATGTACACAATTTTGCATTTGTCATCAACAAAAATGAGCTATATCAGACGGGAGAATCTGCATCCAACCTGCCAGCCATCAGCTTGATGAAATAAGACTTGTTCTGCCTTGGGAAGCCAGTTGCAGAAGCTAGTGCTCAACGCAGTGTACTGGTGCCAATGTTCAGCAGTTTGCTCCAGTAGTGACTTGATGCTCTTCAAGTCAATCTGCAGCTGATACCATCGAGTCTTCATGCTTGCAGCAGACTGACTGATGCTCTCATTTGTTGCTGGGTCTAACAAAACATGACACAGATGCTGTGCAAACTGTAACAATTGTTCATCTAGCTACAACTGAGAAAAGCCAAACTAGGAAAAGCAAAAAGTCTTCTACACCTTTGATTCACAGAAAAAGTGGCAGATGTATTACAGCAGGGATGGGCAAAGTGCAGCCCGCGGGCTGCATGTGGCCCTCAAATTCCTTTTGTGCGGCCCACCGACAGCAGCAAAATAGACTCAATGTGCGGCCCTTTAAAAAGTCCTGAGACACTTGAATATTTCAAATTTCATTTTTAGGAAATTAAATTTGCCCGATCTCATGCACAAATGAATCCAGCCG
>Ga0126335_1000916_pt1 | contig 15480 bp, 12 predicted proteins | sample OlaspJWI45metaG_FD_108409 | JGI IMG/M metagenome (GOLD analysis project Ga0126335, IMG submission 108409) | Marine gutless worms symbiont microbial communities from Oahu, Hawaii - Olavius sp. 1 OAHU.JWI-45 metaG | ecosystem: Host-associated > Annelida > Digestive system > Unclassified | place... | reverse complement strand
TTCCACTACATGGTTGCTGTTGCCGGTGGCGCCGACATCCGCTGCGCGGGCTACGCCACCTTCGGCAGCCAGGCGTTGTCCGATCAGGTGCTGGCGGCACTGGAGGGCAGGCAGGCCTGCCTGATGGCCAACCATGGCATGGTGGCGTTCGCCGACGGGCCGGAGCAGGCCCTGAAACTGGCGATAGAGGTCGAGACGCTGGCCGGGCAGTACGGCCGCTGCCTGCAGATCGGCGAGCCGGTCCTGCTGTCAGCGGCCGAGATGGAACGCGTGATCAACAAGTTCCGCAGCTACGGCAAGCAACCGGCACCGCAACGCTGATCCGGTTTCGGCAATCCGGCGCTGAAGGTGCGCAACGCCGCGCACGCCGGCGCGTCCCGCTGTCCGCCCGATGTCGATGTCATCGTTCATGCGGTGAGGTCAGACATGCACCAGCCGTCATTGCCCGGTCATCGGCGCAATGACAGTTGTTGTCATCAGCAAAGGGAACGCGGTTCGGAGAAACCTAGGCGGCGGCTTCCTTGACAAGGTTGCCCGCTGCCAACTTGCGCTGACGCCGGTCGTCGCCATCTCCGTCGACTGCCTGTCCAGTCGTGTCGTCCGCGGTCCTGTTCTTCTGCTGCTGCTCGGCGTCTCGTTGCGCCTCATCCAGGCTGCGCAAGCGGCGCCGCAGATATGGACTCACCATGCCCTCTTGATCTCACCTCCCTGCGGTACGGGGCCTGTTTTTGACCGGGTCGCGGACCGATCAGACGGGTCTTTTTGGTCGCCCGTCTCATTGCTGCAGTGACTAACACAACTAAGCTGTGACAAAAAGACTTGTCCTTGGGTCCGGATCGAGTCCGCTTCCTGCCAGCCGGATGTGAGCCCGCCGGCCACCGCGCTGCCTTGTGTTGCCGTGGTTGCGGGCCTAGCATTTCGGCCGGTTTCCCATGCCGTCAGGCGCGGCCCGGGCACTGTTGCACACAGCGGAGAGCGACCATGGATCTCGCCTTTAGCGACGAAGAGCTGCGGTTTCGCGACGAAGCACGTGCGTTCGTCGCCGCCAACCTGCCGGACGATATCGCCGCCGCTGTGCGAATCGGCCGGGACCTGAGCAAGGAAGAGATCACCCGCTGGCAGAAGATCCTGTTCGATAAGGGCTGGATCGCCCCGCATTGGCCGCAGGCGTACGGCGGTGGCGGCTGGGATGCCACCCGGCGCTACATCTTCGACCAGGTCCTGTCCGAGTACGACACGCCAGACCTCAACCCGTTCGGCCTGCAGATGGTCGGACCGGTGATCTATACCTTCGGCAACGACGCGCAGAAGGAGCGCTTCCTGCCGCCGGTCCTTTCGAGCGACGAATGGTGGTGCCAGGGCTATTCCGAACCCGGTGCGGGCTCCGACCTGGCGACGTTGCAGACACGGGCAGTGCGGGATGGCGATCACTATTTCGTCAATGGCACCAAGACCTGGACGTCGCTGGCGCAATACGCCGACTGGATCTTCTGCCTGGTGCGCACGTCCAGCGAGGGCAAGCCGCAGGAGGGCATAACCTTCCTGTTGATCGACATGACCACGCCGGGCATCGAGGTGAAGCCGATCATCACCATCGACGGCCGGCGTCACGTCAACATGACCTATTTCACCGACGTCAGAGTGCCGGTGGAGAACCGGGTCGGTGAAGAGAACAAGGGCTGGACCTATGCCAAGTTCCTGCTTGGCAACGAACGTACCGGCATTGCCGAGGTCGGTCCGTCCAAGCGGCGGCTGCGCCGGCTCAAGCAGATCGCTGCGGCGGAAACCGCCGGCGCGCGTCCGCTGCTCGAAGATGCCGACTTCGCCGGGCGCATCGCCGATGCCGAGATCGGCTTGACGGCTCTGGAGTATCTCTCGCTGCGCTTCCTGGCCGAAGAGGCGGCGGGGCGGCCGGTCGGGCCGGAGGCATCGATGCTGAAGTTCCGCGGCTCCGAGCTGCGCCAGCAGATCACCGGGCTGACGATCGAAGCCCTCGGCCACTACGCGGCGCCCTATGAGCTGGACCAGCTGAGCGAGGGCTGGAACGAACCGCCGTTGGGTCCCGACCATGCGGCCGGGCAGATGCCGGAATACCTGTACAGCCGCGCCGCGACGATCTATGGCGGCAGCAACGAGATCCAGCGCAACATCATCGCCAAGATGGTGCTTGGGCTCTAGGCGGTCGCGATGAACCGAAAGCAGCGTCGGCAGGCCCGCAAGCAGGCAGGCGGCAGGCAGGCGGCGGCCGCCTGGGCGCCGCCACCCGCCGATGCCGTCGCCGGGGCATTGATGCAGCACGCGGCGGGCAGTTCTCCCGTGGCGCCGGCCGGCGACGCCCAGGCCGAGCTGCGCATCGCCGTCGGGCATCTCGAGGCCAAGCATCCGCGTGCGGCCGAGGCGCACCTGCGCGCCGCACTTGACGCCCGCCCCGACGATCCGGTGGCCATGCAGCTTCTCGGCGTCGTCGCCTTCGAACTGGGGCGCGGCGACGAGGCGCTCGAACGACTGGAGCAGGCCGTCAGCCTGGCGCCCGACTATCCCGAGGCCCGGCACAACCTGGGGCTGGTCCTGCTGGCGCACGGCCGTCCGGTGGACGCCGTGGAGCATTTCCGCGCTGCCCTGGCAATGCGGCCGGATTATCCGCAGGCGCAGTTGAATCTGGGCAACGCGCAGCTTGCGGCGGCAGATTTCGCCGCTGCCCAGGAGGCCTACGAAGCGGTGCTGGCAGCCGACCCCGGGTCGGCCGAAGCGCTGATGAACCTGGCCAACGTGCTGCGAGAACGGGGCCGGCACGAGGCGGCGCTGGCGCGCTACGACCAGGTCGTGGAGCTGCGGCCCGAGCTCGCCGAGGCCCATCTCAACCGCGGCACCTGCCTGAGCGATCTGGGCCGCCACCGCGAAGCCGTCACGGCCCATCAGCGGGCGGCGGAGCTGGCGCCCGATGACGCCGAGGTGATCGTTGCCTTGCGCGAGGCGATGAGCCGGCGCATCCCGGGCTGGCATCTCAAGATGCTGGCCGACGCGCCGCGCAACCAGGCCTTTGCCCGCGCCCTGGAGCGTCAGGTCCGCCCGGGCATGACGGTGCTGGACATCGGCACCGGCAGCGGCCTTCTGGCGATGATGGCGGCACGGGCCGGTGCGGCGCACGTCTACGCCGTCGAAGCCATGCCGGAGCTGGCCGAAGCGGCCCGCGAGATCGTCGCCGCCAACGGCTATCGGGACCGGGATCACCGTGCTCGACGGGCGCTCGACAGAGCTGACCCCCGGCGATGCGCTGCCGGAACGGGTCGACCTCGTGGTCGCGGAGATCTTCGATGCCGGCCTCCTGGGCGAGGGCGCGCTGAACACGCTGGGCCATGCCGCGCAGCGGCTGCTGAAGCCCGACGGCGTCATGATCCCCGCCGCCGCCGACGTCTACGCCATGCTGGTGGCCTTGCCGCGCTGGCGGGCCGTGCATCCGCTGGCCGACGTCGCCGGCTTCGATCTGTCTGCGTTCAATCGCTTTCGCAACCCGCAGGCGGATCAGGCGATAGACCTGGCACGTGAGCCGCACGCCGCACTCAGTGCACCGTTTCATGTCGCCCGGTTCGACTTCCGCCGGCCGCCGCCGCCTGAACGGCGCCGGGCACTCGAGGTTACGGCCAGTGCCGTCGGCGAAGCACACGCCGTCGCCTACTGGTTCGAACTGCATCTCGACGACGAGACCACCTTGTCCACCGCACCCGGCGGAGATCTTGACCACTGGCAGCAGGCGGTCCAATTCTTCGACCAAGGGCGCAATGTCGTTCCGGGGGACCTTGTCCCGCTGGTCGTCGGCCACAGCAACGCCCGGATATTCTTCGAACTCTGAGGCCCGAACCGCGGTTGGGCCGCACGGGAGGCAATCATCATGGATATGCAGTTCAGCGATGCCGACCTGGCATTTCGCGACGAGGTGCGGGCATTCGTCGCCGACAACCTGCCCGATCACATGCGCGAGAAGGTCCGGCGCGGGCTCAAGCTCGACAAGGACGATGTGGTGTTCTGGCAGCGCAAGCTGAACGACCAGGGCTGGTTCGTGCCGCATTGGCCGCTGGAGCTGGGCGGTTGCGACTGGACGCCGACCCAGTACTTCATGTTCCAACAGGAGATGGTCGAGGGTTATTGCCCGGGCGTCTCGCCGTTCGGTGCCCGGATGTGCGCGCCGGTGATCTTCACCTTCGGCAACGAGGCGCAAAAGGAGCGGTTCCTGCCCGGCATCAAGACGAGCGAGGACTGGTGGTGCCAGGGCTATTCGGAGCCGGGCTCGGGCTCGGACCTGGCCTCGCTGAGCACCAAAGCGGTTCGCGACGGTGACGAATACATCGTCAACGGCACCAAGACCTGGACCACGCTGGCGCAGTGGGCCGACTGGATCTTCTGCCTGGTGCGGACCTCGAACGAGGGCAAGCCGCAGGAAGGGATCTCCTTCCTGCTGATCGACATGAATTCGCCGGGCATCGAAGTGACCCCGATCATCACCATCGACGGTGGCCACGAGGTGAACTCGGTGTTCTTCCCGATGTGCGGGTGCCGGTCGAGAACCGGGTCGGTGAAGAGAACAAGGGTTGGACCTACGCCAAGTTCCTGCTCGGCTTCGAGCGTTCCAACAGCATGACCGCCGGCCTCAAGCTGCAGCAGCGCCGGCTGGCCCGGATCGCCTGCGAAGAACGGGTAGCCGGCAAGCGACTGCTGGACGACGAGGATTTCGGCGCGGCGTTGGCCGACTACGAGGTCAAGCTGCGCACCTACGAGTTCCTCGAGCTGCGCACGCTGGGCAACAAGTCGCCGGGTGCCGAGGCCTCCTACCTCAAGGTGCTCGGCACCGAGCTGCAATGCCAGGCGACCGAGCTTCTGCTGCAGTCGGTGGGCTGTTACGGCAGCCCCTACGTCCGTGAGGCCCTGGAATACGGCTACAACGAACCGTCGATCGGGCCGGACTACGCTGCGCCGCTGGCGCCGCAGTATTTCAACACCCGCAAGACCACGATCTACGCCGGCTCCAACGAAATCCAGCGCAACATCATGGCCAAGGCGGTGTTGGGGATGTAGCTGCCGGGGTTCTGAGGGCCTCTGCCGCGTCATGCTGTGACACCGCCGGCAGCGGGCTTTTAGGCCCTGGGCGGACGTGCTAGGTCAAGGGCCGGCCTCGCCAGGGGGCGGCAGCAGGAACGAGAGAGCACGGGCCCATGGAACTGCAGTTCACACCGGCGGAGCGTGCGTTCCAACAGGACGTACGCGCCTTCATCGCCGAGGCGCTGCCGGTTGAGGTCGCGGAGAAGGTCAGGGCCGGCGCAGACGTCGCCAAGGCCAACTATGTGACCTGGCAGCGGGCCCTGCGCCAGCGCGGCTGGATCGCCCCGGGGTGGCCCGAGGAGCATGGCGGTCCCGGCTGGACGGCGGTGCAGCGCTACATCCTCGAGGAAGAGATGGCCCGCGCCGACTGCCCGCGGATCATCCCCTTCGGCCTGAAGATGGTTGGCCCGGTGCTCTGCACCTTCGGTAGCGACTGGCAGAAGGCCCACTATCTGCCGCGCATCCTGGATAGCGAAGACTGGTGGTGCCAGGGCTATTCGGAACCCGGCTCAGGGTCGGATCTGGCGTCGCTCGCGACCCGTGCGGTGCGTGACGGCGACGACTATGTCGTCAACGGCACCAAGACCTGGACCTCATTCGCCCATTGGGCCGACATGATGTTCTGCCTGGTGCGGACGGCGAGCGACGGCAAGCCGCAGGTAGGGATCTCTTTCCTTCTGATCGACATGCACGCGCCGGGGGTCGAGGTCAAACCCATCGTCACCATGGATGGCGGGCGAGACGTCAACATGGTGTTCCTGACCGACGTGCGCGTGCCGGTCCGCAATCTCATCGGCGAGGAGAACAAGGGCTGGACCTATGCCAAGTTCCTGCTCGGTCACGAACGCCTCGGCATCGCTGCGGTCGGCCGTTCCAAGCGCCAGCTCGCCCGTCTGAAAGAGATCACCGCGAGCGAAAGCCAACACGGTGCGCCGCTGGCGGCGGACGGTGATTTCAGCCGCGCGATCGCCCGCGTCGAGATCGAGCTGCAAGCCTTGGAAATGACCGAATTGCGGCTGCTGATGCAGGCGGCGGCGGGGGCGGCGCCGGGCGCCGAGGCCAGCATGTTGAAGATCCGCGGCACCGATATCCAGCAGGACATTACCGAGCTGACCATGCAGGCGGTGGGCTACTACGGCGCGCCCTTCGTACGCGGCACGCCCGACCGCGGCCGCAACGAGGCGCCGGTCGGCCCCGACTATGCGGCGCCGGCCGCGCCGGTCTATTTCAACTGGCGCAAATCCTCGATATACGGGGGGACCAACGAAATCCAACGCAACATCATCGCCAAGATGGTGCTTGGCATGTAACGAAACGGGAGAGGCGCCCATGGATTTTTCACTCAGCGAGGAGCAACAGCTGCTCAAGGACAGCGTCGATCGCTTTGTCCGCGAAGAGTACGAGCTCGAAAGTCGCCGCAAGCTCGTCGCCAGCGACGACGGCTTCAGCCGTGCGCACTGGAAGATGATGGCCGAACTGGGCTGGCTGGGCGTCGCCCTGCCGGAGGATTTCGGCGGCATCGGCGGCGGTCCCGTCGACACCATGGTGATCATGGAAGGCGTCGGCAGCGGCCTCGTGGTCGAGCCCTACCTCGCCAGCGTGGTGCTGGGTGGCGGCTTTGTGCTCGATGCCGGCAGCGAGGCACAGAAGACAGAGCTGCTGCCGCAGCTGGCGGCGGGTGAGCTCATGTTCGCCTTTGCCTATGCCGAGCGGCAGTCCCGTTTCGACCTCAATGACGTCGAGCTGGCGGCCAGCCGCGATGGCGCTGGCTATGTGCTGAACGGCCACAAGGGCGTCGTGCTCAATGCCGCCAGCGCCGACAAGATCATCGTCTCTGCCCGTACCGCCGGTGGCAGCCGCGACGACAAGGGCATCACGCTGTTCCTGGTCGACAACGCCAGCAGCGGGCTGACCCGGCGTGACTACCCCACCGTGGACGGCTTGCGGGCATCCGAATTGAGCTTCGAGAACGTTGCGGTCGGCGCGGATGCCGTGCTGGGCGACGTCGACAACGGCCTGCCGGTGATGGAGAAGGTGGTTGGCAAGGCGATCGCGGCGCTTGCGGCCGAGTCCGTCGGTTGCATGAAAGTGCTGCACGAGACCACCAACGAGTATCTCAAGACACGCAAGCAGTTCGGCGTGCCGCTGTCCAAGTTCCAGGTGCTGCAACACCGCATGGTCGACATGTTCATGGAGTACGAGCAGGCGCGCTCGATGTGCTACATGGTGACGCTGAAGTGCGAGGACGAGGATCCGTTGGAGCGGGCCAAGGCGGTCTCGGCCGCCAAGGTGCAGATCGGCCGGTCCGGCCGTTTCGCCGGCCAGCAGGCTGTCCAGCTGCATGGCGGCATGGGTATGACGGACGAGCTCAATGTCGGTCACTACTTCAAGCGGCTGACCATGATCGACACTATGTTCGGCAACAAGGACTATCACCTGCGGCGCTTCGCCAACCTGAGTGGCGGGGCCGAAGCGGCCTGAACGGGCCGGCTGCGTCCGGGGCGTCGCGCGGGGTACGTCGACCCGCGCCGCGGGGCGGCCCGTCGCCTTGATCCATGGCCTTCGTGGTTCGCCAACTGGCGCCGGCTGACGCGGCGCTGTTTCGTACCCTCCGCCTGCGCGCCCTGCAGGAGGCACCGGATGCGTTCGGCGCCTTGTATGCGGAAGAGGCCGACCGGCCGGCGGCGGAATGGGCCGCCTACCTGACCTCCTCTGAGGTGTTCTGCGTCTTCGCTGACGACGAAGCCGTCGGCATGGCCGGCCTGCACCGGATGAGCCGGGACAAGGTGCGGCATCGTGCAGAGCTGTGGGGCATGTTCGTGGACGCGGCCTGGCGCGGGACGCCGGCGGCGGACACGCTGATCCGGGCCCTGCTGGACCATGCCGACGGGCAGGTCGCCCAGGTCGAGCTGAACGTGGAGGCGGGCAACGAACGTGCGGTGCACTTCTACCGGCGCCACGGCTTCGTCGTCTGCGGCCGGCTGCCGTCGGCGGTCCGTTGCGCCGACGGCTACCGAGACGAACTGATCATGGTGCGGCGATGATCGCCGTGGCCGATGTCGGCGCCGGCCGTCGCCTCACTCGCGTCCGCCCGAGCGCATGTCCGGGTGCAGGGAAACGCCGAAGATGTGCTCGTCATGGTGCAGGACGTGCTCAGAGGCACCGACGATCAGCGGGTCCGGCGCATGCACCACGTGGGTGTCCTTGTTGGGATAAGGCAACGCACTAAGAAAGTGTCGTAAGCAATTGATACGGGCACGCTTCTTGTCGCTTGACTTGACGATGGTCCAGGGCGCGTCAGCGGTGTCCGTGTAGAAGAACATCGCTTCCTTGGCTTCGGTGTAGTCGTCCCACTTATTGAGCGATTCCTTGTCGATGAGGCTCAGCTTCCAGACCTTCAATGGATCGGAGTAGCGCTGTTCGAAGCGGCGGCGCTGCTCCTCTCGGCTGACCGAGAACCAGTACTTGAACAGGCGAATGCCGCTGCGTACCAGCATGCGTTCCAGCTCCGGGCACTGCCGCATGAACTCCAGGTAGGCACCCGGGTCGCAGAAGTTCATCACCCGCTCGACGCCGGCACGGTTGTACCAGGAACGGTCGAACAGGACGATTTCGCCCTCGGTAGGCAGGTGCTCGATGTAGCGCTGGAAGTACCACAGACCCTGCTCGCGCTCGGACGGTTTCTCCAGGGCGACGACACGGGCGCCGCGGGGATTGAGGTGCTCCATGAAGCGCTTGATGGTGCCGCCCTTGCCGGCCGCGTCACGGCCCTCGAACAGCACCACGATCTTCTGGCCGCTTTCCTTCACCCAGTTCTGCACTTTCAGCAGCTCGACCTGCAGTTCCTGCTTCTGCCGCTCGTACACGTCGCGACGCATCTTGGTCTTGTAGGGGTAGACGTCGGACTGGAAGATCTGGCGCAGCTTCTCGGGATCATGGCGGATCTCGGCCAGCTCATGGCGCACTTCGCCGCCGCGTGCAGCAGCGGACTTGACCCCGACCTCCGGCGGCGCCAGGCCCATGGTATCGGCGATGGCCCTCTTGCCGGCGCCGTTACCGGCGCCGTTGCCACCGGCGGCTTTGCCTGTCTTTGCCTTGCCGGCTTCGTCCGGTTTGGTTGCCCCACAGGGCGCCGTCATCGCCTTCGTTGCCGTCTGCTTGCTGGCGGTGTCGTCCATCTTCGTCGCCCCCATGCTGGTCTCGCTGGCCCGACATATTACGTCCCCCGAACACAATCGGCCGGCGTTGGTCAAGGAATCGTTACGAATTTATGACTGACCTTTAGCGCACGACGGCCGGCGCGGCATTGCCTCGGATCAATGGCGCCTGCCACGGGTTTCCCCGGCCGGTTCAACCCAGCGGTGGCTGACGATCGAACCAGGGCAGCGCGGCCTCGAGCTGTGCGGCCAGGGCGAACAGGGTTTCTTCGTCGCCGAACGGCGTGACCAACTGAACCGCGACGGGCAGGCCGCCGTCGGCGGTGCCGATCGGCAGCATCGCCGCCGGCTGCCCCGTCAGGTTGAAGCAGACCGTGAACGGCGAGAAGGTGAAGACCCGCCGCCAGTACTCGTCGACATCGTCCAGGCCCATGTCGATCCAGCCGAGCGGCGGCGGCAGCGTCGCCAGGCCAGGCGTCAACAGGGCGTCGTAGTCGGCGTGGAACGCCGCCATCTGCCGGCCCAGGCGATGGGCCGTCTGGGTCGCCCGGACCAGTTCGGCGCCACTGACGGCGCGGCCCATCTCGCCACAGGCCCAGGTCACCGGCTCGACCTCGTCCTCGCGGGCGGGACGCCCCTTGGCGGGGTTGGCAGCCAGGTTGACCTCGGTGTTGGCGGCCATGATGGTCAGAAAAGTCGACACCACCAGTTCGTAATCGATCGCCGGGTCGGCCTCTTCGACACTGTGGCCGAGATCCGTGCACAGCCGGGCGGTCTCCTCCAGCACCCTGAGGCTGTCGTCACAGACGGGCGCATCGTTGACCGGTCGCCGGCTGACGGCGATGCGCAGGCGCTCGGGCGGGCGCGAACAGGCATCGAGGAAGCGCCCCCGCGGCGGCGGTGCCGCATAGGGATCACCGGCAGCCGGTCCGTGCGTCGCATCCAGCAAGGCGGCACTGTCGCGGACGCTGAGCGAGACGGCGTGTTCGGCCGAAAGGCCGTTCAGGCCCTCGCCGAGATAGGGGGCCTGGCTGTTTCGCCCGCGGGTCGGCTTCAGACCGAAAAGGCCGCAGCAGGCGGCTGGCGCGCGGATCGAGCCAAAGCCGTCCGTCGCGTGCGCCATCGGCAGCATTCGGGCTGCGACCGCCGCCGCGGCGCCGCCCGAAGAACCTCCGGAAATCCGCTCCAGGTCCCACGGATTTCGCGTCGGCCCCCAGTAACGTGGTTCGCAGGTCAGGCTCAGGCCCAGTTCGCAGGTGTTGCTGCGACCAAAGATCACCAGGCCGGCGGCCTTGAGCCGTTGCACATAGTGCGAATCGAAAGGCGGCACGAAGTCGGCGTAATACTGGCTGCCGCGCCGGGTCGGGTGGCCGCCGAGCGATGCCGTCAGGTCCTTCAGCAGATAGGGTACGCCGCGCAGCGGGCCGTCCGGCAGGCCTGCCTTGATCGCCGCCCGGCCATAGTCGTCGAGCCGCTCGACGACCGCGTTCACCTGCGAATTCGTCGCCTCGACCCGGGCGATCGCGGCGTCGAGCAATTCTTCGGCCGTGACTTCGCCCGCCCGCACCAGATCTGCGAGCGTCACTGCATCATAACGGCCAAAATCGCTGATTCCCGGCATTTCGGACCTCCCTCATCGGTGTCCTGAAGTTGTGGCAAGCCGTGTCCTGTGGGCAACGGAGCGGAGAAATTCGGTCATTTGTCACAGTGTTTGCTCGCCTGATCGGCAACGAATCATATTCTAGTAGTGTCGGGTCCCGCACCGTGACGTCGCCGGAGAGCGATGATAGCGGAGAGAGCGCAAGCGTACGAAGCGGCGTGCGACGACGACCGCGGGTGACGCAGGCGCCCGAACTGAGGGTGATGACGTGATGCAAACGGTGACGAAGCGGCGTGCTACAGATCAGGCGCGCGAGCGCTGGCAGGCGGTGCGGCAGGGCGCACAGTTGCCTCGGCTGTACCAGCTGCGGGTCGCGGCGGACGACGCGCAGTGGCGCAACCAGTTCATCCTGCGCTGTGATGCCGACGTGCCGATGTCGGTCTTCATCTTTTGCGGCGAAACGGCGCAGGCCGCACTCGGCCTGGACCGCTTCGGGGGCACCCTCCAGGCGGCCTTGCCGGGGCCCATTCGCGAACCGATCTATGCCGCGTGCAACGAGGCCCTGGACAGCAGCACCCCGGCCGGCGCCGAAGGCAGCTATGAGGACGACGGTGCTGAGGTGCTGTATCGCACCATCTTCCTGCCGATGCTCGGCACCGAAGGCGAAGAGGCTGCGACTTGTCTGTTTGGCGCCTTTTCGTCCAACTCGCCCACCCGCCTCGCGGCCGTGCAGTAACGCACCGTCGCCCTCAGGCGACACCCCGACGGGGCCGCGCCGCGCGCGTTCCACGCGACGGGAAAAGGCGCTACAGTCGGTGAAACTGCCTTCGGAGCGCCGCCATGAACAAGCCGATCACCACCATCGATGCCCAGCCGAACGACCTCTCGAACTTCTGGGTTCCGTTCACCTCCAACCGGGCTTTCAAGAAGGCGCCGCGGCTGCTCGTTTCGGCCAAGGGCATGTACTACAAGTCGCACGACGGGCGCGACATCCTGGACGGCAGTGCCGGCCTGTGGTGCGTCAACGTCGGCCACGGGCGCAGCAAGGTGGTCGAGGCGATCAAGGCTCAGGCCGATACCCTGGAGTACGCGCCGCCGTTCCAATTCGGTCAGCCACTGGCGTTCGAGCTGGCCCAGCGGCTTTCGGCGATCACGCCCGAGGGTATGGACCGGATCTTCTTCACCAACTCAGGCTCGGAGTCGGTCGACACGGCGTTGAAGATCGCCTTGGCCTACCACCGAGTCCGTGGCGACGGCGCGCGGACCCGCCTGATCGGCCGTGAGCGCGGCTATCACGGCGTCGGCTTCGGCGGCATCTCGGTCGGGGGCATCGTTGCCAACCGCAAGTTCTTCGGCCCGCTGATGAATGGCGTGGACCACCTGCCGCATACCTACAACCGCGAGCAGCAGGCTTTTTCGCGCGGTCAGCCAGAGTGGGGCGCGCATCTCGCTGACACGCTCGAAGACATCGTCACCCTGCACGATCCGTCGACCATTGCCGCGGTGATCGTCGAGCCGATGGCCGGTTCCACCGGCGTGCTGATGCCGCCCAAGGGTTATCTCGAGCGCCTGCGGGAGATCACCGAGCGGCATGGCATCCTGTTGATTTTCGACGAGGTGATCACCGGCTTCGGTCGCCTGGGCGCGTCGTTCGCGGCCGAGCGTTTCGGCGTTAAGCCCGATCTCATCACCATGGCCAAGGGCCTGACCTCGGGCTATGTCCCGATGGGTGCCGTGGCCTGCCGCAACGAGATCTACCAGGCTTTTATGGAAGGCATGCCGGACGGTATCGAACTGTTCCACGGCTATACCTATTCGGCCCATCCGCTGGCCTGTACCGCGTCGACGGCGGTGCTGGAGATCTACGAGGAGGAGGACCTGTTCAACCGTGCCGCGGAATTGGCGTCGCATTGGGAGAACGCCGTGCACGGGCTGAAAGGGCTGCCGCATGTGGTCGACTTGCGCAACATGGGCCTGGTCGGTGCCATCGAGATGGAACCGCGTCCCGGGGCGCCGGGCGCGCGCGGCACGGATGCCATGATCAAGGCCTATGAGGCTGGCCTGATGGTCCGCGTGACCGGCGACATCATCGCCCTGTCGCCGCCGCTGATCGTCGAACAGGACGAGATCGACCGGATGTTCACCATCCTGGCCGACGTGCTCAAGCGCATCGACTAGCGGTGCGGCCGCGTCCACACGGGCACCGGCGCCGCCAGGCCCGGCGGACAGCGGTCGGGAACGGGAGGCCGGCTTGCTGATCGGGGTACCGAAGGAGATCAAGGTCCAGGAATACCGGGTCGGCATGACGCCGACCAGCGTGCGCGAGTGCGTCCATCACGGCCACCAGGTGCTGGTGCAGACCGGTGCCGGTCAGGCGATCGGCCTCGATGACGGCGACTATCGGGCGGCCGGTGCGGACATCGCCGCCGATGCGGCAGAGGTCTTCGCCCGGGCAGAGATGGTGGTCAAGGTCAAGGAGCCGCAGGCGGCCGAGCTGGCGATGCTGCGCGAGGGCCAGGTCCTGTTCACCTATCTGCACCTGGCGCCGGACCCCGACCAGACGCGTGGCCTGATCGAGTCCGGCTGCGTTGCCGTCGCCTATGAGACGGTGACGGACGAGCACGGCGGCCTGCCGTTGCTGGCGCCGATGAGCGAGGTCGCCGGGCGGATGTCTATCCAGGCCGGGGCGCATTGCCTGGAACTGGAGCAGGGCGGTCGTGGCGCCCTGCTGGGCGGCGTCGCCGGTGTGCCGGCGGCCGACGTGGTCATCCTGGGCGGTGGCGTCGTCGGCAGCAACGCCGCCCGCATCGCCATCGGCTGCGAGGCGCGGGTGACGGTGATCGACCGCAACCTGCGTCGGCTGAAGGAGCTCGACGACCGGTTCGCCGCGTCGCTGAACACGATCTACTCGACCGTCGACACCATTGAACGCCATGTCAGCGAGGCCGACCTGGTCGTCGGTGCGGTGCTGGTGCCGGGCGCGGCGGCGCCCAAGCTGGTGTCGGAAGAGCTGGTCGCCAACATGCGCCGCGGCTCCGTCGTCGTCGACGTGGCCATCGACCAGGGCGGTTGCTTCGCCACCAGCCGGCCGACCACCCATGCCGACCCGACCTACCGGGTTGGCGAGGTGGTGCACTATTGCGTGGCCAACATGCCCGGTGCGGTGGCGCGGACTTCGACCTTCGCCCTGAACAACGCCACGCTACCGTTCATCATTGCCTTGGCAGATCAGGGTTATCGGCAGGCCATGCGCAACGACCCGCACCTGCGGGCTGGACTCAACGTGCATCGCGGCCATGTCACCTATGAGGCCGTGGCCCGTGATCTCGACCTCGACTGCCAGCCGGTCGACGAGGCGCTGGCCGGCTGAACGCCGCGGGCCGATCGCAAGCCAGGGAAGACGACGCATGGAGAGCACGCAGAACCTCAGGATCAACGGCGATCGTCTGTGGGCGAGCCTGATGGAGATGGCGCAGATCGGTGCGACGCCCAAGGGCGGCGTCAATCGCCAGGCGCTGACGGACCTGGACAAGCAGGGACGGGACCTGTTCCTCGACTGGTGTCGGGAGGCCGGCTGCACGATCCGGATCGACCGGTCCGGCAACATCTTCGCCCGCCGGGCCGGCCGGCGCGACGATCTCGCCGCGGTGATGACAGGGAGCCATCTGGATTCCCAGCCGACCGGCGGCAAGTTCGACGGCGTCTACGGCGTGCTCTCGGGCCTGGAGGTGCTGCGCACCCTGAACGATCTGGACATCACCACCGAGCGTCCGCTTGAAGTCACGGTATGGACCAATGAGGAAGGCTGCCGCTTTGCCCCGGCGATGATGGGCTCAGGCTTGTTCGTGGGCAAGTTCGACCCCGAGACGACGGCTGCGACCACCGCCCCGGACGGCAGCACCTTTGCCGAAGAGCTTGAGCGGATCGGCTACCGCGGTGACGACGTGGTCTCGGCCGATGAAATCGCCGCGTTCTTCGAGGTGCACATCGAGCAGGGGCCGATCCTGGAAGCGGAGCGCCGGACCATCGGCGTCGTGTCCGGGGCGCAAGGCCAGCGCTGGTTCGACGTCATCGTGACCGGGCAGGAGGCGCATGCCGGCCCGACACCGATGCAGATCCGCAAAGACGCCCTCGTTGGCGCGGCGCGCATCGTCCAGGCGGTCAACCGGATCGGCCTGGATCACCTGCCCGGCGCCTGTGCCACCGTCGGCCAGCTCGACGTCAAGCCGAACTCGCGCAATACCATTCCCGGCCAGGTCGCGTTCAGCGTCGACTTCCGCCATCCCGATGATGCCCGGCTGGCGAGCATGAAGGCGGCGCTCGAGACCGAGGTGGGCGCGATCTGTGACGAGATCGGCCTCGAACTCGAACTCAGCGAGATCTGGTACCAGCCGCCGATCCGGTTCGATCCCGATTGCGTTGCCGCCGTGCGCCAGGGCGCGCAGGCGGCCGGCTTCGACGGCTACGACATCGTCTCCGGCGCCGGTCATGACGCCTGCCACATCGCCGGCGTGGCGCCGACCGGGATGATCTTCATCCCCTGCGAAGACGGCATCAGTCACAACGAGGTCGAGAACGCGACGCGTGACGACTGTGCGGCCGGCTGCAACGTGCTGCTGCACGCCCTGC
>Ga0126335_1000915_pt1 | contig 15486 bp, 14 predicted proteins | sample OlaspJWI45metaG_FD_108409 | JGI IMG/M metagenome (GOLD analysis project Ga0126335, IMG submission 108409) | Marine gutless worms symbiont microbial communities from Oahu, Hawaii - Olavius sp. 1 OAHU.JWI-45 metaG | ecosystem: Host-associated > Annelida > Digestive system > Unclassified | place... | reverse complement strand
GTGTTTGTTTATCTGCGGCATTACGTTCTGTTTCGTGGCGATGCTCTGTTGTAGCAGCTTTTTGTTTAAGTTATTTATTACGCAGCAGAAAATTCCGAAGACCGTTCGTCAGTCATTCTGTCCCATCCAAGCTTGTAATTCAATAATGCAAGGCGAAGGTTCAAAGTTGATGGAGATATTCCCGTGGCAAGCGTGACAGGCAGGTCATTTTTGAGGTCAAAATGTCGAATGTCATGGTCCCAAAACTTCACGGAGCTCAGACTTAGCATGCGCTATAATAGATGAACGGACGACCGTATATTTGTAATATATTGCTTCTGTCTTATATGATCTATCAAAAGAAACCGACTTGAAGTCAGTTTGTTGCAATCGCGTTAAAGTGTGGTTTTGATTCTTATGTAAAAAGTCTTTATAAAACACGCTGTTTTGCGAATTTGTATCGAGATTCTGATTACGTTTTTTTAATTTTTATAGGTTTTTATAATAGTGTTTGTACGTCCACGTTGTGTTAATTGTACTCTGCTTTTGTAATAATGAGTGTATGAACACGAAGATGCTGATAAAGGCGGGATGACGCTGAGCAGGTTTGAAGGAGCGACGAAGAACTTTCGTCTGTACTATGACGGTCAGCACTTTGTGGGCGACAAGCGTTTTGACACGGTGCACGACCTTGTCGCTGATGGACTCATCATCTTCTACCTCGAGGCGAAGGCTGCTGACTACATCTCGGCATTGTCGACGTGCTCTAACTACTCCGAGTCGCCGTACTACAGCGCCTACCGTCGAGCACACCACCTGCCGCTGCATGCACTGCCTGTCCCGCCATCACCTCGCAGCGCACCTCGCATGGGCACCGCGAGACGCATGGCCTCGGTTGGGTCGCGAGCGCCACCCTCGTCGACGCCCGGCTCACCGGCTCTGTCGACGACCGGAGGCGTCGGCGGACTGTCGCCAAGACTCAGTGAAAGTTCGAGTGAAGCGACGCGACGTCGAAGGTTGAAGTCTCCAGAGATGAGCAACGGACAGAATCGACGACAGTATTCGTCGCCGGCAAGACAGGTGAGTACGCCGTAGGCATGTTAACAGATTTCAGTATCCAAGGCCAAGGCCATAGACTGTAAGAACCCTAACAAGTTCACCGTGTTGATGTGTTGAAAATTTATTGTTTTTCACTGCGTCTGGCTATACTAAAGCCAATACTTGAAGTGAGTGCCCGACTTATGCCCGCCCGCCGGGAGTCTTTGCTTGATACTCCAGGATGTATATTCTAGTCTATTTACATGTTATTATAATACTTTTACCTTTTTGTGGAGTTACTTTCTGTGCTGTTTTATGCCTGTCTCGTCGCTATCTATTTGGGTTACATGATATACCTGCATGAGACGTGCATGCGGTATGAAATGATGCTGTAGTTTTCATTCGACGTGAGTCGGTCAGCAGTGGTCGTCGACAGCAGTGACCGGCGCCGACCGAGTGCTGGAGTCGTCATTGCTGGTGGTCTTGAGATAGCCGGTGGCAGTCTCAAATCACATGTCTTCAGGGTTCGTACCTCGCACGCTCGCTGTTTGAGTGTAAATGAGTTGTACAGAACACAACTCTTTTGCCAGCCGGTCAACAGCATGGTTTTGCTTTGGGTCGCATCTGTTTGTCGGTTTGTATGTCTGTTTGGGCTTGAATGCTTTGACTAACAAACTTCTTTTTTGGTATAGGTACGTCTTCACAATATAAGGCTAAGTTTGACTATCAAGGTCATAGCAGCAAAATAAGCATCTGCCTTAGATTGAAAGACACTCTTGTTTACGAATAATTTCACGTTCTCGCGACGTCATTTGAATGCGTCTCGGACCGCTTCTCAGACTTATTGCGAAAGAACCGACTTTAGCTGTCGTCAAAAAGTGACCAGCGAGGGTGCAGTTTGGTAGGTAGGCTCTTCTATGCCCGCTTTTTGCATAGCAGCAGATCAATGCAGTATAACAAGGCTGCAGATTCTCTGCAGCCGCCGGCAGAATTTATGTGCGCAGCGGAATTTTCGTAGTCGACTCAAAGTCATCACATAATGCATGCTGTGCGACGGTTGATAGCAGGTGCAGGCACAGCTGTCGCAACATCCGTTATGGCGTCTGTTAAGGCCAGTTTATGTAAGGCACAAGATACGTCACGACTTGTTTGTAGCAAGTTTATATCAATTTACGGAGTCGTGCTGCAGACGTGTCGCTGACTCTAGACAATCTGGTCATGTTGAGATTGTCCGTCGTGTCGTGGCGTGTCGCGTAGTTTCTGGTGTCAATTTGGCCATTGGAATGTACATGTTGAGATGGCCCAAAGTCGGCGTGAAGTCCATATCAAGTCCGTGACTTCCCGCGGGCATGTTATGGAACTCGTTCACTATCATTGTAATGTAAATCAGACAGACAAGTCAGAGACAAGTCAGCGGGAAAGTTATGGACTTGTCATTGGAATCTAAGTTGGGCTTTACGCAAATGTTTCTCCTCGTACCATTCTGTCTCATCTTTTCATCTGTGTGTCAAGATTATTGCGTGTACACGAGTGCGGCAGTAATTATCTGCGTTCTTCCGCGCCAGTATGCAGCGTTCGCACGTCACATTCCGGCGCCGACTGATGCAGATGCATTGGATACAGCGGCTGCAACGCGCCGTCAGCCGCCTCTCTGTGATGTGTTATGTCACCAGCGCTATCCCACAGTTGTCATCTCCACTCACACTCTCAGGGCGACGTCGACCACGAATCAGCAGGAAACGTATTGCGCAGATGTATGGCCTTTAACGGCGCCAGAAACGATAATCGAAAGATGAATTAGTATTACGTTAGAGATCGAACACGACGCTGAAAACTGTAATATACCTTACAGTTTCGACAAATAAGTCGACAAACGCAGTTGAACATAAACAATGCTTATAAAATCTTCACGTCTGTAAAAGTGTGATACGACGTTCGGCAGCTGACTGCAGACTGAATGTATATAAACTCAGCTTTTGATCATCACGTAGCAAGAGTTATAATTTGCTAACCACCGACAATTAATATCGTGAGCACACAACTGTAATAATTGAAGTTCTACAAGCCCTTTACCAGTTAACCAGTTAGCTATAAGCGCGGCGTGAATCATTCTTCTAGCTAGTTATACCATAGGTCCGCCTGTTTGAACGTATACTCCTATATAGGTCTAGGATCACAGCTGATTCTGGTCTCTAGGCAGTCAGTCCGCAGGTGATTCTGGTTATAAACCAGGCGTCAGTCTCAGCGTAACTGAGCGTGTAGATCATAGCATTCGCTTAGCGCCTTACATCAGAACAAGACTTAACCACTAGCACGTGTCTTAGACGCACTTATAGGGTAGCTGAGACTGCGTACACAGACACGGACTTGCATGGGGGCCCGGCCTCTTAGCTTTGAGTAGGCCTACAGATCCACGGGGCTCGGTTCTAAGCCTCAGCTTTATACAAAAATTGCTGAATGTGACTCCGAAGTTAGATGTTTTTGAATTGTACAATTTTCCATTGAAGAACCGTGAAGATATCTGGACCCTTTACAAATGTCACTGTTTGTCCATTAATTGTTGGGAATTTGTCTCCAGAAAGAGGCTTCATTAACCCTGGGTATGATATAAGTGGAGTTTAATTGACTGCATTTATTTAGAACCTGGTAAAACCAAGTGAAATGCCAAGGCTGTTAGCACTTACAGGCATCACAGCACACACACAAAAACACTTTACATCAAGTGACAAAACACAAAAAGAACTGCGACAAGTCAACACGCTCGATGAAGGATTTAAACTTTCGCAGACTGGCAAAATCTTCCACTGTTGCTGGCAAGCTATTCCAAATTTTAACAACGCGGTTTCCAAAAAAATACTTTCGACCATCCACACAACTGCGACGAACAAACAATTTACTAACATGTCCACGTGTTGTTTCATTTGGACTGATAAGGAAAAACTTAAGGCAATCAGATCCACCAAACCAAAAATTATTTTATAAGTGTAGGCTAAATAAGATCTTGATGGAGTCTCCGCAGCTGGAGACTTCTAAGGCCCAATACTGCTAATCTGTCACTGTAACTGGTATTAGTCAACCCAGGAAGTCGTTTTGTGAAGCGTCGTTGTACAGATTCAATCTTAGCAATATCATCGAGCTGGTAACTTAGCTAGAGTATGCTGACCATACACAAGCAGCATACTCTAGCAGTGGTCGTACATATGTTATATATGCTTTCACTAAAATGTTTCGGTTTTTGGACAAGAAACACTTGTGTATCACACTAGCTCTAGCGTGTGCTTTAGCAACAATTTGGCTGATATGACTGGAAAATTGCAGGTCGCTGTCTGTACAAATGCCAAGATCTTTGGCAGTTTCTTGCCGAGATATAATATTATTGTTACCCAGATTGAAAGATAGATCTTTCTCGTTTTTTAGTTTACCAATGACCATGAATAAACATTTCTTATAGGTGATGGACAACTGCCAAGCACACGACCAGTTATACAGCACATCAAGAGATTCTTGTAAATTTTTACAGTCATTAACAGTTTTCATGGCAGAGTAGAGCTTAATGTCGTTGCTGTTCACTAACTTGTCTTTCATCAATGACACGTTTCCGACTCCGAGCGTGAAAGCTGTTGAGAAGTTCAATATGAATTCAACGCACCCAGCGAGTTCAGTTCAGGAGATTTCGTGTATTGAGTGGCTTGAATGGCTGTCTCCGCCGTGTGTTGCTTTGTGGAGACTGAAACACATTAAACTTAAGTTTTTTCTACGTGTTGTGTGTTGTGTTTTGTATACGAGTAGCCTACAACCGTACTGACATCATGGTTGTCGTCGTATTGCAGGTACACACGTTTAAAGGACCGCACTGGTGCGACTTCTGCGCCAATTACATGTGGGGCTTAATCGCTCAAGGCGTCAAGTGTCAAGGTACCCTATGGCTGTGAAAACAATTCCTATAAATAGTAATCGGTTTGTCTAAAATCGTTTCCGTGGTTTTACGGTTGCCTTAGTGGTAATAATAAGGCCTGAGCTGCTGTGCAGTTTGTTTGATACATGTATTGACTGATTGTGTAGACTGCGGGTTTAACGCTCACAAGCGCTGCTCTGAGAAGGTTCCTGCCGACTGTCAGCCCGACATGAAACATGTTAAGAAGACGTTCGGTGTCGACTTGACGACGCTCGTCACTGCGCAGAACTCACTCGTTCCGACTGTCGTCAAGATGTGCATCGACGAAATCGAAGCTCGCGGTCAGTTTGCTTGCAAAGTTTTGACATAACGTTGACGTTGTCGATGACGTTGTCGTTATGTTATGACGTTGTCGTTATGAAAATAATATCACTGGTATTACGTGGTTTTACAAATAAATAAATAAATAAATAAATAAAGTTAAAATGAGCAGCTGACTAAAAAACGGTGTGGATTCGAAAGTCGAAGATGTTTTGCATGGTGATTTTATTGGAATTATTCATGCGGGCTCTTAATCAGCGCGAGACTTTCGACATATGGGCAACATTTGCGGCGGCGTCATAAAATCCTCCGGCCGGCGAGTTTATTTCAGCAGGAGGCGACTTTCAAAAGGGGGCAAATGCACTTCATGACACCGGCCGGCTGTCTCGTGTCTCGCACTTGTGAAGAAGACCGGCGCTTGGGATGTATATATAAAAATATTCAGGCGACAGTTAATCAGTTTAGGCCTATTTCACGGATAATCACAGAAAATGCAGTACACAGAGCATAAACACAAACACAAAAGAGAATAAAATACAAAAATTGACATAATACACTGCGTTTCGATAAACGTTGTGGATAGAGTCCCGGCAGCCGGTAGCGAAAGATGGCGAAATTAAAATCCCGGCAGCTGTTATTCTAAACCTGAGCTCTTCCCATCCCAACAGCCAGTAGCGCAACAACGCCAAGTTGAAATCCCGGCAGCAATGATTATATCCGCTGTGACCTTGGGTCATTCTGTGATTGCCCAACACGGTTAAGAACTCATTCAGGTATGGATGCGCGATGCACTTACGCGAAGGCGGTCGTAAGACGCCGAAGAAATTAGTCAGCAAAGCTTCAAATAGGCCTATGCCGTGTGTTTCAACGTAATTATGGAGCTGTCAGTGCCTATGCTAAATAACTAACTATTATTGAGTATTATTGGACATTTAACTATCTTAAAAACGAGCGCCGTATGGTTATAAGAAAAACCACTATGGAATAAAGGCGGTAGGCCTATAAATGGGAATTTTCACTGTCTGCAGTAAGACTTCAATCCAAGCCAGACTCCACACAACCAGATCATGTGAGTGGAACGTGAGTGGCAGAGTTGCCACAGTGCCACTTCTCGCTCAATAAGTCCTAACTTGATTAAATACAATTTAGCACAATTGTAGTCCCTCTATTGCTAATTGAAAGCATATAAAAATTTTAAATGATGTATGCTAAAAACTAATTTTTTTATTATATTTAATTAACGTGTGCTTGTAATGATAAATACCACACGACATGAATACTATACGAAATTTATTTATTTTCTTGAAGATTTAAAAGAAAAAAGTGAGCGCTTTTTGTTGAAACACCCTGTAGAGTAACTTCAGCTGCAGTTACATCTTTTTGAATAATTATGCCTAAATTAAGTGAATTATGATAAGGTCACAGGCCTGTGACACAACATGTTGTACAGGCATGTATTAGACTATAACAAAACTTAATGTATTGTAGGGATCGACTCTGAAGGACTTTATCGCATTTCTGGCTTCCACAGTGATATTGAAGCGATTAAACTGTCATTGGACAAAGGTAAACTGTTACTTCCTGGGCGTTTTTGTTTAGTTGGCTAATTTGGGTGTTTATTGTTTTCAGTTGTTTTGGCCGCCCGTCTAACGTGTTAGACGCCGCTATTGCTATCGCAATTCCCTCTGTCTGTCTGTCTGTCTGTCTGACGAAAAGACATGCCTCTCGTTTCCTACAACCACAGTGCAGCTGTGCAGCATGCTCCAACTCGTTCTTCCATCGCACTATCCGGGACTGGAATGCACTGTTGATAGGTCTACTACTGTTTCACATTGTTGATGCCGTCAGGAACTACTATATATTGATCCATCATCATCTTAACACTCCAGTTTTTAGCTTGCCTGCTTTTTTATGTGCCTAGTTGCATATTTTATGGAAGAAGAACTGCATACTTTATTACAGACTATACTTGTGATTTTTTATCTGTCTTTTCGCAGTCAGCCCAAGCTAGCCCTTGTCTTTCTCAGTGTCTTGATAGATTTTACTTGCTGTTAGTGTTATTTTGAGCAAATTGAATGACAGTGGCAGAATACATATGATGATGATGATGATGATGATGATGATGACGACGATGAAAACGTTGTTGTCATCAGCCCCATGGAGGCATCTCAAGACGCTTTTGGCAGTCTTCACCTTGGTCTTGTGATAAATGTTGACAGACGGCGATCGGACGAAGCCGTTTGCTGACCAGTGCCGTGACATTCACACGATCGCAGGCGTTCTCAAGTTGTTTTTTCGGCTTCTGCCAATACCGCTCATCACATTTGATGTCTACTACCATCTTGTCAACACTATCAGTACGAACCGAAAACTCTCGCTTACTCGTAGCCTAGCGAGTCTTTATGTTGTGGATCCGAGTTAATTGGTTCAGTGCATAAACACACGTATGCATTGGGGCTGTGTTTGGCAAATTTTAGCAAGGAGTCCTGGTTTCGAAGCCCAGTATTTGGCCTTGTGTACGATGTTGGTATATCAAGAAATAACAGAGAGTAGGCCTACCTACTAATATCCAAAAGGCTATAGAGCGGGTTGGCAAGGGGAAATTAAGGCTGTATACCCCAATCATGTTTTAATGACCATGCAGCAGATCAGCTGTTTCATGCGTGAGACTGAGATCTGATAGCTGGCACGATAGCTGTAGAGATAAGAGAACAAGTCCCATTTTAACAACTGAGATGGTGAAAGTGCAAAATAAATAAAAAGAAAAAAGAAAATGCACTTTACAAGTTGACACACGAATCGTGTGTTTGTTGTGGAGGTCGGGACGATCTGTCAAAAGAAGAGCGATTGGAAGAAGTTCGGTTTGGTATTACACATCTGCCGCCAGCGCACTTTCACACTCTCAAATACCTCATGTCTCATCTTCATAGGTGCGCCATACATCTCAGTCTCAGTATTTTTGACGTTCTTATTAGGCTTATTTACTTATTACAGTTATGAGTTATCTTACATTTTCGTATAGCCTGTCGTTGTCAGTTGTTATTTACTATCAATAATTATTATTATTATAGTAAGCCAAGATATGAAAGAAATTCAACTGAACACTGTTGAAATAATATTTTCTGAATAAAAATAAAACTAAACTGTCATGTGGAAGCAGCGTGTGTGTGGCAGAGCAGTGGCTTTTTAAGAACAACATAAGTGGGAACTTATTAGCTGTCGTTTTAGGTTGACAGATTTGACGTTTATTGCCACCAAGACTTCGATTATAGTAGCTACATGCACTAATATTTCTGAAGCGTGATTAGCCATTATTGGAACCGCTTGTGCAGTCGAGTTTTCCCCGTTACGGAACTGAGGGCAGCGGCAGCAGCAGCAGGTGCGTGGATTGTCAGAGCGGAAGTAGCTGACAGTGAAAGATGGATGAGGCGCTGCACGTGACCTCTGTAGTGAGGATGCGTGTACGTAGCCGCTGTCCAGCCGCCCAGGGTAGGGAGACGCGGAACGAGAGAGGGTCGAGGTTGAGACGGCCGTGATGTGGCAGCGGCCACAGGGGCGAGTAATGGCAGTGAACGCCATGCTATTGACAGCGTCGACAGCGACCATGAACCACGACGACCGGCTTCAACAATGAAGCAACTGACCAACTTGGCGTCCTCAGTGTATAGCGACGTGACTGGCGGGTCGTCAGGAAGGAGGGGTGATGATACATGGAGTCCTGTATGCATAGCATCGCTCACTGATGCACTCGCCCGCTGCACGCTGCATCTCTACGTGCTGTGTATATAGGACTCCAGTCCATAGGTAATACTACATAGAATAAGGATACGCTTATTTTTGGAGAGGTAACATTGTGTGTTTCCACGATTTCTTCTGACAATCAAAAACAACGAGTAAAACCAGTAATTAATTTTTATAAGAACCTGAATCTCCTTTTAAATTCTGTATTGTCGGCATATCATAAGCTATACTGCAAGGTCAACGGTCTGATCGTTTTTGCTTGCTTAGGTATAGGCAAAACAATCCGTTACGACACAAGAATAGATCTATAGATCTCTGTGTCGGCCGTTTTGTCTCGCTGAGTGACGGATTTGATGTTGTTTATTTTGTGGTGTCAGGGTGGCTAGTTATTATCAGACGAATCTCATGGGAACCGACAACCTGGCAACTGTATTTGCTCCCAACTTGCTGCGTTCACCCGAGTCTGAAGTTCAAAGTGGGTGGTCAGCGCTGAAGAACGAACGCGACCTCATCGAACTGCTGATTCGACACTGTGACCTGCTGTTTGACTGACTGTTGCTTTTTAAATTTTTAAGTTAAAACTAAAAATAAAGTTAATGACACCATATGGTCGAGGTATCCATCTTGAAAGTGTTCGACAGGTGGGCTCAGAGAGAATTCGATGATCACATCAAAGATGCTGACTGGCCTATAAACTGTTATTATTATATTAGTATTATTATTATTAGTCAGCGTTCATTGGTTTATTTCTTATTTGTTATCAGGCAAAATTTGTATATATTCTATGTGTTGGCGCCATGTCTGGAAAGAATTCCATGTATACTGTTTGATATTTTTGTTAGATATTCTGTCATTTCACTGCGTCATGTTGGCGTTGCTCGTCTGGCACTCCACTCAGTGCTGTGGTTGTGCTTTGTGCCGATACATACGCGACGTCAGTAGATTGTGGTCGTTTTCTGCTGTGCTTGTTTGGAATTTCTGTTTGTCTGGCCTTTTGTAACTAGCATTCGTTTGCGTCATGTCGCATTAGTCTTATGTGCCGCATAGTTTATAACACCATACTGACTTCAGTGGAGGTGACTGATGTCACATCACTGATGTGGCCTTTTAATATGGACAAATCTGAAAACATACCAAGTTCATTTGTCGCATTCAGTGACTTGAGGGGGAGGGGCGTTGCCCCAAGCCCATAAAATATATTTTAGTTATTACAGTGTGTTGATGCCTACTACTCGCCATTGTTAACTTCAGGTTTTGCAGTTACAGCTGCAGAACGCTTCAAAACGTTAGCAATTCAGTGCGTGTTTCAGTGAAACACAAAGCTCGTGTGTCAAGCAAGTGCGTATTTGTAATATAATTATTGATTTGGTTTTTCTGTTATCAAATATTTTGTGTTTACATTTCAGTGGCGTTTGCTTTAATGTCAGTCTCAAATATTATAGAATGCAATCACTTCTGGCGTTTTCCAGCTGCAGAGCTGGGGTTCTTTTCAATCAGACTGAGCTCGTAACTACTAACGAACAATACTCTTTCAATGGTGATGGTTTTCCTTCACGTAATTTCTCCCACCCTACACTAGCGAGGAATTTAAAACTTTGGCGTGTTAGTACTATGACTATGATAGGCGGTTATGCCATCTTATTTGGGGATCGGGATCTACGGAGGGCAGCCGTGTGTCCACAAAATCGTTAAGCATGTCTGAGATTTCGTAACTTGAGTTCTTTGTAGGCCTACATCAAGTGGATATTCGGTCTCTTGGCGCTTTAGATTGTTGGTGACATTGACTTATTACCTTTGGACTTATTGCGATTACATCGTACGCGTGTACATAAAATTCGAACTTTCTGTTCTCGAATTATATCGTTCGAATGATGGCGTCAATTAGTCAGCTGCCATTCAGTCAGGGAGGGAAGGGATGGTAAGGAGAGTGGTTGTTTAAGCCTCAGTCACACTGAGCTTGCGACCAGTTAGCGGCTATAGCTGCGACCAAAAAGGCTGGCGACCACCAACAATCCCCAGAAACCACCCCGACCACTATTTTGATCGGCGACCGGTCGGCTCCCCGTGACTCTGCCGGGAAACCTGTTCTCCAGACCCCCGGCTCGGCTCCTCCGAGCGTGCCTCCTCGTTTTTGAGAGCTGTCGCCGCCAATAGTCTCTATAGTCTTGAGACAGTTGCAAACTTGTAGTGGATTCTGCTCTAGTTAATACTCAGTCTCCAGTCCCGAGAAGAAGGCGAACATTCGTTTGACAATATCTAACTTTTAGGCAAGCACATATACGCCAAAGAGTTAGTTACGGAAGTCGACGATTAGGCCGCATACAAGAGTGAGTGGAACAAGAAGCTCAGAGAAATCGCGTGATACGACGCTGGTTTTATAGAGGAAATGTTCTAATTCTAATGTTCTAATTCGTAAACTGACCAGGATATGTTACTCAAATGCAGAGCGTTATGCAAAATGAATGTCCCGCATTCAACGTACCCAAAAGAAAGACTGTCGACTAATAGTTCTAGCAATCTAGCTAAAGATGTTGACATTCAAATTACGAACGGTGTTAACAACGTTTAACAAATTCAAGTATAAATCTATCATGACCATACAGAGTGGCACAATCGTGTCTGTGCGTAAAGTGGACGAAATTCTACGCAGTTTAGCCAGATTGCAGTCGAGACGTGAACTAGCATTGGCCACTATACGCCTGTAGGTCGACTGCTGCTGCTGCTGCTGCTGTTTGATGACGTCGACCGTTACACTTGGCCTTTTGACAGTTGGTCGTTGCTGACGTTCAGTCTGAACGAAAACAAAGATAATATTCTACACTGCTCACAGTCCGTCATTAACGGTGTATTTATTCATTCATTCTTGTCAGACAGCATGGATCTTTTGTAGTGGTATACACGCTTCATACTGGTTTTCATCATCACTTTTCGGCAATTTTGTCATAACATCTGTTGTCTGTTTTGGTGTTCACTTATCCAACATGTTTCGTTCTCAACAACTTCTGTCATAGCTCATAGTCTGAGTCCGATGAGCTACAACACAAGTCGCTAACAACATGGACTTAGGCCTATACGTATTTTCTTCAAGCTCACAGTTGATCTCATATATGGAAACTAGCGCAATAACCAGCCTCATGTAGCATACAGCAGTATCGCAAGTTACAGTAAAACAATCCGTAGAGCCGTAGTGTAATCAAGGCCTAACTACCTTGTGTGAGTATTCCATGAGTCCTGGAAGTGACCGGAATAGTCCCACTGCGATTCCTCGTCGTCAACAGACATACTCTCCTGCTCGATTATCTAAAAGCGTGAAAACAATACAGAAATGACTACATTTATGCTAGAGCCTAAACTACAGGCCGCTAGACAAACGTGTTATGCGTATGAAAGGCGAAAGTCTGTGGGTTGATTCTCCCAGACAGTCAAAGGCTGGAACTCCCATTGGGGTCGAAAGAAAAATGCTGACAACTTCATAGTTCTCGTGTTGTTGTTTCGTGAGTTCGTGTTCTATGTCTTGCAACACAATTGTCAAAGATTAATTTGATTCAACAACAGTTGTCGCAATATATACCATCATACGAACTTATCAGCTTTGAAAGTTAAGTTTCATGGTTTTTCTAACCTACCGTCGTTTTATTGTTGACAGTACAACAAAATCGCAAACCTGTTCAAGCTGCTGTCGTTCTAACATTTTTATATCTTCCTTCTTTCGTCTTGACTCGTCTGGCAGAAGATGATCAAGCCAAAACAAGTCCCTCTGTGTAAACATGAAGTCCATCGCTTTCCTTGCAGCCATCAGCGCCACCAGCTAATCACAGACATAGCCCTGTCATTGCGGTGTATCAGAGCAAACGACTATACACTTTTACTTTACTGGAATCTAAACACTATTTTGATGAAATGAAAACCACCACAAGTATGCTTAACATATTTTCAAATTTATTTAACCACTGTAACAAAAAATTTCGCCCATTGTAAAATATAGGACCACTGCTCGCATTCGATGCGGCCTTCGCAAATTACTTTGGGCCCTTGTTATACATGCACACCCATGCTCCGCTATGTCTATAAGTTAACAGCAGATGTAAGTACCATAAGTGGGAAAGCGATGCTGGTGGTCTTGACGCTTTTCACGGCCCACATGACGGCCGAGCAGGTGATCTGAATGAGCGTGAAGTAATGCACTCGCGACGTGCGCACGTAGCGCAGGTAGATATAGTCTGGCTGGTATTTGATGGGCATCAGCAGCAGCAGCATGCGGTCCACGAACTGTCCACATCCAGTCAACTCACTATATATCAGTTTAAATTCCTATGGTGGGAAAGAAAATCAGAATCAACCACTCTTGAAACGCACTAATAAAAGTCATTCAAACGAATCATAAAATTACCGAAACATGCCTCTTTTTGAACCGTGAAATACTGTTATTCTGATTCAATAATTATTTCGACAGATTAGCTAAAGACTGGCCTGAATGCCGCGAAGAGACGAGACGCCCATGTAGAGAAAGACGCCGTAAAGCACTGGCATCGGAATGCGCTGCAAACCATTCAACGATTCATTCAATGCATCCGCCTCGAGCTCAGTTCACACCACCCGTGAACACGTGCCGTAGTGTGAAGCGAACATTACACTTTGTTGCGTTATTTACAGACATACAGACATTGTTGGAGCTGCAGCCCACATAACTACTACTGCTTGATCTAAGAGTTTTTCTATGCGTATTCATTCTGTCTGGAAACCTTGCTGTCTGGTACAAATCAAATGAATAAATTACTGAATATTTATATATTGATGCCTATTGTGCCAGGTAAAATGATTACGTTAAAAATGAACAAACATCGATCCTTTTCGCAAAACACTTTCGTACACATTAACAACAAAACAGAAAACCGAGTTCACCTTTAGGCCTAACTCGAGAACCAGTGGTTATAGCACAACTGCAGTTTTCCATGCGGTCCTCCTATTTGCAACTACAACATAAACAAGAAAACGTTAAGAACACAATGAGAAAGAAGCGAGCCAATCAATCACCTGGAGAATGAAGGTGAGTAGCGTAGATAGACCAATGAGTAGATGAATGCACAAGGCTGTCACACGCTGCTCACTGCACATGATCACACACAATACAGAAACCAACAATATAGACTCCGTTTCCTATAACTGCTAGATATTGCACTTTAACTTACCAAAAAAATTTCAGATGCAAAGTTTGGACTTTTATACTGCATTATCGGCAACGACAAAGTACAGCAAAGAAATGCAAAATGGTACAATCTGAGAAACAAGTAATATTTAGTAACAAAGTCTAAGGTGTGCAACTCCAGAAAACAATAAGTGTGTAAATTTGCACAGGCATACGTAGCCCCATGCAGTGCTCTACTGCTTATGTGCTATAAATACAAGTGCCAGCACGCTGACCGTACGCCGAGCATCTGAGGACGCTCTCCAGGCGCCTTGACATCGGATTCAGTGACGAGGCTGCGTACGTGAGTGATGGCGCGCACTGTGGCTGCGACGAACCATGGCAAACCAAACACTGAACAGACAGCGATCAGACAGGACAGCACGAGCAGGTCCAGGTGATAACCGTGACCTTTCTGCACCGACACCATCACCACCACAGACGCTCTTATTCACGCTTTATCACGATTGAGTTCTAACTGTCTGGTAGTGTCATGTGTTTATATGGTACGAGTAGTAGTGTAGGCCTACACACACTACATAGCTACAGACACCAACAAACCAGGAATATTGATAAAAGGTAAAGGTAAAGATGGGGGACACTTGATATAGCGCCCATTTATGAGGCAACCTCATTGCAGTAATACATTCACGTTCTGTGCAATGGGACAAGAAAACAACTATGTCTCTAAAAGCTAATTCTGATACGCGACTACAAAAGCATAAAAATGGCGTACCATAAGATACATTAACTTGGTAACATTTTAATGTTTTGGTTTGTGACTTTTACCATGGGATTAATGCTGTCCGATACAGTAAGATATTTTCACTGACAACATGTAACATTTTGTTCGTAGCCTACATAATAATGCACATTTGTAAATAGACAAAAATCTTAATCGGGGAACTACACTATAAGAGCACGAAAGTTCGGCATTATTGCATACATGTACTATTCACAATCCTTAAATATTTCAAGTATCTCAAAATATCCTAACCAACAAACGACAACAAAAAACAACAAATGTCTAACTTTCAGTTTATGTTCTTTGCGGTTGACGATGGCTGTAGATATTTGTTGATCAAGAAAGACTAAGATGGTACCTAGTACGCCGGGCACCAGTGCAGCTAGTACTAGCCACCAGTGTGTCACCGACAGCGGATGAATAAACCAGCCTCTGTAACCATGCACACGCAGCCCCATGCCACCGCAATTCGTACTCATCATCATCATCATCAGGCCCGCGTAGTCGGCGAGGGCCACAGCGTCGTTCTAGCATAATAATAATAATAATAATAATAAATAAATATTCGTTTATTAAGACATC
>Ga0126335_1000914_pt1 | contig 15487 bp, 12 predicted proteins | sample OlaspJWI45metaG_FD_108409 | JGI IMG/M metagenome (GOLD analysis project Ga0126335, IMG submission 108409) | Marine gutless worms symbiont microbial communities from Oahu, Hawaii - Olavius sp. 1 OAHU.JWI-45 metaG | ecosystem: Host-associated > Annelida > Digestive system > Unclassified | place... | reverse complement strand
TATCATTCGCATGCTGTACAAGAACTGTTATTAGCCTACTGTTACACCGTGCTGCGGTACTGTCATCACCCACCGTGTTTATGTTGTTTGCTATTTTAGATACGTTCACCTTTTTATCAATTTATTTATTGCTATGTATGTACATCGTTTAGGCTTATATTGTATTTTACTTCGTGGATTTTTATATCCATAATTTGATATAGCTTTGCAGTTGACAAAGTTGTTATTAAAGAAAGTTACTACTACTACTGACGTATTGAGCGTCAAAATCGGTGCAGACGTCTTGGCGGTAGAGAGTTGTCAGAACCCCCCTCCCAAAAAAATAAAATAAAAAATAATAAAAGTCACCGAGTCACTTTCGTGGGCAACTTCGCACATATGGGGCAAAAAAACCCTAATCCGATCGGGACCAAATTTTACACAGGGGTAGATGCCTCCGACGTAATCATTCGTGACAATTTTGGTGATGATCGGTTCCGGGTTTTTTTAACCACGAAGGGTCAATTTCCCGTTTTCCCATCGACCCATTGACTTTAAATGCCGCTTTTAAAACAAAAGATATAACGATGGTGGTGGCTGTCTGCTTTTAATACAACTGTAGACAAACACTACAACGCAAGCTTCTCGGTAAACATTTAACCATAATCATCTTTATTTCACCAGCAATAAAACAGCTGTGCAGTCTTTCTCAAAGTTAAGTATGAAACGTTCTATATAACTTCAATTGTATCCAATACTGATAAAGGTGGTACAGCATATTAACTAGAAAGATGTTTTAGATCGACGTATTGCGGCATTGTTGAATCGTTTCGTCGAGTCCTTGTCACTGTATCGCATGGTGATGACGCGGTCACTGACGCGTGATGCACGGGCCTCGACAACCGGACAGACCGTGACCTCTCGACTGAACTGAGCTGCTGGCGTTGCCGGTCTGTTTCTGCCGGTCCACAGACCGTAGCGACAGCAGCTACACTCACAGTTCGAACTTTGCCTGTGGTGGTGATCTGCGACGCTTTCTTCTACTGGGCTGCAACTGGTGCCAGCGGGCTGGACCTTCTGGACGCTCGGTTGTCGATCGAGTTTTGGGGCATAGCGCTGCTGGAACTGGCGCTGATCGTGACTAATACGAGCGACCGTTTCTCGCCGGTCGCGCTCCAGCTGACGAAGATGAACCTGGAGCAAAGTTCGCAGACGATTCTGCTGACAGAGAGACGACTTGGAACAACATTCTAATTCCGCCAGTCTGAATCGTCGTTTGCTCGTCGCAGGGTGAATGTCGTAAGCAGTCATCGCCAGCTGCACGTGTCATACAACAAATAGTGGCCTTAACTAGGGCCTATAACATATTTGCAAGAACAGGCAAATGTGACTCTGATTGTGCTCATAATTGTACTTTCTGCGTGGTTGCCGTGACCATGACGTTGGTTTTGATACAAACATGGCCTTTAGTTTCCGAAGATATACCCGCATATCATGAACTTTATTTGTGAATCAATCCCGAAATCCTGGATTATGAAATCTGATCCTCAGATTCAGAAGTTGGCCGTAGGCCGTATATTGATTAAAAATCACCCCAATGAAGTATAAACGTCGGTGATGATAGATCGTAGTAGCAGTGGCGGTTTTAGGATTTTGAAACTGGGGGGCTGGACTGGAGCTAACTCTTCCCCTCCCATTTCCTCCTTTTAGAAGTTGGTCCCTTAATTCGGCTATGGGGTCTGGAGGAGAGCTTAAGTTCCCCAAGCGGGGCCTGGGGCGGAGCCCCAGCCGAAATCGAATTTGGAGCATTTTAGCCTTAGAATCTGACATTTGGTGGCAACAATTTTAATGATTTTAGTGAGAATAAACTTAGGGGGTTAATTTTATCTCTGGGGGCTAGGCAAAACTGGGGGGCTAACTCAAAAACTAGGGGTGCTAATCCCAACATTAGCCCCATTAGCCCCTCCCTAAAACCGCCACTGCATAGTAGTCATGAACTTGCCAGTAAGTTGGCCTATGTTACGTACCACGTAAGGACTAGCTGCTTTCGGCACTGCATTGTTTCATGATGTCCTGTCAGCTGTTCTGCTACAAATTGTTTTTAAATATTAGTTTGTTTTCATAAATCCACTCTCGTACTGTAATACCAGTAAGTTAACTAAAGTTCTCGGCTAAATAATACGCTAAATAAAACGCAGGTTTCGCAGCTACATTATAATCCTGCTATCGCCAACTCGTCACTGTTGCAGTGCCTGGCAAGTCAGAGCGGCGACACAGCGTAGATGTGATAGTGTTACTAGGGCAAAGGCGACCTCTGGCAGGCACACAGGCTCAACAATGGCGTTGAGGACTGATCGTTATGTTGTGTCGCAGGTGGCCTTCGCGACGACCTCAGCTACGGTAAATCGATGACAAGGCCGTAGAGGTGAGACCATGAATGTTACTTCGAATCCCCAACCTGTCCCCACAGCCACTAGGGATATTCGCACAATACCGATAAGAAAATTTGGCAACACCCTGAAGGTACAATCATCAAATTCATCTATATTAAGTTACAGCCTATGAATAGTGCACGTGACATACTGCGGCACTACAGGAAATACGACTTCAGTTTCAGTCTAACAAAATGCACCAAGATGCGAAAATTTTGACGCTAAATTGCAAAATTTGGCCGAGCAATGTCCTGAACCCCTGCTGTACTGGAATTCAGCTAGGCCTATATAGGTCGCCCTTTCCCCGACCTTACCGAGACTCTCTATTATACCGCATTTATGGTTTTATCTCTGTGAGAGCGAAGTAGTCCAAACCCATTACAGAAAGTCGATATTAGCTGACACTGGTGCGACAGCACGACAAGTTCGACTTTTAGTTGCAAACACTATCGATCTGCTCGCTAATTGTCGTTGCGCCACAATACCGTTCCATTAGGCCATGCCGCGACTAAGCGCCGTTTAGTCAGTCGCTTACTGGACAGTTTAACGACGACCAGCCCCCACTAGGTACCCAGAATGCATAAGTTTTGACGTCGAATCGACATCGCCGTTTCTGCCGATAGCGTTATATCGACGACTTACTGCAGCACTAAGACTAAAGCGTCGTTTCCATATGCGCTGCGCTGCACCCCATTACGAGTCACAGCTAGTTCAAGCGAGTACTTTCACTCGCCACGCAACGCATCAACGCATCGCGCAGCGCAGTGCAGCGCAACGCATGTGGAAACGACGCTTAAGACTAGGCCAACTCCGCTGTGACTCAACTTTGAAATCGGTTCCAGAACATTAGTCCACGTACAGCTACCCCTAAACCTAACCGAAACCTTAACTATGACTATGAACCTTACCTCATTTGGGGGCAAGTGTTCCAGGGCGATTATACGAGGACGGATGAATGTCGGACACCCTTAGAAACTATCTATCAGGCGTTACAGTCATTTCGAGACTACTGCATGGTACTCCGGGACAGTCCGGGCGGAATTCATGCTGGCTTCTGTCAATACTATGAACATACCAGTAAAGTCATATTCTACGGAGGGCGCCGACGATGTGCTGTTTGGACGGTCAACAGCGTGTACTCAATAATCTTTGCTTGATCGTCGCAGAACAGAACTTAAAAACGACTTAGACCTCGTCGTCGTAGCTTATATTTACTGCTTTGACCCACCTATCACTCGGTAAAGGGAACCAGACAAAGAGAATGACACAAGAAACGTTCGATTATGTTTTTCCGGATTTCGGAATTCATTAATCATTATATCGATCACAAGACTGGACTTTAGCACCCAACTTGCAAGACTTGTAGCCGAATGAGTGGGTGTGTGTGTGTGAAGGAGAGGTTTAAAAAGCGCAAACCGGATGTTTTTTTCACACTCGAAAGCGCACAAAATTTTGATACGAATGCGCAATACAACTGGCGTTTATGAAAGCGCATATTGGTATAAAACACACTTGTAAGCAACACATGTCTCATGGGCTGTCGTATGTATCTAATCCATTCAGGAGTGGGTCATCGTTTTTTGTCTTTGTAAACGTAAAGGAGGAGGGTGTAGCGACTAACAGAAGATTGTTTTGTGTGTGTTTTGGAAATAAATATAGAAAATATCGTACAACTAGATGCCGGTTGCTGGAAAGGTTTGCGTCCGCGTGGTCCGAGCTGATAATAGATTGTGACGTCAGGGGGCGTGGCGAGTGGCTGCATCGCTACAGCTGGCCGCCACAGCAGCTAGCTGGCGCGACCTATAGGCTCTTTGCCCACACATTTCACGCATTCCGATTACAGGCACACAGACAGACAGAAGGATGGACATCACAACCGGGTTACATATTGCGTTTTTTCACGGCGGAGGGGCGACTGAAAATGCGAGACATGAATTTGCGGCACCAGTTTGCAAGGGTGGAATTTGCGGGACATGAAAATGCAGGACCAACTTGCAGGGTTGGAAAATGCAGGATATGAAAATGCGGGACCAATTAGCAGGGGTGCAAAATGATGGGAAAGTTAGTATGGAAAACCAACTTGTGAAAAAGTGTCTCAAAGCAATTGTATTTGTGTACAGAATTATGCCTTCACTGTACGTATATTTGATAAATGAATGTAGAAAGAAAATATATTGCATAATCACCGACACTCAATTGACAGCACAACTTGTGTAAATGAACGAAAAACGTAAGTAATTGAAATTCAATATCATGAAATGATTGTTAAAGTCATCACATTCAGACTAGTACAGACGCAGAACCATGGTAATCTCTGAGCGGCAGATGGGACACCCGCGCGCGCCTGTTGTTCTAACTGGACAACGCACGACGCACAGATCGCTGATGCCCGTACGGCACAAACGCAAGTCGTGCGTCACGTTGCTCAATCAGACAAACTTCGCACATATCCTGCGACGGAGGTGCACTGACAGGACCGAGTGACTGAGGCTGACTGTTGCCGTTGACAGCTTGATCGTCGTCGTCGTCAGTGTCAGAGTCATCGGTAGCGTCTGCAGGATCTTCATGGGCACCAACACTGTGACTTACAGCGCGCAAGAATTGCATGCGTGTGTAGGCGGCGGCGCCGCTGTCGTAACGTGCAACGCAGGACTTGATGCGCGCATCACTCACTAGGTTGGTGCCCTTCTTAGATCGCCGTATTGACAAACCGCGGTTCAGTCGAGCGATGTCGGTTTCGGAATCTGCTGTGGCACGCTGCAGATGCCGCAAGAACGTGTACAAATTTGGATGCGCCACCTTCACACGTCGTCGCAGAGCCGAGTGAAAATGGGCGGACATTTCTACTCAGGCGTGATCAGTTATTAATCGCTGTCCGACATGCTTAACAACCACGTCGGTAGCCACGAAGATTAATCGGTGTGAGTTGTACTTTATCGACTGATGTTTTAATTGCTTATCGGGCGTTAATCGTTCACAAGAACACAGTCGGCGGCGAAACCTAGTGCTTTTTTGCCTACTAATGCAGTACTGCTCGGTAATGGACAGACATGTGCAACCTCGGTGTTCCATACAATCGCGTTTCCCTCATTTTCATGTCCTGCCTATACCAGCCCTGCAAGTTGGTCCTGCATTTTCATGTCTCGCAATTTCCACCCTTGCAAGTTGGTGCCGCAATGTCTCGCATTTTAAGCGTCCCCCGCGGCGGACGCAAAAAAACGGGGTGAATTATTGACGTTGTACAATTAAAACATGCAAAGCGTGTACCGGTATAAAAACATTGAACTTAGGGTGGTTACGTTAGTGACACTGTATTACACCTGCGCAACGACAAAGTGAGTAACCCTTTGTTGTGAAAGTACGTGAAGCCCACAGAAAGAAAGCCAGGAAAATAATCGGACATTTCATTACTTTGACGTAATTTTCGCAGTCACGGGCAGTTCGCAAGAACTGCAGAGCATTTCTGTTACGCACGTACACTGTCTGCACCGTCTACCGCGCGAGACATGTCCGAAAAACAGTAGGCCTACTTGAAACATGAGTCAGAGCGGTTTTGCCCAGTTTGAGTGTTTTGTGACATTTCCCATTAAGTCACTTTTTAACCTATATTTTTACATTTTACCATTTTGCTTTTACTTGTCATTTTACACTTTGTGCTACTATTATGCTGTGCGCTTTTGTAACAAAATGTTCGTGCGCTTTCATAAAATTATTTTGTGCTTCTTCGAGTGTGAAAAAAACGTTCGGTTTGCGCCTTCGTAATACGCCCGTGTGAAGGAGCGAGTGTGTGGGTGTGAGTAGCATTAACGTTTCACGCGTCTTTCCAATCGATCACTTACACAAGCACCAAAAACCAGAGTAGTACTGTTCATCCATTTTTTCGCATTATTTCCGTTACGATCCCGCCAGCTGACGGGCACTTTTAGCGTTTACATTTCGTTATTATTTGAATACGTAAGCAATTCTTTAGTCAGTACTCAGCGATTAAGCCTTACTCATTTAGGAAGACGTGAGAAGTCAAAGAGAAAATAAGAATAATTTCGTACGAGAAGTTAACAACGGACGTGATGACCACTGATATGTAGTATAATCAATCGGAGGAAGTAATAAATTAAAGAAACCTGTACAAAACACTGAGACACACATTAAATACATCATTAAGTAGGCTAAGTCTATAGCTTAAATCATAGAAACTTTCTGATTTAATTGGACGAACAGTCTAAAGGTACATTTTCCGGTAGCTGATATCCTGCAGTTACGACGCTTCGTCACAATGCAGATTCAGTCAAACTACTTCCCGTGGCTATAGGAGCTGATTAGTCTTCGGACTTGCCTTCAATACACTTCCGCCTGCCTGGAGCTATTGTTTTCTTTGGTCTATACCTGCTTATATAAACTCAGAATGCATAAACTCCTACTTATAGCACATATTGTTAATATTGTTAAGCTTTTTTGTGCATCCCAAGAATCAGGTGAAAAGTCTTAAAGTAATTTTTATATTTTCGAGATTTCTTTTCCAAATAGCAGGTAATCTAAATGAGTATGATGAAGAAAAGTATGCCGATGATGGTGACGATGCTGGCAATTTTATCAGTATTGACTCAAATTAGACACAGCTGGTGAATAAGTAAGTAAGTAATTAACGACTGCGTAGGGAAGTAGGATGGTCGTGTAACCGCGAAACAATCCCAGACGTAACTGAGACGAGAGGAGTTAAGACGCTAGAACCGTAAGTAACACGTTTCCGCTGGCTTCCGGTGCTGCAGCCAGTAGAGAAGGTGTGTTAGCTATACAGATATACCTTTTCACAGCAGAACGATGGTGTTCAACAGTAAACTGATTCTCCGACGTGGCGGAAGATATGCAGAAGGTCGTCTAAAGTTTCCTTAATTTGATTACAGCGTTTAAATTTCAATGCGGCAGATATAATGTATTAAAATGATGACGGACTGCAGCCTGTTTTTAAATTTTTAGCACAAAATGGCAGTTTTTCGTATTTTTAATGTCGGATGATGATCAGTCAAACTATCTCAATGGCCAATACTACCTGTACACTTCAAGAAGAAGAGTTCGGCAACACTTCGCTGGCGGTAATGCGTTCTGACGCTGAAAATACGACGTGGATTAACGACAACAGCTCGTTGTACGACTCAGCAAGTGACATTTCAACCATGCCGAATTCAACCATGCCTCCTTCTTGGTGGTCTTTTTCGTCGGCATCCAATTACGTGCTTGCTACTGTCTACTGGATGATCTTCGTCATTGGTATGCTCGGAAACCTTCTGGTAGTGGCTGTGGTCATATGGAGACTAGTCAAGTCCTCACACAACCAAGCCGTGACGATATTCGTCGGCTCACTGGCAGTGTCCGACCTCGGTCTGCTGTTCTGGGTCACCTGGACCAACGCACTGCTCAGCGTCAACCCGGAGTGGTTCTCTGGAAAGCTGCACTGCGAAATGTACACAATGTGGAGATCGCTGACAGCGGAATGTTCCATTGCGACGCTCATGTTCATTGCTCTTGACAGGTGCGGCGTTCGCAAATTTATACCCAATTCATTTGAAACTCGTTTACTGTTTTTGCTATCGATGCTATAATTACTAAAGACTCAACGATTAACGAAAAATTAATCGGTTAAATTTCTATTATTCGTTAGAAATGCGAAATAACAATTATCATAGGCCTAAGTAGTTCAGTTTCTGCAGCATATAATATTTGTTGTTCGTGAATGAGTTGTCATTTTCTTTCTCCTATTCCTCAGCTCTGACGTTTACGGATGGCAAAATAAGCTGAGTATCTGGGTGGGTGTCTGTCTGGGTGTCTGTATGTGTGAGTGACTGTTTTTCCCCAAACGATATCTCGATATAATGCGTAATCGGGTCGTGCTGTCTGTTTGTGCGTGCGTCTGTGCGTTTGTGATCGCCAAACAAGGCAGAGACATTAACGGGCTTAACCGTAAAGTTTTATCGATTTCTTTTCATTATAATACAAGTAAGGTGATTATCGTCACAAAGTGTTCAGTGCTCCGCACTGTCTGAGGAATAAGACGTACGTGTATCACCGGCATCATCTTCATTTTACTTCACCAGAGGGAAGCACATTTTTGGCGCCTTTGGCCTATTTTTGGCGTTTTTTGTATATTAAAGCAATGCATAATTTAAAAACAAAAAAATTCGGGCATCATCCTCACACCATGGGCTACATGTGTGCCTTTTCCCGCATTTCTACTGTTTTTGGTTTCTGAGGTACTAAGCATGCGGAGAATAGTGTGATCATTTTTGGCGATTTTGGCATATATTTGGAGTTTTTTTGCCAATGTTGCCAAAATTAATAAAAACGTTTTCCAAAAATCAAAGTGTGCGCATCATCCTCGTACTAGACGTCACCTTTATGCCAAATTTGACGTTCTTGCGCCTTCTCAGTCATGGGATATCGTTTGGAGAAAAAAAACAGTCAACCACCGAGACACCCACGCATCCAGACGGAAGCGCAGTTTATTTTGTCATCCGTGTTCGCACTAAGGAATATCAATGTTGTCATTGTTACGCGCTGTTGTAAACGGCAGATTGTTGGGTCTGAGGAAAGAAAGAGGTGGTCACTTCACGACGAAGGGTGCAGCAGTGACTATGGCATGTTACTGGACAGTAAGCATTTCGTACAACAGTCCTCTGTTTGCCTGGGCCGACATCGTCTCTACACGCCGAACAGCGCGCGATTGTGGCATGCCGCATGTCGACCAGAAAACTCTCAACGTCTACTTGTTCGTCAAACTTCTCTTTACGTTCTTCACACCGCTGACTGTCACCTGGATCACGTACTGCTACATCATCTACAAAACGCACAAGACTTGGAATACAGTAACAATTCTCTATTTCTTATGTCGTGTTTGTTGCTTAGATTCGGAGGCACTATATTATCCCTGTTTTCCGTGACTCTTTCTCGGTGTTTCAAGTGCAGCGAGATTGACAGTAAATTTGCACAGACAAGTCACGTTCGACTACAGTCGGCAGTTTTTCCATGCAGCCATAAACATAATGTGACGTACAGACGTAATCTTGCTGCCAGTTGCTGGCATGAGGGCTCGGACTTCTGTAGAGTTTTCAGACTATGGTCGTCCCCGGTCAACTCGGTCCCAGGTTATATCGGACCCAAGGCCAACCTAACCTTAACCGTAACCCTTGGGAACGACTTGACCTGGGACTACTTGACTCGTGGACGAGTTGACTACCACTTCTTTTTTCATAACAGGCTAAAAATTTTTACTCTTAACGTCTTTAATGAAATCAGCGCAGAACAATTTATCGCTTTTTGGTTTAAATTTAGATTTTAGCTTTGACACTATGGCTGACAGCCGTGAAAAATTAAGCTAAAATGGGAAAATTTGATGATAGAATTTACTGCTGCAGCCAAATCCACAACTAACGTACACACCCGGTAACGTTAGTTAGTTGCTCGTCACATGTTGTATGGTTGGCGCTATAGACTGGTGCAACGCTAACACTTAGTCTACCACTACCATATTAAGTCTTTCACCACCAACGTCAAGGAAATTGTTATTAATCCTCGACGCCGTGTGAGACTCAGCAGAGTGTCAGCTCAGCCACCTACCGGCTTGTCGCTGTTGTTGGTCAGGTACATGTACACCAGAGTGACACAAATGGACAAATGGCGGCGACGGCAACAATACAGAGCACAACAGTGTCAACTCGACTGATTCTTACATGTCTGACAATCGCCTCTGTCTTCACGCTGTGCTGGACGCCACTGCATGTAGCCCTGGTGGTACTAGCTACTGGTGGATACTGGGGTTACCTGCCGTATCTACTTCGCTGGCTAACCATTCTCGGATGCTTCAATTCGTGTGTCAACCCCGTTATTTATGGAGTCATGTGGCGCCCTTTCAGAGCAGGTCTTGCATCCGTAAGTATACATCAGTAACAGTAGCCTTGTGTTAATTGCTAAGTAGTGTTTCCGAGAGTGCTATAGTTAATGTTTCACAGTTCTTTGATTGTCTTCTTTCTTTGACATCATACGAAGTCACAAATTCGGCTCAGTCTCTTGCCGGATTTAGAGAAAGTAAATCCGGTACAGCTCAATTAGTAAGTATATATTTAAGGCTGCATTAAATGCACAACTCGCATAGTGCAGCCTATTGCGACTGATGTTCCCGTAGCGTGACGTCTCTGCCAGTCAGTCAATCATTCAGTTTGTCTGTCACGCGGCTGCGCTGTGCAAAAATGGCCGAACAGATGGAAGGCTTGTTCGGGGTGGAGACTCCTTGAGACTTAAGGCACACTGTTGCTGTAGATTGGACCCAAATCCCTCACGGAGAGGGGAGGGGAGTGAAGGAGAATTTCAGTGTAACGTATTGGAACATTTCTCTCATTAGGTGCGACTGCGAACTTCGCCCAATTACTTTAGCATTTTAGCCTCTTGTTATTTTTCTGACTTTTTATGAAACCGCGAATTCTCTTTTGACCGTTATTTCACACATTGTTTGTTTTTCCCGAACTATTAAGCTTTTCATTAGGTTGTTTTTATTACTTGTTTAAAACTTTAGTAGTTAACTGTAATGACACTTAAGTTAAAAGCATATTAACGAAATAGGCCTATCATTAAAATCGAAGTTGTAAGAAGTGTGCAAAATTACATTTTAGTAAAAAAGTGGTTTTATACAGACGAACTGTATAAGGAAACGGTCATTAGCCCAATCACTCGCGTTACTATCAAGAAAGCTCTAGGCCTAACTGCTTTTCTGCTGCAGATGATGCTGTCGCTACGAAGATGGCAAACAAGCGTTGATCCTGAATGATGGTCCACGTTAACTTGCATCTGTGCATGTAGCGGGTGACCGCAGCATACTCCGGTGTTTCTAAACGATTTTTGTTAAAACGTGCACCAAATTATGACATGGTTATAGATGGTTACGTTCGACTCGCAGCCTCAACGATTATTTCGAAAGGTCTATAGTCAAAACGGCGACAGACCAAAACGGCAACAACCAAAACGGCGACAAATCAGCCTGGTCAAAACGGCGACAAGTCAAAACGGCGACAGCTAAAACGGCGACAAAAGTTTATTGTAATTATTGTAATTGAGAACATAAAAACACAAGTAAAAACGGCGACAGCCAAAACGTAAAAACGTAAAAACACTACAGTTAACACATTCAACAGCAAGACTTGCACAACTCAGTTAACAAACTGCACAGTTGGTAAGATAATGCAATGTGTCTGCAAAGCCATACTATTATTGTTTCTAGCCTACTCAGCAGATCGTTTCAGTTACAACTGCTATCATCCACCACTCGCGTAGCAGCGTGCAATAAACGAAAGCGCAGGCGCATAGCAGTTTTTTTGGAAGATTTAGCACCAGAGTCAAAGTCATCACAAAAGGAGTTCACCTGACTGTGCAGCTCTTTGTATTTCTTTTTTTGCGCTTTCGTCAGTTTTCTGTCGGAGACAAGTTTTAGATGGAGTCCACAGACCTGAGCCTCATCATGCAGGAGACGGATGAGGACATACAAAGGCAGGTGGCTAGATCTGGCTCAGCGTTTTAATTTGTAGTGCCACCCTTCGACATCATTATTCGTGCGAACAGGGCGACGAAAGGCTGACCAAATGGAGGGAGACCAGACAGTGCTAGACACCCACGTACTGTCAACATAATCAAACAGTGCACGCAAAGCATGGGTGACGGCTTTTCGCCGTAGGTCTGTGAAAACGGCGTGTATCAGTAGCCGGTATCAAAGGCAAAGCCATGAATTGTCGACATAGACGATGTACTGCGTTCGATAGTCAGCCCTAATGCCTGGACCTTCCTGTACACGGCCTGAGTCCAGTGGAACTCACAGCCATGATGCTCCACACCGAGGCACACTACAGCCGCCGCTCGCCAAAGCGATAACAATACGCTTACTGATCGGTACTAACTACTAACGCCAATATTCCCCGAATTAGCATTAACTTACAGCAAGCTACCCGTCACAATACACAATAAAACTTGGCTTAGTAACGATACCACCCAAAAGTCTGGTTGTTAGCATTTATAAAACTGTCTTGCTGCCGTTTTGACTCACGCCGTTTTGGCATTCGCCGTTTTGCATTGTCGCCGTTTTGACCATGCATCTTTCGAGCCTGCTCAGAGGCAACTGACTCATGCCTTCAGTTATAGGCCTATATGTAAGATCGGACTAGTGCAACGCACTGTAAGGACATTACTCAACATCCGTAAACAAATTCTAACCTTTGCACTGAATGTGAATGTCTCATGAAACGCGGTGTGTTGCAGAATTCTTTTTTGTCTGTTTGTTTCACATACACGTACACCTTAATTCTGTTGAACCATTAAGCTTTTTATCATAGCAATGTGTAAGCTTACAAAAATAAAACCATCAAAGTCGTGGATGTATTGTGAGGAAAGGACTTATGTGGTGAAGCGAGTCTTAAGCCGCGACCTCTTATGAACTCCCTGTCGCTGTCATAGTTAGCGGACTTTGTCAGATTATCACGTACGGATTATCGCTTAATGCTCGTTATAAAGCGACGCTGTACATGGGAACGCGTTCAGGCGAAAACGCTTTCGTTCAGTCTCCAAAGTCAGATCTTGAAATATGATATGTTACATATGTAATACGATATACCGTACTCAAATTGAAAAAAAACTGATAGATATTATTAAGCCTATCCTGTTTAGTCCACAGATATGAAAGCAAATTTTACGAAAAAGTGCTAGAAGTTTTAGATTAAAATTTTTAGACAGTACACTGCCACTGTAACCTTAGCCTTTGACGTTTTGACCCGAACATGAGCGCGTGTCTAAGATCACCCAGAAAATTACTTTGCAAATTTGCATCGAAATTCGGAAAGGCAAAGCTTCAGTAAGTCAGCGAACGGACGGGACGGACACCGCTCTTTGTTTCCAACTTCCAAGTCCCCCTTTTTCTTAAATGCGAGGTAGGCCTACAACAAAGTATGAAACATAAAACATAAATGCCAAAAAGTTCCGGAAGGCAGTCTGCTGAGTACCAACAGTCTTTAAAGAATTTGTGGAGCCAGTAAATTTTAAGGTAGGAAAAAATAATAGCACGTAGCAATGATGGATCGTACGTGTATTACTAGCAAATGGCTAAATGACGTTGATGCAGAAAGCTTATCGATGATCTGAAAAGCAAGATTCAGAAAAAAACAAATTGTCAGACGTTAAGCGGACTTGTGTGGTGACGCAAAGCTGACAACTTTTGATAACATGTTAAGTACTTGCAGTTGCATATTGTGTCGTACTCGTATAGCATATCGAAAATTTTATATCATACATTTAATCGATAAAATATAATAACACAAAATCTTGTAAGTTGTAACATAGATGATTATTATGACAATAATGACGATGATGTTGGTGATGATGATATCAAAAAAACAAAAAATACACTTGTAGTAGGCCTACGCCCCCTCCAATAAGACCTATGGGCGCAGTCTATCGTCGTTAGGGCTACACAGTTGCTTCACTTCATCGACCAGTTGTGCTGTGTGCACGATCAAACAAAAAACTCTCAAGAAGAGGTCGAGCGCAAAAGTTTAAAACCAGTCGGCATCCGCTTCCAAGCATGGGATGTTGCCACAGAGAATGCCATGTTGCCGATCTTTCTTCTCGGTCTCTGGACGACCAGGTTGCCTTTGCTCGACGATCGCAAAGATGAACTTGATTGAACGTCAGAGGCTGGTGTCACTGTCAACAGCTTTGTCAGGTATCAATGACGATAAAAGCCAAAAACAGCAGTATTACAACAGCCAATGAATGACCTTTCAACATTTAACAAGAACATATGGTAAACCTACATTGTATTTCAAAAAAGCAGACCTATGTTACGCAATTTAATTTTCAAATAACTTAATCACGACCATGATTTTGTACAAAAAAGAATCGCCCTTCTATCTTAACTCAGGCACTTGCATTTTGTTTATATCTCGTATTTTGTGAAGCACAGTAGAAGTACATTTAATTGCGATATTGATCTACCATTGCAAGTTTAATTAATTCATTAGGCTCACATTTTTCAAACGGCAAAACTAACAACTAACTGTTTGATTCTTCCAAACTTATATAGCGTTACTGTTTTATTTATTGTTTTATTTTCGTTGCATAAGCTTTTCGTGCGGATTTCGGAACCATACTGCCTTTAAATCTGCGTGCGTGTTATTCTTGCTTCGTATGACCTTAACCTTGAGTCCTTGACACAATAAGTTTTATATAAAGTTTAAGGTTTCCAGTACCGGCACACAAAAAATGAACTTTCTAGGTCAAGAATTTCGAAAGTTATCGTATGACAAACAAACAGACAGACAGATGCCCGTAAAGATATAATGGAAAGCTAAAACGTAATGTTAATATTTATAATAATGTATAATTCTGTTTCATACGACGGTGCAGATCTACAGAGTATTATCGATGAACTGAATCATAAAATTTCTCATGAGGCTGCTGAGAGTGCGAATCGTTTTACCGCCTCACATGTTAAAGCGGCTGTCGATAGACTTAAGCCACACAAGAGTGATGGCTGTACTGATTTAACATCTGAGCACTTAAAACATGCTGGTAATGACCTGTTTGAACATATTGCTTTACTTTTTAATTCTGTTTTAATTCATGGTACATTGCCTGAGAATTTCGTACATAGCACAATTGTACCCATACCTAAGGGCCGAAATGTGAACTCTGCAGATAGTAACAATTTCCGTGGTATTGCTCTAAGTTCTGTTTATGGGAAGTTGTTAGATAACATTATTTTGTTCCAGTTTGGGGATGAATTGCAAACTAGTCAGCTTCAGTTTAAATTTAAGGCAAAAAGTAGCACAAATTTATGTACATTCGTTCTGAAAGAGGCTTTATTATATTATGCTACGAACCAAAGTAATGTTTTTTGCACTTTTTGGGTGCCACTAAGGCCTTTGACCGGATTAATTATTGCAAACTTTTTCGGCTACTGCTGAAGCGTGACTTACCTGCGTGCATACTTCGAGTGTTGATATGTTTCTATACTAATAATTTTGTTCGTGTACGAGGGTTGATCAATAAGT
>Ga0126335_1000913_pt1 | contig 15492 bp, 12 predicted proteins | sample OlaspJWI45metaG_FD_108409 | JGI IMG/M metagenome (GOLD analysis project Ga0126335, IMG submission 108409) | Marine gutless worms symbiont microbial communities from Oahu, Hawaii - Olavius sp. 1 OAHU.JWI-45 metaG | ecosystem: Host-associated > Annelida > Digestive system > Unclassified | place... | reverse complement strand
TTTACTCTCCACATTTTCTTTCCACACATTAAGCCTCTTAATAAGCTCCTCTTCAGTTTCAGCTATCACTGTCAAGTCATCAGCATACAGCAGCTCCCATGGCAGGGCAACCCTGAATTCTCTGGATATGGCGTCCATGACAATCACAAATAACAGTGGGCTTAATGCTGAACCTTGGTGCATACCCACTTTTACCTCAAAACCTTTGCTATTACCATAAACCTGCTAGATGGCATACACTAACTATAAAATGTATGTTTTTTGTCTAACTTTTGAATATGTTAATAGTGTTACACCTGTGGATGTCAGACGGTAATAGGGTTCCATGTAGAGGCAGTTCTAGGTCAAGCAGAATAAGTCAAATAAGTTAACAAATAGTGCACCCACCCATTTAAACATGTATAGCCTGACTTTTAAGTGGCCCACTTTTCGTTTGTTGTGTCTTTCTGCTTGCGCAGCAAGTATGAACGCATGGGTATGTTGCAAAATCGATGGTAAAACAATTACACACTTCTGCTTGATTGCCGCATTCGTTGCACCAGAATGTAGTTTCTGCATTAGTACAATGCGAGAGTGGACTTCATCAGGCAGAAAGATGTTGACATGTGCTATTGTCACATTACATCAGTAGTAACAGTAGTAATTAAGCAAATGGTTTTATTATTATTATTGTTATTTATTGCTAACATACTTACCAATTGAACTGAGCACTGCATGAATTCATGTATTTGCTAGCTTAATCATAGTTAAGTTTTAACAGGTTTTTAATGATTGTTATTTTATAGCACATTACACATGTATACGTTATTGTATGAAGTATGAATTACAAATTGCATTGCTAATAAGAGTTGAAAGTTAGTGACTTCACTTGCTCAATGCTGGTAATTTTGTCTCACAATTTTTGTTTGAAAGTATATTGTTTGCCAAAAGTAATACAGAAAAGCTCAACTTTCTTCAAAAATTCCTATATCCTGATTTATAAGAGTCCCAATATTTTTAGGGCACTTCCTTGTCCAGAGACATCTCTGGTGACGGCAACTTCCATCGTCCAGTCATTTATTCTAATCTCCAAGAATAATGTCTATTCCTATTCTGTCATCTTGTAAATAGTTGTTGGTTATTTCTATTCTTGATATTCGTTCTTATTCTCATAATACTTACAGAAAAAGTCACAGCAGTAACAACACAAGGCAGTCACTCAGCTGTTGTATGACGACGCATCGCATAAGAGAAAGAAAATACAGCAGCAGTAGTCGACTCGTGGCACTGAACAATCCAACATATTTGGACAGCGTGAGCCTGAGTGACAAGTAAGTGACTTAGTGACAGAGGCACAACGGTTCAGTTGCCGACAAGATGAGCTCGAAAAGTCCTCTTTATAGCCAGTTTAGTAACAACCACCTAATTAAGTGGCTACGTCCTTCCTGGACCATAGGCACCCATTCGCCAGTAATCAGAGGGATGGACAGGCAGAGTTGACGTGGGTGGCTAGTTACATGCCGAGATGGTTTGACTACTCATCCCAGCGCCAACGTGGCCCACAGTAGAGCAACTATTGAAACCAATGCCACCAACACTAAGCCAAACTGTGCGTGTGACTGTAATCATAATTGCGAGAGGACGGCATGGCATTCACTATGGTCTGTATATGAGACATGGCCACGGGTTGGATGGAGTGGGAGTCTGGTAGACTGAAATTTTTGCAGCTATAATGGTGGGGTTGAATCATGAATGGCATAGTTATGCCCATAAGTTGGGCGTCTTAGCTACTTTAGTAGAAACAGTAAGTTGACACAAAGAACATTCGATTATTTAGTAGTGTTTATAAAATAGAATATATAAGTATTGACGTATGGTGCTGGGAGTATCGCCTAAGTAAGTTGGGTTCTCAGCACAACTGGTCATTTTGTAGGTGACTTTCCAGGCAGTCAACAGCACTAGTACTGACAAGCAGAACAGAGCAACAAGACGAAACATGCAGCAAAATGCACAAAATCTGGCACACAGAGAGAACAACAAATCACATACTACACAACCCCAATTGTCACCTTTTACGGTATCTAGCTAGGAAACGAGTGGCTCGACTTTTACAACCCTAGAGCTACAGCCGACACAGGTTGTCGTGATGTTGGACTCAGCACATGGCCAGGTTCTCTGCATTGTACACTCGTGACCCAACTACAAATAATCTACTGTTCGAGCAGAAGTTGTAAGTTGTAACATGAACAAAAAAGTGTTGACTGTTTATGGTTGACGATACATGTACATCATTAACCTGTTAAACAGGCTGCATTTCAAGAAGCACTCAACAACTGCTCAAAGAAGAAAAATAGCCTACACATAGCAGCCGTAGACTTGAGTTGCATGACTAGCGAGCTGGTAAGACTGACTGAAAAATGACACAGCAACATTGGGTACATCAGCATGACATAAACGTCACGTTGAATGAGTCAACAACACATACACTGACATGAACAATCAGTTGGAAAATCTGGGGTGTTCCAACTTCAAAGAAGGCAGGAAAACGTCTGGAAATTAAAGAACAGGTGGTGGATTGTTTGGCAGTTTCACTCCATACAATCATTTATAAAACCGACGTAATACCCATCAGTTTGGTGTTGAATGTATCTACATATGCTAATCAGAATCTCGCTAAAACGACGCAGAAACTGTGCTAATTGTTGAAATTTCAAGTTGCAGGAAACTTGCTGTTATGATCTGACGTGTCAAAATTAAGTCACGCAGCAAATAGCAGAACACCGCAAACTTTTCATTGGACACAATTTGCACTCACATCTCCCACTTAAGTTCTGTGTTGTTCTCTGGCCCAAAGATTTACCAATGCCCATGTTTTGAGCCGAATGGCAAATTAAGATGAAGGAATGTGGATTGCAACGCGTATCACAAAAATGCTGTAACAGTCAATATAGCTTTCAGGCACTGAATCAGTCCAGTCTGATAGTGATGCTAACAACAGACACGTTTAGACAAATTCTGAGATCACACAACTCTAAAGTAGCTTATGATACACCTCAGCTCGCTTGACTTGGCCCAGCAGTGATAATAATAATGTTATCTGAGAAATATATTTGCAAATGTGTCAGTATCAAACAAATGTTTTCAGTGAAGGCATGTTGTAATTAGGCTCTAGACTTCATGAACCCAACTTTTAGACACACAGTGAAACATTTTTGTGCTTGCCATGATATTTTTGTGTGCATAGTCTGCATCTTGTGCATTCGATACAGCCTAAAAATTGAAGATGTCAAAATGTGTTTTTTCCAAGTCTGCAATGCCTGGCGGTTGTAACTCATTGTACACTGGCTGCTAGTATGTAATGTTACATAATGTACTACATTTGTGTTGCCATTCTAAACAACAGGACCTGGACAAGGACAATGAATGGACAAATTGCTGTAATGAATATTTGACCAGCAAGGCTGAATGTGTTGGAGCTTGGCCAAGTAAGCTTTTTGTCAACAACTGTTTATTTTAACACAAAGCAACCACCGAAGTGTCGCACACAGCACACGCAATAAGTGATTCGTCAAAGCTACAAGCAGCAATGAGCAAAATGTAATCAAAAACACTCGGCGCAAATACTGGGCAATACTACTAAATTCTACGACAAATACTGCAGAAATGCACTTGGTTCCAATAGACACTACAGTATGTAACAAAAAATAAAAGATGCCTACAACTAGAACACCACAATGTACATACACTGTACATAACTGCATTTGTGGTGTGAGCTTGTTATCAACATAATTATACATATAAAGACACGTAATAATATCTTCCAGCAGCAGTGAAATAGTCTGCTGCATGTCAACGACAGACTCACGGCTACTGACTAATATCAACAACTGCATCCACTGTGAAATAATAACAACACATGTGACAAACTCAAATTTACAAACAATTCGCCGTCTGACAGCAAAGCAATGCCACTCGTCGTCGTATCACATTTCAAGGCATTTCTGTACTCAGTCTGTGTCGATTTTTTGTAAAATTCTTTATTGCAAAACCGCTTCTTCCTAATGCCTGCCACACAATTGTAGATATGTAGCACCTCTGAGGTTACGAACACAAGGCTGTGTGATAAGTATATAGTGTTTGTATGCCACGAAAAGCAGTTCAGGAAATTTCACACAATCAACACCATTGCACCAAACCACGATCTACCTTGTGCCACAGAATGCACATACATCTGGAGAAAGGCAGCAGCCACGCTGGGCAACTATTGACACTTTGGCTGAGTGCAGTCAACCCCAGATGTAACAAATCAACACAAAAATTACTAAAATTCTAACAGAAAAGACTTTTGACTAATTTGTACCCATTGGGATGTTATTCCCATTGTGCATCATTGTTAACCAAACAAAACCAGCAAAAAGGCCATTATACATCAGTGTGATAATACTATGGTGATACTGGCATTAAAGATTTGCAAATGAAAACAGGAAGACCCGACAGTAGGCAGTCAACTGCATCATGTCGACCAAGCGCTGACAGCTTGGCTGCCAGCGCTGACACTGTGACACTGTCGCCATCACGTCTAATCCACGATGCTAAACAGCGATCTGTTGGGCTACACTCCGACCTGCGGATGTTTGTAGTCTCTAGTTCTTCACTACTAAGTGCAATCAGTACGGCCAACATACACCAGTCATGCCCTGTTGGATGTGTCTGGTCCAGCAGCTTGGCAATGGCACGACGTGTGCTCACTGATAGTCCAACAGACAGTGGCAGCGATGTGCTGGGTGTCAACATGGAAAATATGTCGGACGAGCCAAATGCTACAAGGTCTATAATGTTCTCTCCACATGACGAAGTGCTCTTTGAGATATTTACAGACTGACATTCCAGCATCTGCCTAATGTCTCGAGGTGCATATGCTGACACAGTGGCAGACGTTGGCAATGACAGATCAGCAACACTTATTGTCTGCTGTTCAATAGCAAGACTAGGCAAGCAGTCAGCAAGAACGTCAGTAACAAGGCGACAGATAGACGCTGTCAGCTGAAACGCGACAGAACGACAGCTTGGTAATGTGCGACATTTTATGTCAATTACGTGACAGTCCACCGAGGCAGAGATGACAAGCTGTACTGAATCATTAAAGGTCGTGATTCGAGAACCGCCATACCACTGATCAAGACTGCAGTCACTAGACCCAGTCAGCGTCTCCAGCTGTCGATGTAGTCTTGTCTGAACACGAGGAAAGACAGACGTCAACTGCAGGCCAACACCACGAGACCCGACAAGTCTTGTACCTCCATACAACCACCCTGTCTGCTGTGTCGATGTCTGGTTGTCATCGATGTAGTTGACAAAACTGTCAGATGCCTCGACAAAGTTGAGACTCATGAACTCGAACTCGACAGTGTCTGAGTCTTCGATGACTGCCGAGCACAGTTCCATCGTCTGCAGCAGGGATACCAGCTTCACAACACCACTCTCCGGAAACATGACATTGACTTCGTCCAGCGAGAAACGCCCGATTGGCCGACAGTGCTTGACGTGGTCATGTGACAGTAGCTGGCCAATCACGTCACAGCACAGCCACTGTGGGTTGAGAATGACAAGGTCTTCAGTACTGTCAACAGCTTCAATATAGACAATCTGCACAGTCATCATGCACAATTCTCATCAAATGTAAATGATTTGCCATCTAGTTGACACATGCAGTTGTATGATTCAAACACAAAACTACAAAACAATGCGATATCTGGCCAGAAAACAGTTAGGGCCTATTCTTGCAAGCCTGGAGCTCAAGCATTTGCAATCAAGCAGTTAAGAAAATGCTGTTATCTCCTATGAGGATGTTATGGTGAAATTACATGCAGTTATATATTACGAGAATACTGGCCTGCATGTTAAATATGATACACAGTGATATGCTCTCCTCATGGATGCACATCAAAGGCCAGGTGCTTGTGTGTTATAATACTGCATGTTTATAGCATGTTTTCTACCGACTGATTTTTGCAATGTGCTGCACCTGTGCATAATAAATACACCATGTACCAAAAAACATCCACATGTTTATGTTATTGTAGTTTCTACAAACGTTGACCAATTTCAACAACACTTAGCACACTGTATACTGAAGAAATTTGCAACACAATGATAATGACATGTCCACCACACCTACATACTGCTACTACACTATACAGTTTCGGAAAAATTAATTCCTAGTTTTAGGACATTTTGGCCGATCTGATCCATCAAAGCGCTGATAAAACGATTTTAAAACTTGAAGATGAAATCCAATACTTCAGACCTGTGTGTTTGTGAACACCTGCTATAATACTTAGGCTCGGCAGGACAATGGTTGTGTGAAAAACTAGATTTTTTCGTTTGCACATTGGTTGAAATTTGGTTGAAATTTTCACAAGGTAGTGTGGCAGCATTATGTAGGTGATGTGGGCAAATCAGTAATTGTTGTGTTGCAGATCATCTCAGTATACTGTGCACAAAATTTTATAGAAATCAGTGAAAAGTTTGTAGAAACTACAGAAAAATAAAAAATGTGGACATTTTTATTGTAACACAATGTACATATATAATCAGCGACAGCAGTAGCAACACTAGGACACTACCTCGCCGGCTAACTGTAGCTGGTAGACAAGCTGGTGTAGATGTTCCAGACTGCACAGAACGTTGATCATATGTCGGACTCTGTCAGCAAACTTGGGCCACGTCAACACCGGGTGAACAGAAAACTGTTTCCTCCATGACTGCAGAGCAGTAACAGTTGCTTCCAGCAAACCTGTACTTGCCGGTAGACTCTACACAGCACAGTACACCATCAACACCAGCATCACCACCACCACTGCTACTACTACTACTACTACTACTACTACCACCACCACCACGACCACCATCATCATCAGCAGCAGCAGCATCGTAATCATCATCGGGCCAAATAAAAACATGTGTGTTAGGGTTTCCCAACTGACCATAAGATACAGTCAACAACCCTAACAATTTCTTGGTCTACACAATTTTCCAGTTTTAGATAAAATTCTTGTGCGCTTTTTCCTGAAATATTTGGATCTAAATATTTCTTGGTGCTTTTTCAAATAATATAACACTTACAAGTTTGCACAGTTTATTGACACAGAACAGTTATGGCTATTCATCTGGAACCACAATCAGGCATGAGCGATTGAACAACACATGTAGCTCATCTCCAGTTCTCCAGGGAGACTCGAACAAGATTTGGTTACCACGTGCATTCTCATCCATCTGATCAAGACATCCAAACAGACGGAGACGACGAAACTTAATGAAGAGGAAAGAGTTGATCACAAATACTACACAGGCAAAAGAGCCAACTCACACTGACGATAGTTGTTCTCATCTCAGCAAGGCACAAACGCAAAGCTTTCAGTTCAGCGTACGTCGGTCGCAGGCAGTTGACGGCAAACAGTCGTGGCACAACGTCAAAGTCGTCAGCAAATTTAACAGCGACAGTATCGACAATGATGGCTGAAGTATCAGTGACAGAACGGCGGTCATCTATGACACTGTCACGGATGTCAGCATGTGTTGCAACTACCATGACACGCGGCCTTGCTAACAGCTTCCCTGCATTGCCTTCACACACAGCAAATGTCATCTATTGTCATACATACTACTGCAGACTTGCCTTCCATGAATCCTTCCAAACATTGTCTTTTCACTTTTCCTGCAGGACTGCCTTCACAGATTTGTGGCTTTTCCTCAATGATTAAACCTATTACATGTGCTATATTACACTGGCTCTGAGTTGGCTTTTAATCAAGCGTTAAAACTCCTGCATATCTTATCTTTTTTATCATATCAAACTTTCCAATCTTCAAACCTTAGTGTGGGAACCTTTGAACCTTTGCCAAACTCTTTCATGATGTCATTGGTCATATGACTCACATGGTAAACTAATTCAGCTTGACTGTTGAAATGCGTGATATGAGTGACAACCATACTGCTGGTGCGTAACGATTATTAGTAATAATTTACACTAAATATTCTAATCCTTAATCAATGACCACTTACCTATATTAAATGTAATGCATAGCATATAGTATTACCTAGCTGGGCATTATGTAAGCAGCCACGTCCCCCCAAGGCCCCCGTTTCCCATATCTGTGTGTATGCATGCTGGCTCATCAGTACCAGCACGTGCCTCTATTGCATCTATGCATTGTCTGCCTTAGCCTGTGTGTGCACCTATAGTCTGTCCAGTGCCCAGTCTCCAATCTGCCTGCAGTGCCACATGACCAGCCGATCCCGCTAAAAACAAAAATGCCAATTTCTGGCCCCTACCCATGACCCCCCAATTTTTTGCACCTATAAGTCAGCCCTGGGGCACCTTGGAGCTACCCTGAAATTTGCAGATAATAATCTCTCCCGTTCCCAAGTTGTAAGTGAACAAACATACATACATAGGCCTATAAAAATGACAGACACATGAACAGAATAGATGAACCCATTTAGTGTGCATGACGGGAAAATACGTCCACAAAAATAGCGCACCTGACCCATACCTCACCACCGGCTCAGTCTGAGCTGAGAAGCCGCACATCCGTCATCAGACTCCAATAACCACATTACCAAACACAGCTAAACTGCATGCATTGCTGCGTAGCCTATATGGGCCCTGAAATGATTAATTATGGCCCCTATCCAAGACTCCCCAAATTTTTTGCACCTAAAACCTTTCCTGGGGCGCCATGGAGCTACCCTGAATATTTTGTCACAATCTTGAAGACCTACCCCAGTTATAAGCGAACACAACGATCACTGCAGTTCATTGATGTTATACAACTGTGACTGATAAAACTTGCTGCTGGATGACACTCCATATCTCGAGAAATTACATTTGGTCGTGTTAAAAGGGTGTTGCCTGCTCCAAAAGTTGTATAATGATGCATGCTTGGTGTGCATGCGTGCTGTCAACATAGGCCTATTCAAATAAAAAAATGTCTACTATTTTCAAGAACATTTGACAAGAACCAGAAACGAAGTAATAACTAAGTCAGTAATAAGAAAGTAAGCTACATAATATAAGGTCAATGCATTCTGTTTGCATTTTCTTCCAGATTTGCAGCACATTTGATAGCAGTAGGTAGTGCAGCAACATATTTAAGGTGGTGGCGGAAGGTATTATGTGATTCTTGTTGTAAATTTCGTCCTCTTCCCAGCAGTGTAAGAATTTTTAGAAATGATTCAGATTTGACAAAGTTAAAGCCAAAAATGCACGGTGTTCTCAATTTATTGGACTGGACATACCACTCTGTGTGTTTTAAGAGCAACGTATGCATTTAACGCTTTAAACAGGGCTGGCCTAGGTGAGTGGCATCCAAAGACAATAGCAAGTGGTTACCAAACATCTGCTGTGGCGCGAGTCGTGTCTTGATAAAGTTGAGCCAAAAGACAATCTGACTGAGTTGTATGTCGGCTGAGTCACGCAGGCTGATGACAATGATGTTGATACAACTGGCGTCGCCAATGAACAGGTCGTAGGTGACATGGTATGGCTCATAGCCTGAGAACTCCCACAGACTCACCTCACCCACACCTGCACAACACAGTGGTGGTGGTGGTGGTGGTGGTAGTGGTAGTAGTAGTAGTAGTAGCAGTAGTAGTAGTAACAGTGGGTTCACCATAATAATGTATGATGAAACATATAGATACACAAAGTCAAAACATTTAAATTAAGACTGAGTTAGTGTACATAGCACATCTATAATAACTCATTTCAGAGATGAGTCTTTAAATGCAACCAACTGCCCACGTACTGACAGCAAAAACAAACAACCAAAAGCACACGCACCTGAAACACAAAAAACGAACACAAACAAGAGGTCAGAATGACCCCCGCACAGTGAAACTGAGTTAGTTTGTTGTAGCGGTAGCGCATTGGTCACGATCAACATAGTTATCCTACATCGGGCCCGGTTAGTACTGGGATGGTAACGTTCACGAGTTCGAATCGCGTTCGCACCCTCTCGGTATTTAATCAGCCACCCAGGCCAACTCAGCCTGGTCATCCCTCCGGGGTAGGCAAAATGAGTACCAGTGTAAAAACCGGGAAGTTAACAGCAGGTTATGCTGTTAATTTACGGCATTGAGTAATAGCGCCCCTGTATGGCTGCTTACATTACCGTGCTGAACTACGTGTATTCTTTGTGTGTATTCTATTATAATGTACTGTCCTTCGTGGCAGATGTTGCTGATTGTCCTTTGCAGCGTTTGTCTGCAATTGTAATAAAGAACATTATTATTATTATTATTATTATTATTATTATTAGTTGAGCTTCCATGACAGACAGACACTGTGCACATCGGTAACAAGTCTGCACCTCATGCATTCGATGCAGCCTAAAACTAGCAGAAAACTAGCCCAAGCTAGGACAAGCAACAACTACAGAAACCTGATTGTTGCCTTATATGACATCTGACCACGAAACAGAGCCGTGGAGATTGCACACGGCAAGTACGACCATAAACCTACAGTCTACAAGGCAAGAAATTACTCTGACCATTGAGCAATATCTGTTCAACGGTGATGCCACGAGTGTAACTGGGATGAGGTTCAGAGTGACTGGACACTTGCTGACCACCATTGGACATCATTTCTGCCGACACATACACAGATAGACAGTCACAATACTAGTACATTAACGGCACTGATGATGAAATCCATTTAAACCCCAAGTAGTTGTTGTACTACTACTAATATTAGTAGTAGCAGCAGTAGTAGTAGTACTAGTAGGTTTAGGTCATTTCAGGGATGATCATTCCGATCAGTGCTATGCAAAACTCATACACAGCAAAAAAGCTTATACAACCATTTCATAAAACTGCTAACTTATGAGATATTAAATTTAACACAAGTAAAACCTAGTTTAGTTGCCAGGTAACACAGCACATCCATTCTACAATTCCCGTGGCATGCACGGGCCTCTTAGTTCTGCTACTGATGAAAATCTTTGTGCTACAAATTGCTACGGATACCTGAGTTATGCCGATGTGCATACCTGAGCTAGAGGTAGACCTGTACGTCGATGATGGAGTGTCCGTAGTTGAATTTGAAGGTCTGAATGTGGACCGGAGCAGGCCACCCAGGTAACCACACTTGAGACACTCGATCAGCGTGGTCTTGCCCACACCGCTGTTACCAAACACTTTCAGTTTGATGCGACTCAACGGCCGGCCGCATGTCTCCAGCTGCCGAGCACAGTGCAACTGTCTGTCCTGCATGTCAGTGATACACTGTGTCTCAAATAACCTCCCAGTTGTAACTAGCAGCAACTCTTGTCACATCTTAAATGATTTTCTAAATTCTTTCACCGCTGTACTAAGTACGGAATTTACAGCACAACGCATATAACACTGCCCATCTCACCTTAAATGTGTTCTGCACTGCCTTGGTATGTCAAAAGTACACATTTCTTAAAATTTACACGTTAATAGCTGTATCATGTTTAACAACAAGCCACCCACAAGCAGTGACTGCTCGGCTAGCTTAAGTACGGCAGGGTGACCTAGTTTTTCGTTTGTGATCAAGGTTGGTCAGTATGTCTCCATATGCAAAATTACAAGTCTCTACATCCAATAGTTGCGATGTACAATAACTAGCCTAGTTAACAGACACACATATACACAGACGCCATTTAGATAGCTTTTGTATGAGAGATAAACTCAGCCAGCTAAAAACAAAACATTACATGTCGTATGTCACTCTGAACCTCATCTTAGTTACAACACAACAGTTGTTCAAAGCATCCACTATTTGTCAGCAGGCAGACATTTACAACAAATAGTTCAATTCAATGATCTACTCACACTGTTAACACGAGTGACAATCTCCACAACGTCACCATACCCAGCACGTATCGCCGTGATCTCTGCGTTGCGACCATCCTGAACAGAATATACCAACATGACAACGTTCCTTTTGAGACATCGGCAATCCAACCTACATACTATAGCGTTAGTTTTAATATTCTGTTTTGTTCCACTTATTTCCTCAAATCAAGTTAGAGATGATTCATAGAAGGAAAATTTTAACAGGACAGCAAGGCATGACGCATGCACTAACAGCTCACAAAATTTACAATGACAGAACTAACACATGCAGAGTAAATGAGTACAGTGTGTCCGGGAAAAAAGTAAACCAATCTATACCAATTTATAATTCCGACAAACAACGTTGGATTTTAACCAAATTCTGTGCCAACAATATGGCATCTAATTGCAAACAAATCACCAAATTTCAGTAAAATCTGTCAATGTCTGCAAAAGTTACAATAATTTTAGCGAGTTCACCAGAAAACATGAAGTGTCCACTACTGGCAACGTTTAGGTACGTGACTGTCAATTGCAAAAGTCAATTATCTTTAAAGCCTGTGTTTAAAATCTTCTCCGCATGCTCAAATGCAAGCTTGAAGATGTGAACGTCACTGTCAGACTGCTTCATCGATCATCACTTCATAACCTAGTTCCCACTCTTTGATAAAACGCGACTTTAGCTGGGCGACGTCATGAATCCAGCTGCAATACGTATGCCCCTGCAGTTTCCCCCAGATCCAGGAGTCTACTGGGCTGAGGTCAGGACTGTTGGCTGGCCAGACAGTTGGACTGATGAAGTTTGGTGTTTTACGACTGCACAGTCTCAAGCGCCCTATGGGAAGGAGCAAAGGTCATTTCAAAACCAGTGACTGCACTAATTAATGTGATGGAAACTGATATATTTTGTCATTGATATTTGAAGATTAATAACTCTCACTAATAATGAATATTTTCTAACAAAATTCTGCAGTTCTTTCAAATATATACTCAGCATCTAGTGCACATAATTTTGTTAGGATGCATTGAGATTTGACATTGCTATCCAATATTGTCTGTGGTTTAGTTTTTTCTGTACACAATGTAGAGTATATGCACAACACAAATTGCCTCAAAAGACTTCACACCAAATAACAATACAGACAAGTAAGTTACAAAATTACAAAAATGCGAAAGATTAGCAACATTATTACTTGATATAAAATATATTAATTCTTTCGAGGACAACAGCTAAGACTTGCCAATTTGCATATTTTTAAAAACACATGCAGCTGAAACACAAAGCAGCAAACAAACATAACTTGCCGAAGTTACCGTAGCTAAGACAAACATACGACTACAAAACTACGGAGCCATGCCAGAATTCAATGAGATGCAGCTATGACAAACAGAGACTCACGGCATTGCGTAGTGTTGTCCTAGCACCATACAGCAGTAGACAACGCACGACTTCAGCATGGCCGCGGCACACTGCAAAGTGTAATGCTGTGTTGCCATCCTGTCAATCAGTTGTAATAACACAATCAATCAAACTCATGTGAAGTACAAGTAAGCATGAATCATGACACTGGTAGAAATGTCAGAAATGCCACAATGGCATACGTGGTGTTCATCACTGCCGGAAAAGATAAGCCTTCAGCCGCCGTCTGAATGTGTTCAGTGAGAGACGGTTGCCGCATGGAGCAGGTGACAGACTATGGGCCTGTGGCATGCTAAAACTTTACTAAGCAATGATACTCTGATGGCATTATTTCAACTTAAATGCATCATCGACTACTTCCCTATACAGTGAGTCATCGGTAAAGATCAAACACAGCTGAGATATTGGTGCAACATACTTTGTTCTGTAGGTTAGCATCGAGGCCGTTGCTGAGGAGATATCGAACAATGTCAAGGTGACCTTCAGCAGCAGCAACATGCAGAGACGTATTGCCATTCTGTGACAATATATACACAGACAGCGTCAATGTACATGTAAGGATATCACTATGAGTAGATAGGATTATGTCCCACGTTAACACACAACAGGTAATCTCATAGCCTAGTCTTCCATGCACTGCAGACATATAAAACTGAGCGCCTAATAAAATTAGAACACACAAGCATCATCTTTCTTGTATCAACTTACCACAGTGCTATTCAGCTAAGCAAGTAAGTAAATAAACACAGCACACATATCATGTAAGTCATTCTGCAAGAGAGCCTTTTCGCTAATAAAGTTCTCCACTATACATATTTTCTGAAACTATCGCAGTTATTATTCAGCTAAAAACAAATACAAAAAAATAGTTGTCAAAACTGCTGCAGTGTTAGAAAAATGCGACCAGCAGACAGAAGAATGGACTCATGGACAGACACCGAACACACCTGATAGCATAATGCCTCCAGCAGAAACACAAAATGGCTGAAAATATAACCTCATCAACAAAACGCAGATTCTCCAGTTGCTGACAACTGATACTGACAGTTTGTCCATTGTCACTGTCACATATTGGTGTTGTAGCTGCCAATGTCGTCGTTGTACAAGGAGACGGCACTGTCATACTACGCTATAACACAGTGACACACCAGTGTGATGAGACTGTCATACTACACTACAACACGACACATCAAAATTTATACAAACAAGTTTCTTGTACACAGTGGTCCATAAAAAACATGACTATAACTCTGGCTAATCTTAACCGATTTTTATAGTTTTTAGGCTGCATCGAATGCATGAGATGCAGATTATTATCTATGCGCGCGGTGTCTGTCTGTCAGTCTGTCATGCACACATGCAGTGTGTGTGGGGTCGTTTGGTGCAGCTTTTGCCAAATTACTTCAATCTCTTGTTAAACTGTTCTAATCATGAAGAAATTCTGCATGCAACTATAGTAAAATTTACCACATCACCTTGTTTGTGTGCACACCTTACCTGATAAAATTAAAAACTACCCTTATGCTGTTGTTCACAAAATGCTGGGGTGTACATTTGGCTGCAACTCGTCAAATCTTGACCAATTTCAACAATTTTTGCACAAACGAAACAGGAAAATAAATTTTTAAAATGAGGCACACATTGGCTTACTAATTACATTAACAATGATGTCATTGTTTGTGTTGACGACATTTGCTGTGAATCATGCCATTCACTCCATCAACGATTGGAGGTGTCTGTCAGCCTGTTTCAACACTGAAGGCGGACATTCTGAACATTGCTTGTGATTACTACTCTCAAAATGACAATGTCATGATGGCAGTGCAGTAAATATGACCAATGGAGTTGATTTTTCCATTTTCTTCATCTCTTAATGTAAATGAACAACGAATGATAGCAGTTTTACCTGAAAATGTTGCTATTTCAATTTACGAATTAAGGCGCACACACTATTAGGGCGATAAAGCAAATTTTACTACAGCTGCATGCAGAATTCATTCAGAATTAAAATGATCCAAAAATGCTAAAATCTGGTTAATATTTGCCAAAGTTATAGTCAAATATAAAATGTAACGTTTTTATGGACCACTGTATATATATGTATGTGTGTGTATATGTTACAGTCAATCTGTGAAATCAGTCATTTCACGTAATGCCTAAACGATTTAGGCATTTCGCGTATTGACTGATTGTGGTTAGGCATTTCGTGAAACGACTAAAATTTTCAGGCA
>Ga0126335_1000912_pt1 | contig 15500 bp, 14 predicted proteins | sample OlaspJWI45metaG_FD_108409 | JGI IMG/M metagenome (GOLD analysis project Ga0126335, IMG submission 108409) | Marine gutless worms symbiont microbial communities from Oahu, Hawaii - Olavius sp. 1 OAHU.JWI-45 metaG | ecosystem: Host-associated > Annelida > Digestive system > Unclassified | place... | reverse complement strand
GCACAATATGCATAGTTAAGCTGCACCATTTGACAAGTACAGAGGAACACATAATGCAACGGACTTGCTCGAAATTGTTACGTGATGAATAACTGCATGACGTCAAAGCTGCATCTTGATCGCAAATCCGACGATCTGACAATTTCGCTGCAAACTCTGTTCGAGAAGGCTTTAAATCAAATTTAAGCTGATTAAAAGGCACAGACATAGCCATCCAAAAATACACAGAAACACCATTTTTTCGCAACGTTAAGCTACGCTAAGCTGAGCCAACGACGAACTGATAAAGAGAGCTGGGATGGAAGAGCTATCGAACATTGTCAGATTGAAAAAACTGACACTGGCAGGGCATATACTACGGCTACCACCAGATAGACCGGCAAGTGTTGCTATGCAGTGGGTACCTGATGAAGGCAAGAGAAGAAAAATACGTCCAAGGAAGATCTGGCGACAGACATTCTAAAGAGAATTACAGGAGATGAGAGTCAGCTAGAATGGTGTTCGCAGCGTGGCTAGTGAGTGATCGGAGTCGCTGAAAAATCCCAGCCGCCCTATACTCTATATGGAGCGAAATGATTAAAGTCTAATTAAATTACCTTGCCGTTAACTGAATTAAGTCATCTTATTGCAGTGCTAAAATACATGGATCAATTTCTTGATCAATTTACGTGTGACTGCAGCTATAAGCAGCTTGATGATGATGATGATGATGATGATGATGATGCCGACATGCAGGATGCAGCAGTCCCGGCTGACACTTGAAGATGTCAGTATAGCAGGCGCACCGTGACAATGACAACGATGGAGAGGGCTGAATACTCTGCGCCAATCCAACGAAGTCGAACCGATACGTGTACCTCTTCCCGTGTACCTGTATTGGCAAAATTAACATAGCGATAAATTAGACACTTACCTTGCCTTTAGCCGGGCTCGCTCAGAGGAATAGCCGCATTATGCACTATATTTATCAATTCATTTCCGTTATCTCATTCATTTTCGTACAGTCAGTAATGTTTTAGCAACACTATTTTTGGTCATTTAGCCTACCCTACGCTTTTAAGTTTCCCATAAGTCTACTCACTAAATTATGCCTTTTCAAGAACGTGCCTCACGACGTAAGCACTACCGCTGTTCAGAAAACAACTTAAAACACACTTTTTAGCTTGGCGTTTGATGTCTGTTGACGATGTTAATGACTATGTAATACATCTATGTCCTATCACAGTGATAAGTGCACTAGAAATCTTACGACGATGATGATGATGACGATGGTACCGTAGATGATGATAGTGATAACTAGTTCATTAATACTTCTCCGATATTGTCACAGCCACTTTTGTTCGTTTGTCCGTCAGTCTCACTCGTAAACCACAACTAAACGGTTTAAGAGTTAAGACACCAAAATATGGTTGCACTTATGACGGATTAATGTCTCCATTTTAAGACGCCAAATTTCATGGTCCCAAATTTAGGGTTTCACCCCGAACGAAAGCGTTGAGGAGAGGCGCACCTGTCAAAAACGAATATTTGACCAGTAATCCTTGATAACTTAAAAACGCTGTCTAGGACCCAAGATAGTAGCATTTACCAGCAGAAAGTTGTATACGAACTTTCGATTGGCACCGAAGTCGGTGGCCTTAAATAACATTAAACGACTAATATCAAATCATTTTTTTGTAAAAAGGAAAGGAAAGTCTGGCTATATTAACGTGCGCTTAAAAGCCAACAACATGAGTCAAGCTTAATCTATCGCACGGAACCGTTCAGACAGACAAATCCTCCACAGCTGCCTGAGAATTTAATCTCATAGCATGCCCGTCAAACCGAGCCAAACCGAGCCAAACCACTTGCCCGAACCCAGGACTGAACCTGGGCCCCACAAGTGGCTAGCCGGCTGGGCTAGTTGGCACAGCCCAGTAACTTAACAACTGAGCTAACTAGGCAAAGTTATGCCAGATTGAGTCTTGAAATGGCTTGCGGCGTGTCACGGTTATGCGATCTTTGCCGTGGTTAAACAATGAAACGCACGCACCTTAGTCATGATGTTCTTGTCGTAGTAATATCGAAGAGCACGGCTGAGTTTGTCGTAGTTCATGTTCGGTTTGCTCTTGCGTTCACCCCAGCGTCGTGCTACCTCGTCCGGGTCAATGAGCTTGAATTCTCCAGACGTTCCATCCCACGTGATGCACGCGGAGTTTCCGGAGTCGGACAGTAGCTCCAGCAGGAACTGCCACAGCTGTATCTGTCCGCTTCCTGTACACTCATGTTTCATCCACATTTATGCGTCACCGTTTGGGGCTTGGAGGCATGCAGCACCCAAAATCTGGAATTCACTGAAACTCGTTAAGGACTTTGCTGTCATTCCTGAATCCTTGACCACATTCAGAGTTCGCTCAAAACCGAACTTTTTAAACGATCCTGTTAATTCAACCGAAATATCTGTGCCTGTAATTCGATGTTAACATTGGCATGACGCGTCACAGTTTGACTACTTAAGTTATCATTCCACTAGAGCCATCAAGTTGCGAACCTGCTAGCCACAGGTCTCGAGCAAGTCGCAAACCTGTCCGCGACCCGCTTCGGACAAGTCCGCCACCTGCTAGCTAGAACTGGGTCACTATATCAAAATATCGCCGATATCGATATTATCATTCTTATTTGGGGGCGGGGGCGGTGGAGTAGTGGTTAGCGTGTCCGACTTGGTATCGAAAGGTCCCGAGTTCGATCCCCGGGCGGTGCCAAAGAGTGAATGCATGTTTGTAAATATTTACCACTATTAAGTTGTGTCTTATGTTATATTATGTGTTTGATTGTTGTTTCAGTTTGTACAGTTGTTAATTTACGGCATTGAGTAAGCCTTGTGCCGCTATTTGTCAGAGTGTATATTACTGTGCTAAACTGCGTATGTTATGTTATGTTCATATGATGCTTTGTGTTATATTATATGCACTGTCCTGCGTGGCAGATATTGTGTAATCCAGCATCCGTACTGCAATACAAATAAAACCATTATTATTGCTATCAGTATCGTATACAGTACATCATAAGCGACGTTTCAGATATCGTTTTTTCGCTATATCGATATCGTATCGGTGCCTGGTGACAACTGGAATATTGGTAATTTTTGATAAACTTATTTTTAAGTACTTTTCTTGACTGTTCTACGAGGCAAATAATTCTATGAACAAAATCATCGTTGCTCCATACGAACTATACGAACTTTACGATTGCGGAAAAATTACAGAACTTTGTATAGTATGCTATGAAACTTTACGTTTTTCGGAACGAACTTTTTATAGGCCTATTAAGTTAGGCCTATAAGCCTACAGTTCTATCACGGCAAGTTTCTTGCTGCTGCTGATGCACTCAGTAACCTCAGCCACTTCATAGGCTGCGCACGATGACGTCAGATAACATTTCATTAAACTTTACGAAAGTTTGCGAATTACTGGAACTTTGCGTTTATGGGAAAAGTTCCGGAACTACGGAACTTTATAACGGTATGATACAACGAAACAGCTATGAGCAAAATTAAGTTTTTAAAATTTGGCAATGTGACACATCATCTCATCTCTAATGGTCCAAACCGAAAGTTGTCAATTTCATTTGATACTTTGACGTCATTGACTACGTGCTACGCAATACAAAAATGTCAGAGTTGCCCATTAGTAAGACTGAGAGTGCCACAGTGTGGATGATACGGACAATGTCGTTGAGTCTCCAAAGTCGTAAGCGAAAGACGTTAGCCGTTTTTGAGCCTCTCGAAGTATGAATAGTTTAAAGAGCTCTGCAGTAAAGGATATCGATATCGATATCGCGGATATTTTAGAGTCAAAAGTATCGATATCGGCAAATGCGATATCGACCCAGCTCTACAACGAACCAACGCAACGCAGCCAGCAGGTCGCGAACCTGTCGTGATGAGGTTCGCGACCAGCTGGCGTAATGGAATGATACCCTTACCTACTTACTTACTTAAGCCACCAAACTCCAGAGCACTTGCATTTTTTCTGCCAGTGTAAGCATTCTTCTACTGTAGATGACCTACAATAACTGTAATTTTATGCAATCAGAAACGATCCCCCTCTCGCAGTCTCAGTGGTCTTGGTCTAGACCAGACCGCGTCAAGAAGAAGTCCATTCAGCCAAATATAGTCTCTTATTACACACTGCCTAGTCTAGAACGTGTACGGTATTAGAATTTGATGTCGCTCGGCATGAGTGGATATGCGATATGGGTCGTGTCCCAGAGAAACCTACAGCTCTAGCTAAACAGCTTTATTTTCCATAAGCCGTGGCAGACAAACTTGCAAACAAATTGAAAGCCGAATTACTACACTATTACTTGATTACGCAAAAAATATAGTATACGCTAGGGATTTCAGAAAGCCACTTCAGCAAATGATTAACGCAAACCTATCTGACAACTGTGGTATCACAGATTTGATATGATGACTAAATTATGTACTCGTCAATCTGCCACAAATGCTTACCGCTACTGGATAGTCGAGCAGAGATAGGAGCAAACAGTTGGTACGGATCAGAAACTACACAACACACCATCGACTTTCTATGCATTAATTTTTGCGACTCACTGTGGTCTTGCATCAAATCAAATTAAATTGATTGATTGATTGATTTATTTATTTATTCGTTACACACACAATATACAAAAGCAAAAACGTACACAGTGTATAGTAAATGTTGTGTGACGGCTAGTTTCCAAATAGCAAATGCTCCGCTTATGGGCTACGCAGTAACTAAAAACAATTAGATCAGAGTCCAATGCAACCCTGCGACACATGGGATTAAGAATTATTACCAAGACACACAAGCAACATAAAAACATGACACAAATCAAGCGTTATAGCCCAAATTAAAACTTGCTAATTAAAGTTACATATGTCCATGGGCAGTGACGCTCAGCTGGCTTCAGTAAACTAGAGTAACCTAGTTTTGGATTACGGTCAGGGCTGCTTATTGTATCTCTGCATGCAAAATTACAAGTCTCTATGTCCAGTGACACCCTGGTTAACAGACATGCACACACGCAGACGCGATTCGATCAGCGTATATGATTATCTCAGCTAATTCGTAGTCAGCTGAGCCAAAAATTAATGTAGACTGGGCAGAAGTATTGTCTGTACACCGACACTTCAATAAAATGAACGACGAGCGACACTTCGGATCGCCGTTATGCATCAGTGAACACAATACGCCGAGATAACTGCGTCCATACAGCAGAACGCGGTCGTATGGGGCCGACGGCAATAGTTGCTCGCCCTGAGATCGCAGCAGCTGCTTCGAGACTGATCGGTCCGGAAAAACCGGATAACACGCACGCCCCGGTCGATCACCAGTCCGGCCCTATTTGACGTCTCGGTAGCCTACCGGCCGGTGTTCGGTAAACCGAGGTCACTTGCCCGAGCGGAAAGAGATTTGTCGCCGAAATGACGCCTCATCAGTCGCCGCCGTCCAACTGACCGGAAAGATTTCACTGTTTCACGATGGCATTAATCAGCAATTTGTCACTCAAACTATACTGTAGCTCCCTAACGAACAATGGTAGGCCTGCCAGAAATGACCAACATTTTCACTGTAAACACCAAACGCTGCCGTGGATATGTCATTGGTTTACCAAAACAACAAAATTGCATCTTTAACAGTCCAACAATGCTTATTAAAGATCAGGAGCCCGATTTTCAAAACTTAAGATTTTCCTAAGATCTTCTTAAGAAGTTTTGAAAATCGGGCCCCAGACTAATAATTAAACTTAAGATTAAGCTAAACAGTTACAATGTACATTCATTCACTTACGAAATAGTTCCAACTAAAAAAAGGTTCGATCACATTCATCAAATTGCTTTCACCTAAATAGGCTTCCGTGTACCATGCATAAGCTTATTTGCATGTACTGCACAAACATAATGTCTGCATCTTTGTGTAACTAAATTAATTCGACTAGAGTTTCAAGTGCTACTTAATAATGCACCATACAGATAATTAATAACGAACAATTTTAAGTGCAATCTGAAAGGCCAAAATATAACTTAAATAATAGCAAACTACAATAAAAAGTTGTTAATTTTCTGCTTTCCTTAATTATGATAGTCTTTATTTACCAGAAGACTCGTAGTAAATAAAACGAAACAAAATAAACCATAGTACAATACGAACGAGGCCTACACAGAGCACCTGCATGTCACAAAAAGTACAGATACTCCATACAGAGAAATCTCACAGCTTAAACACAGATAAACCGGTATAAACGCCTTCGTAATAATCATGTTTAAGCAGTTTTTAACATGGTAGCTTACTGCATTTATCTTTGTGATGTTGTATAATTTTTTAAATTTTATTAGTTTTAACCTGTAGTATTTTATTTTTAGTTTTATTTTCTGTTTTGTACAACGTTTAAACACATATATGAATGCAAGCAAATGTCAAATGACATAGTAATTTAATAACAATGAAATGATAGCAAGATTCGTTATCACCGATAAGCGAAAAAGAGTCGTGCAAAGTAAGCCTACAGCAAGTCAATTTCCGACCAGAAATCCTATTATTAGTGAAGTGGCGCCGTGGTCGCCAGCAGTTCGTGCTTGTGACAGGAAGTGGTTTGAATTTATCTCACTCGACGACAGACATATTCACGTTCACGTCCTCAGCATCTGCTTACTGACGAAATAATCATTTCCACTTTGATAGTTTAGTTTTCAAAGACAATGTGAATGCCAACGTTGATGTCTGGTGTCATTTTAGTTACACGAGTATTTCCAAACCATATTAATAAATTTATTGAAATGTTAACGTAAACGAATACTGAATGCTAACCGACAGGCTGTTGAGGGCACGGCCAGTGTAAACTGCCTGCAGACCCCAAAGCGTGTACAGCTTTTCGAGCGTCTAACCACACAGTTAAGTCATATATAATAATTAATGTACAAAACCTGTCGTTTTATAATCATTGTATAATGGCCACTGTTAAATGACACATTTAAAACTGCAAAAATTAATTTCATCACCTCAAGGGCTATGGTCATAATAAGAACTGTGTATTATGTCCATGGCTAGTGAGGTGATGGCATTAATTTTGGCTGTTTTAGATGTGTCATTTAACAGTGGCCATTACACAATAATTATAAAACGACAGGTTTTGTACATTAATATTTGCAATTTTCTACCATATTATCTACATGCTTGTATTTGTACACAAAATTCCAAAATTTAAAAGTAGGTTACGTGACTCCGCCCATTCGCCCATTTGACCTAATTTGCATATTTTCGACTCATAGCACTCAATATGTGCAAAAATGGCGTCACGATTGGCTTTAATTCGACTGAGATATTGCGATTTTTAAATTTTGGCGTTTTAGCTAGAAATTGCCTTTTCACGCCTATTTTAGGGGTTTTTGGGGCCTATTTCTCCCAAATGACGTCACTCGTCATTCTAACCCTGAAAAGGCACTTCCTTACGCGGAAACACATCGTTTAGCCATTAAGCGTGTGACTTGTGAAGAGGATCTGGAAAAAATAAGGACAGTCAAAAAGTCACAAAAGTGTTATATTTCACGTATTTGGACAGAATCCCCCGCCTAACCGATCTGCTTCAAAATTTGCATATGGGGTCATGTTGCAAACGTAATTATGTGTGCGTGCCAAATTTCAGAATAAAATTTTGAGGAATTTCGATTCTACAGGGGATCGAAATTTTCATTTTCCTATTGATTTTTTAATGGCCATTACAACAGTGCAGCGCTACTGCGCTGCCTGTGATACACAGATCAGCGGTGTTTTATACATTAGCCTGTAGCAACAGTTTCCTGCTTTATTTCAGGCCATAAATATTGTTTGGTTTAGCCTACATTGTTTTCGTGTAAAACGTTTCGCTACGAGATGAAATGATGGAAATTTTTTACTCTAAAATAGATAATGCAGCAAATTAACAATATTTTTGATATTTTTGCAATAATTACAACAATTGCTACCGGTACAATTATTCTAGTACCATATTATTGCCTCTATAAACGCCAAGTAAGTAAGTAAGTGAGTGATGCCAATCACACTGACACTTACACTTTTCTGTAGCAGGCTCAAGACACATCTCTTCGGTTCGGCCTACGGATGTGCAGTCGTGACTGCTTAGGCTGTAAGAGCGGCGCGTTATAAATTTTCCCTTACATACATACACACATACATACAATCGGTTGATTATATGTACGATTTTGTTTTACCTTCTTCTGTCGGCGCTGACTTTTTCACCCAACATGCCGCTGAGGAGTAGTTTGGATCTAAGCATATCAACAAAAACGGATAAAAAATACAGCATTTTTATGTGTTTCACACTGTTTTATATGTTTTAATATTTATGTAGCTCATTTTTTGTTATATAGCTCGTTTCTGGATAATATTTTAAAAGATTACCCAATAAAATGTGAGTTTTATTACTTAAATTTGCAGATAAGCCGCACACTGCCAATCACAATATTTCAATATTTCAATATTTACTTTTACATTTTCACAGCCTAAGGTGTTGTAACATGTCAACGCATAAAAAAAGGAAGAGAAACTAACATGATGACAAAGCTGCAAGTCCGGGAGGCGATGTTACAGCCAGCATCATCCCGGAGAGTCCAGCTGCTGCTGCTGCTGCAAGTGCTCCACATCGGTCCAGATAGTCGGCGGCAGGCGATGCCCCGGCCGTGGAGACCACCATCGCCTTGGCAGGGATCGAGGCGGCGGTAGAGGGGGTCTTCCACAAGTCCATTTCGTGATCTGGGTGATGATGTTTCGATCTTATTTGCACTTTGTGAAGACTTTAGCAAGTCAAATTGGCGTTTCTTGCACGAGCTGTAAACTCACACGGTGCAGTGCGTCAGCGCACATCGGCAGATTCTCATACTCGTCGAGCACGGTGTAATTTGGCGAAGGCCGCATCGAAGTCACTTCCCATCACTGCGGGGGATCAAGACCCACATCTAATTTAATGTTCCTTGGGCCCTCAGAAGTCTTCATCGCAAATATGACTTCGATTCGTTTAGCTGTTTTTGCAGGGAGCAGGCGTGTGTCAGACCGACAGACAAACATACACGCCACGGGATCATCGGTCGCTATAGTTTGCATCTCATGCATTCGATGCGGCCTAAAGGTGAAAATTTTATCAAATTTTTTAACTGATCACTAGCAGCAAACTGAAGATTGTTGGGCATTTCACTGTCTTCGTTTCATATTCTTTTTTCACTACTGCTGTTCATCTAAACCCCCAATCTGATTCAATTTCAGATGTCAGTATAGCAAATCACACGTTGTCTGGTCAGACAGGCTTTATCGTTGTGTATGTATATTTTACTTGTTTTGCATTTTCACTCAAATGCGTACGTAAAACTCAAATAATATATTTCAGTAACGAGTTAATTTTAACACCATTTTGTGAAAAAGTTTTTGCTGCAATATTACTAACTTATTAAGGAATTTGGTTAATTTCTGTTATTTATTAAGCTATATAAAATGTAACTTATGTTTTAATTTTTAAACATTAGTATACCGGTACAAGACATCACTGTTTTACAGTAATAAAACTGTATCACTTTATAATGTCAATTTTTCATAAATGTGCGCTGGTACTTCTGTAGTCTATGAAAGCAAAATGCATCGCTAAACGTAACCTATTTTACCCAATGACACAAAATATGACTAACTTCAAAACTGATACTATGCTAAAATGTTTTTTAAAGTTAAGATCATAAGCTAAAACAACAGTTTGAAACAACGAGTATTCGTTACTACGACATTACTGAAACCAGTTTTTCAATATTTAGACCGAGAAAAAAAACTTAAAACTTACCTGTGTATCTATTTTAATGCATATTTTGGTGGTGCAGCAACATCTTCATTATCAAGCTCCAAACATGTGTACGGTTAATTGTTGTAACATCTGAGAATAATCCACATCTTCCTAATGCTGGCACGTGACGGCGGAAGAGCAGCATCTATAGGGAATGCGGTTTCCAGTTGCTGCAGCAGGCAAACGTATTAGAGATGCACAGTGCAATCCGCCCGGGAAGGAAAGGGGTGGTGGTCTAGGATCCCGTGGGACAATCTGCACGACATCGATTATAGTTCAAAGTCTGCGACGTCATCGTCGACGTCATATTTCCTTCCGACCACCCACTGTCTACATAGCTATCAACAGTGCCTCCACCCCATACCAGAGATTGTTAGCATTAGTCCGTACTGCCACCCGATGCCAGCTGATAATGCTACGGAACATTATAATACATACCATTACATACCATTTTCACTGTCACCTGATTCAACGAAGTGCTTGTGTAATGCATACTGCTCCTTTCTCTTGTTATTCACGGACAGACAGACTGACGGTCGGACATCACAACCGGCGGGCGGAGGCATAAAACATTGTATACTAGACATCACTGTCCGCGATAAAAATGACTGAGAGGTGTGAACCTACGTACTACCTGCAAACTGTAGGCCTAATGCTATACAGAGTACGGTGATGTAGGCCTCTGTGTCATATAATGTTTGAAGTTTGACGTACGGAATCATATTATGACCAACAAGTATCATTTCATTTCTTCGAAATTAATGTAACTTTCAAATTGATCGCATTTTCAAGCCATTTTATGTATATATTAATATAAATTTAATTGTTGGCCTTTGTCGTGTAAGCAATTTATTTCTGGATATTTCGTTGAACACTGCATGACTCTGTGACGTGCGGTTGCAAAAAAAGTGGTGACATTTTTTTCTTGCACACCCTGTATATACACCGTGAGTAAAAAACAAAACACTCTACTCGTGTCGATAACTTTGCGAAATATTAATCGATTTTTGAAATTTTTTCACTCCTAGACTCAGCACTAAATTTGTTACAAAATGGTCATTACATATCCCACCACACATTAAAAACATTGCTGCACTGCCTTGTGAAACCGTAATATTTCACTTATAGGCAAGTTCTGAAACAAACATACTGTTAAAACGTAATGTCAAAGGAGTGAATTAAAGTTTGCAAAGTCTAACTGATGCGAGAGTCAATTTTGTCATTACAATATTTTACACTTGCTCTCATGACATCGCAAAAGGCAACGCAAACGCATGTACAGTGTGAGTCAAAAAGGTTTACTCTTCTGAGGTTTTCTAAAAAATTTTCCCAAACGGCCGCGAATTTTTAATCAAAATTTTGCACGCTTATTACGCGTTCATATCTATGCTAAATTACAAAATTTTATTGAATTATCTCCGACTTTGACAAAGTTATGCCGTACTAAGCGCGGCCACTCAGTGCATTTTTCCACATCTATCATGAGTTTTACTAACTGACGATAAACAACAGACTAAAACAGAATTTTTAACATTTACGAAACAACAAACAGTTCAGTTGAAATAGTGCTGTACAAACTTTACATCGCCGTATGCCCACAATGTCCACCACCGGCCAAAACGCTTTCGCTCAGACGTTTGCGAAAGTCGTTGATGGCTTTGTTGATCGTTGTCTGTTGCAAGTCGTCCCAGATCAGCTGCAGTGCACTTTTTCGCCCTGGGGTGGTCTTTGGCTTTGAGTAAAGTTAGTGAAATGCCTGAAGCATTGCACCCAAGACATGGTAGCCAAGTAAGTTGAGGTCTGGTGAGTTTGGTGGCCATTGGTCCTTTGTGATAAAGTCGATACAGTTTACCCTCAACCAGTCCCGGTGAAAATTCACTAAGTGGCCGCGCTAAACACGAAATAACTTTGTCAAAGTTAAAGGCAATTAAATAAAATTCTATAGTTTAGCGTAAATATGAGTAGGCGTGTAAAATTTTGACTAAAAATTTGCAGCCGTTTGGGAATTTTTTTTAGAAAATCACGGGTGGGTGGGTAAAAATGTTTGACTCGCACTGTATACTATACATAAATACATTTATAGTTTTCTTCTATGTGTATTGAATTTTTCTATGTTATATTTTACTTACAAAATAAGCTGCAATGTGTCGAGTGGGACATTTAGTTACTGGCAGTTACTGCATCAGGCGGCGCTTGTAAAGATTCATAATTAACGTCGGAGCCAATATTTTGAGTATTATTGCAACTGACTCGACTAATTAGTTCAATGCCATTTAATTGTGTGATTTTGTATAAAAAAAATTACCTGCAATACAAAAATCGACAAAGTGTCAGCAGGGTCTGTCACACAACATCAAAATTAAAAATAGAAAAAAGAAAAATTGAACATAATAACCCGACAAGCAGAAATAGAAAGACGGTGGTCAGTTCGGCGGGTGGGGTAAAGTTTATATGGTTTAAATATCTGTGAAAAAGCTAACTTTTTAGCAATGAAAAAGCGCGGAAACTATACGGATATGAATGGTGAGTCTTAATTAACTACAAGTTTCCTGAGGTTTTTGACGCTGCTTTCGGACCGTATCGTTGACGTCCAGTGAACGACAGATAGCCGCAGAAGGCTGAACGGGAAAAGTAGTCTCTCCAGCGACGGTGATAGGTTTCCAGCGCTGCAGACAGGAAGTACTATTGTCGTCGGACATGTGTATTCTGACAGAATCGGGCGGTGGAGAGGTGTGCTGAAGTCGCTGTAGGACGGTCAGGGAAGCGGAATGAGTCAGTCGAGGAACGCTATCCGGCAGGCCGCCACGAGACCGCTCCACCGCGAGCGACTCGATAGACTGACCTCGACGAATAACCGCCGTCGCCGGCGATTTTCTTCGGAGACCACGAGGAACACAGTGGCACACGTTGCGTCCTGACGAAAAGGCGCAGTTTCTGAGCTGAATTTTTGACGATTCCTCAGTCATCGTCCATCGCCGATTAGAGGACACCATCACTAGATTGTCGCCGTCGTGCAGTTGCAGGTGCTTGGACTGGTGCCGCAGTTTGCGCTCACAGCGACGACGTCGACGACGCGTCAACAGGCGCTGACGACAGCCGAGTACGAGTATACAGACAGCGAGCATCATACTGCCGCAGAACAATGCAGCGAGGACTGCTCTATAGGCGCCGAGTTGCAGCAATTCCATCGGCAAACCTGCCACAAAAACGTTAAAGCGTCTAACGGATTAGCGTTAATAAACAAACTGTTCGACTAAGCTTAAGCTTGGTTTACACCACACACCCTGGCAGACCGTAAAGACGACCCGTCAAGACGGGAGATGTGAATCGAGCTTTACCGTTTGAGTTCATATTTGGCAGTCGTGGGCAATAGCTGTAGGAATTATTAGGCCTAGAGCCTAAACTGAATGACAAGAAAACAGTAAAAGCCTCTGCCAGAAGCATATAGGCTACTAAAAGCTTTCTACAATATTCAGCGTATGTAAAATAATTCTTTATGCCTAATGTACAGTAACTGTTATTATTTATTAATTAACAAGTAAAGTAAAGTCCTTCCTAAACTACATGGGCCCACTGGTCGGCACTGATCTCCGTTTCTGTAGCCCTCAGCCAAACCCCAATTTACGCTTATTAGTTAACGTCATTAATTATACCAAATGGCTATGCTACGTTTTAATACGACTATTTACCGGCAGTGACCGAGGCACATTTCGATTCGTCCCACATGTGATTACAGTTGACGTAGTTATTGCAGACCAGAGAGTGATTAATGCACGTATTGTCGCCGCACGCGAACTGCCAGTCGTCGATGCACGGACCTGACATAGTAACAATAATCAATAGTTCGAAGTCCGCACATCACTAACAATAGCGTTTCATAGCTAATAAACTCTCACATTGCCTGTTAAATGTTGACGGACATGTACCGGTTTACAGTAGGCATATCTGACACTTATTTATGTTTGCTTAAAATTAAGACAACACATCTGAAGGTTACAATCACGCACACACGTAGCACGCAAAACCACATTGTGCTTGGTGAGGCTACGGCCTGCGTCTTCGTCCAAACTTCATTTGCTTTGCTTTCGTGAGTAAAATACTTGGAAAGCTGCACAACTGAAAACAAAATAAACCTCAAACCGCACGTAAAAAATTAAACACTTCCAGTATACAATAGAGTAACCGATCAGTAAACGTGTTAGTTTGAGTAAAGTATCGAAAACAAAAAAACAATAAATGCGCATAATACAAAACTATAGAAATGGCAAAATTAATGGTTAGAGTTTGAGGTAATTCAATTTCACCGAATGCTGAAATGCTCGCAAGACTTTGTTTTTTTATTTATACAATAATACCACCAATTAAGCATTTTTTGCTTTTTGTCGGTCGACCGTGCATGCTGCTATCTGGCTAATGTGAAAAGGATGTTTGAACATGACTTGAACAAACTCACAGACTGACGCCATGCTGCTACGCGATCGTAATTATGAAAGCTGAACGGGCCTGACCGTGCGTGAAGACGGTGAAGACTAGAGTGAACCGCGGCATCCTGTCTGGACTGATGGTCCACAGTCGCATGATGATACGATTGCTTGTGGTTTGCAGCGGGCGTGCTAGAGACCCGCAGTAGAGTTTGCGTCGGTTGTCTGAGATCGTCGTACGCTCATATAACTCAATGTACGTCTCGTTACACGCGATCGGAGATGGCATTTCGTAATGCTTCCAGCGAATATAAATCTGTACACAACCATCCGCTCGTTACGATGCACGGCGACTATGAAAGTTTTGGTGAAAAAAGACGTGTACCGAAACATCGGGAATATGGGGACAAAGATGGGGTAGTTTGGTGGGGGTTATTGGAGAAATGCAGCAAACCAAGCTCTCTTTTTTCACCCTGCTAGTGGGTGAGCACAGAAGGCTGAATCTTCACATTTATTTTTAAAAAAATTAAAAACTTACACATTTTATTGTTTATTTCTTGTCATGTAATGTGCATCCTATATGCACCCATTACAACGAACTTCATTCTATGTCTAACTCATTTCAACACCCGCTAGAGATAACTCTGTAAACCAACTACAGTTTATTGAGCTTTGAGAGACAGGATAAGTATATAAGTCATGACTTTACATTGTAACAAGCATTATTGTTTTTGCAATAAAAAGAACACATGCATGTAGAGGAAACAGACAAAGAACAAAGTTATGCACCAAGCATAATTTCAAAATTAAAACAAATGTCTGAAACTATTGTGACATTGTGACTTACCCGAGAACCGAGCGGTGCGTGGATTATCCAGACACACTCGACGGGATTCTCAGGAGCAAACGTAAACGCTGATAGGTCGGAATCAGACAAGAATCCCTGCTGTTTGGTGCTGTCCACCTCTATGTAGCAATAGTCTTCAGATATTTCACCAGCTTTTGTCAAAACAGTCAGACGAACGTTTGCTGAATCTCAACAATAAGTCAGCAGTAATGCGACGTATAAACTTACAAAAATGCACGCGTTACTAAATTCAATGTCTGCAGAGATTGTATTTAAATATTATACGCTGACTGTGGTTGTCGGTCAAAATAAAAAGTAGTTTTTTATTTACCATATGTATCCTATCTACACTGAACACAAAACTTTTTATAGTGCATAAAACAAGCCGG
>Ga0126335_1000911_pt1 | contig 15506 bp, 9 predicted proteins | sample OlaspJWI45metaG_FD_108409 | JGI IMG/M metagenome (GOLD analysis project Ga0126335, IMG submission 108409) | Marine gutless worms symbiont microbial communities from Oahu, Hawaii - Olavius sp. 1 OAHU.JWI-45 metaG | ecosystem: Host-associated > Annelida > Digestive system > Unclassified | place... | reverse complement strand
TCGTCATAGCCGTCCCCTGCCGAAATCAAGTATAGTATGAGCACCACCTACCTTGCAAAATGTGATCAACGTTGATAAAAACTGTATCGTGATTTTGTTTGCTGTTTGCTATTCTTTGGCAATTAAATCTTTTAGATTCGGTAGGAAATTTGTTCTAATGCTGGTATTTGTGGAGAAAATAACATAATTGGCAGTCAGAACTGTCCCTGTTACTACCACAGTGAATGCAATGTTGCCGCCGTAATTACATAGTCGCTTTAATATCGCGTGTGGTCTAGTCAATAAATATATTTATTCTAGCGGCTAGAGTGTACACATCACAGCTGTGGACGCTAATATTTTTCATTTTGTCATAACCGTCCCATCATAAGCCGTCCCCTGACTCCAAAGTTAACGAATTGGGAGAATCACTCATGTAAAACAGATTTTGATTTTTACGATGGTTGACGTTGTTCCTGAGTAAAGTCATGTTTTTATTTTTTGGTTTTACCTTTTTAAAGATTTTAATTGCTTTTTTTAGTATTGTAGTTTCGTCTAAAAAGTAGTTTAGAGTTTAATGAATAGTGTGGGACAATTTAGTAGCCATTGCTGAGTTACGATAAGGTTTTTTCCTCATTATCTGCAATGCATCGCCATCTTGTAAACAGCAACTAAACTTAACAAATCCAAACTTAAGAAAAATGAGCAGATTATGTTGTCATGGAATAAAGTATGAGCCAGTGACAGTTTGAGTGAAAAGTGAAAAGATGGATTCAGTTGCTAGTTGTGGCTAGTTATTGCAAGTGTGGTGTAATTATCAAAGACACGAAGGCTGAAGGTCGTCCAGTGTGAGCAGTGTTTGGGCCATGAAACATGAAAGTGTGCTAGTTGCCTTGATCTCACTGATTATCTGTATTGACTGCTGGCTTCATCTGGCTTCTTAGAGCAAGTATAATTTTCATTAGTTCTGTGACAGGTGTGAATCAGATGTCTTTGATGCTGCTTTGTCAGATCATAATGAGATTTCTACTATGCTAACGATGCTTGAAGAGAACTTCTTGGAAAAAGTCAGTGCAATTGAAGCTAGACTGACCAAGATTGAGGACAAGCCAGTTGCTACCGAAGAGGTGCAACAACGACTTGAGCACAAGATGGACCAGAGAGGAACCAATAATGAACCAGTGGTCCAAGTGGTGCAGGAAGCCATCGGAGAGGATAAGGCCATGGCATTAGAAATCGTTTGCAGGAAGACTAATGTCACTCATAATACATGGTGTGCCAGAATCAGATGATGATAGTGCAGATCAGTTAATTGAAGATGACACAACAGTACTTGCTGCAATGTTTCAGGAGCTGAAGGTGGAAATGTTAACATAGAAAGTATTGTTAGACTCGGGAAGTGGGAAGCCAATCCTGCACAGAACCCAAGACCAATGAAGGTAGTCCTAGATTCAGTTGTTAGCAAGTTCAGGCTACTGAAGAAATGAATAAAATTTGAGGGAAAAACAGGATGGAAATTGGGCAAGAGTATTTGTACATCAGGTCCTTACTCCAAAACAAAGAGAAGCCAGGAAACCACTGGTAGCAGAGCTGAAAGCATGGAAAACCAATGGGGAAAAGGATTTGACAATTTTCAGCGGCAAGGTAGTAAAGAAAAGAGGCTTCCACTAGAAGCAGGAGAAGTCATGCTTTTATATAAATGCTAAGAACTTGGTACATAATATCGAAGAATTTGAAACATGGGTACATGATATCAATCCTGATGTAATAGGAGTTACTGGAAGCTGGGCAACATCTTCTGTATTGGACTCGAAACTTGCCTTACAAGATTATGACTTATTTCGTTGTGACAGACCAGTTGTCAGAGAAGAAGGGGTTTTGTTGTATGTCAAGACTGCATGCCGTCAAGTGTTCACTGTCAAATACTTTTCCTGAACTGGTTTGGTGCTACTTCTTAGATGCCAGAAAAGTCAAGTGTCATGTTGGAGTGTGCTACAGAACACCCTCATATGACATCTATGGCAGCCCAAATCATGACTTGTTATACGATGTTGATCTGTTATCAACGAACTCGGATCTTCAAAGAAACATTTCATGCTGATGGGAGACTTCAGTTACAGAGACACTATATGGCCACCATGTACTGATGGCAGTTCTGCTTCCCACGAAGCTGTAGACTTTAGTGAATGCATGGAGGACAACTTCCTAATGCAGCATGTTGAAGTATGTACAAGGAATGAAGCTATCTTAGACCGGTAATTACTGATGAGCCTGACATGGTACATGATTTAGTGAGTCTTTTGTCTTTTTCCAGGCAGTGACCATAATGTCTTGCTGTGGAAACTAAGGGTTAAGATTACTCGAGCACAATTATCAGCAGATGTTTGACTACTCTAATTCAGATGTTGTGGCCGTGAAAAGAGAACTTCAAGCAATTAATTGGCGAAAGAGATTCAGTAAGATGACTGTGGAAGAGTGTTAGGTAGATTTTAAAGATTCAGTTGAGGCTTTGAAATGGAAGCACATAGCAGTCAAGTGCAGACTGAACAAGAGAAACAAACCAATTTGGACGACAAACAGGGTGCTAAAGGCTGTGAGGCACAGACGACAGGTCTACAGCAAATATAAAGACACCAAACACCCAGCATGTGTAAAAGCATCCAGAGTAGCAAGTTCACTAATAAAGGAAGCTAGAAAGCATTTTGAAAACCAGCTAACAAGGAAGATTAAAGACGACAGAAAGTCCTTTTTTGCGTATGCTAGGAGTAAAAGCAAAACTATCGTTAGAGTCTGCCCACTCGTCGGCAGAGATGGTGATCTAATTAGTACTTCTAATCTTGTTGCATAAGTCATCTGGAGTTGGAAAATTAGATGTGTCTGTATTTACCAAGGAAGACACATCTAATGTTCTAACTTCAGATGACTTATGGAACAAGATTAGAAGTACAGACAGATTGGAGGACATAATAATTAAACCGGAAACCATTGCAGCAAAACTGGAGAAACTGAGGTTGGACAAGGCAGCAGGAGATGTCACCTGTCACCACGTTTACTGAAGGCCTTAAGTGCAGAGATTGCAGTTCCAATTTCAATGATCTTTCGGAAGTCACTCGACAAAAGTTGTGTTCCAAGAGACTGGAGAACTGCCAATATCACTCCAATCTACAAAAAAGGAAAAAGATGTCAATCCGAAAATTACCACCCAGTTAGCTTTACCAGTCAGATATGTAAAGTGGTGGAATCTGTACTTCGAGACGAATTGGTGAGCCACCTAGACAAGAAGGAATTAATTAGAAGCTCTCAGCATGGCTTCCGCAAGGGGCTGTCACGTGTGTCAAATCTACTTGCATTTTTAGAGAATGTTACGGCATGTATAGATGACAAATTAAATGTGGATACTGTATACTTGGATTGATAAAGTCCCACACCAGCGGTTGCTTCTGAAGCTGAAGGCACATGGAGTCGACGGTTTAGTGTGTAATTGGATCAAAGCCTGGCTAAGTGATCGGCAACAGCGAGTATGTTCAGATGGTTGATACTCATCATGCAGTCAAGTTTGGAGTGGTTTACCTCAAGGCACGGTGCTTGGGCCAGTCTTGTTCATAATTTTTATAAACGATCTGGACAATGTTTTAAAGTTTGCTGATGACACCGCGATATTCAGACCAGTAAGTAACATGTCAGATGGTAAAATTCTACAGAATGATTTAGACAAAGTCTGCAGCTGGGTCAGTCGATGGCAAATGGAATTCAATGTGTCCAAGTGCAAGGTTATGCACTTTGCCAAAAGCAACATCAGGTGTAGGTACACCATGGACAACCAGCCAGTTGAGGTGGTGGACAGTGAGAAGGATGTGGGGGTGGTAGTTTCCAGTGACCTGAAGACAGCAGCCAACTGTAAAGAGGCATACACCAAGGCTAATAGATTAGGACTGATCAGCTGGACAATAAAGTACAGAAATCCAACAATATTAATAAATTTATATAAGTCACTTGTCAGACCACATCTGGATTATTGTTCATCTGCATAGAGCCCCAATTACAACAAGGACAAATCACTGCTGGAAAGGGTGCAGCATCGATTCACTAGGCTATTTCCCTACCTCCAAAAGTTTCCATACGAAGATCGCCGTACGAAGAACGACTTAATCACATGGGACTGTGGACCTTGGAAGAAAAAAGAAATCATGTAGATCTAATTGAAGTGTTCAAAATGATAAAGGGGCTGTCAGCCACTCTATAGCCTTCTTCCACATAGCAGCAGAAAGTTCCACTAGAGATCACAGCTGGAAATTTGTAAAGAAGTCTTGCCGAAGTGATACAAGATTGTACTTCTTCTCTCAGAGAGTTGTGAATAGATGGAATAGTTTATCTCGGGCGGAAGTTGATGCACCGTGAATAAACTCATTCAAGAATCACCTTGAGCAAAGACGTAAGCGGCAGATGGACTTCTTCAAAGACATAGTCTACAAGTCCTATGGCTGCACGATTTCGCAAGATTAATTGAACGTTCAACTCGACGAGTAGAGTGGCAGATGCAGCGGCACCCGGTGAGCCTACACGTCGCCTGACTTCCTGTCCGTAGTCGGCGCGACGACAGGTTTGGCCCCGTCGTCCAGTGATCCAAGTGTGATGATGCGGGGCCCATAAGCCAGGCCATCCGCGTCAAACTTACATTATAGATTTCAATACTATTAATGTGTGGTGTTCATGTCTGGATTGTATGTTTTATGGGTTGATATCGCCTTTGCTGATATCGATATTCACCGATATTTCTGACTCTAAAATATCGACGATGTCGATACCGATATCAATATTTTACTGCAGCAGTCTTTGGGCTACTCATTCGATAAGTTGAACAAGAGGCAAAAGTGATTTGGCAAAGGCTACACCGAATGCCCCCACATGACAGATTGACGGACAGACACCGCACTCATCGGTAACAATAGTCTGCATCTCATGCATTCGATGCAGCCTAAAAATGTAACATGTTTTGCTTTTGCCTGCCGACATTGTCAGTATCATCCACGCTGTGGTGTAGCACTCGCAGTATTAGTAATGGACTAATGGGCAAATTTGCCATTTTTGTATTAGTGCTACGTAGTTACTTCAATAATGTCAGAGTGTTGAATTAAATCGTCAACTTCCGGTTTGGACAAGTAGAGATGTAACAAAGTATCACATTGCCAAATCAGATAGTCTTACTCAGTTTTGCTCATATAATTATTTGTCTGGTAAAATGGTCTGAAAAAGTAATAAAATGTTGAAAGTTACCGATATTTTACTACATTACTACATTACTACATTTTACTGCCATCGATACGATATCGATATATCGCTACCGATATCGATTCGATACCGATAATATTGATATAAGTGATTTATCACTGATATTTCGATATATCGACAGAGCTCTAATACAGAGTTTACCAGAACATCGCTGAAGGAGCAACCAAAACTTAGCAGTGGAGATATTTTATCAAAAAGCATGAAGAAATGTATGCAGTTTTATGGTATTGGATAATATATTGAAAAAAAACGAATGTACACGCCAAACACACCACCTAGCGAATATTATTACACAGTATTATGCCAAACACCCAAGCCTATTTCATGCCACAAACCCTAATGCTAGCCCTCGCAGCCGTTGATCGAAACCCGAACTACGTCTCTGAATTAGACACCTCGTTAATCATTTCCTGTAAAGGCTGTAATGCTTTCAAGAAATAGTTTAGAAGAATGCATTGTGAAGTTAACAGATTTTATTACATGGTATCAAAAATAAAGAACACACCAGGGGGCCAGGACTTATTTCCTGGATGGCAAGTTGGTTGTTGGTTAGATTTTCTAAATTAGCAAATGAGGACCAGCTTCGGCTGTGAAGGCAGGTATGGAGCTTGGTTTATTCCGTTTGTCAGTGAGTGTGCAGGTAACACTGAGATCCCTCGACAAGGTGTGCCATGCCTAAGTGCTTCTGAATGAGGTTCCTCAGTTTGGATGGCGAAATAAGCTGGCTGGGTGGGTGACTTTTTTTCTTCAAACGATATCTCAGGACTGAGAAGGCCTAAGAACATAAAATTAGGCACAAAGGTGGCATTTTGTACAAGGATGATGCGCACACTGAAATTTTTTGGAAAAATGGAAAAGTTTTTTAATTGCGGCCAAATTTGTTTTTGGCTGGTGTTGTAAGATGGGGATGCCGACAAAATGCCAACAAGAATAAGTGTCGTCCCTGTGGAATGGAACGATAGCTGGTCCGCCGCAAAAAAATGCCCAAAATAGCAATACTGTAATTACCGGTGATAAATCACTCATATCAATATTATCGGTATCGAATAGATAAATTAGATATCGGTAGCGATATATCGATATCGTATCGATGGCAGTGTAATGTAGTAAAATATCGGTAATACTGTACTTGCAGTCGCGAATCTGATGGCAGATGAATAAGAAACCCCGATTTCCTGTTATCGTTTAATCGTAACCATAGCTCTATATCCCAGTGACAGGGACAAATGAACAACGCATATGGTAGCTTCCCCCATTCTGGCGGCCAGCGAATAGCCAGAGTCTTCTCAGTCTTTTTGTGCGGGGAGGTGTAAACGGTAAGAGGCGGTGAGTACCCTGAACCTGCCGTAGGCGTACGCAGGATTTCACAATGGGGGGTTAAACATCCGACCTGCAGCCTTGCCGGCATGATTGTTGATGAACAAGCAATATTGTGTTAATGACATGTCACCAGTACAGTTATTGTATTGGTGAACAATACGCCAACAACGGAGACAAAAATTATTATTATCATTTACCACTACTTAGGCTACGAAAATTATTGGGCCACAATTTTTTGACTTGTCCAATGGGGGGGTTTGAACCCCCAAACTTCCCCCCCCCCTCTGCGTACGCCCCAGGAACCCGTTGCGGCCTGTAGCTGGTGGAGCCATGGCCTTCAAGCGTTGCGACTCATGTCTGCCGCTTGTCTACCGGCGCCGCTGATTGCTGACACTGATATGAGTCGGCATCCCATCGCGGGCACGTGGCTAGACCTGCCCGACTTGCGGCATCGGAGTGGATATAGACTGGGGGCTGGCTGGCTGCTGTAAACGTGAGTCCTGGTCATAACGTGCAGAGTAGCTGCTGCTGCTGTGGGCGCTCTATGACGGGCAGACAGACAGTCCTATACTGGACGCGCTGCGCCCGGCTGCTCGGCAGATAGTGAGTTCGTTCATGGGCGGCGGCATTGCATTGCAGTCAGTGCCCGGCGGCGGCGGCGGTGTGGTTGTTGCGTGAGCGACCGCAGACTCGCTCGGTGAAGTTACCTGCTGCTGTTTGTGTCGTTATGTCGCCGTGTTTTACGACGACGACGTCACTCGAGGCCACCTGGTACTAGGTATCTGTACGCACGCTAGAGCTGTTCATTTGTGTGACTGTGACTGCTTTGTATACTGTGTGACACCAGTGTTACATGTGATACATACTGGTTTGCATTATCTGTTGTAATCACTTGTTTGTAGACGTAGGCGATGCAGGTCATTCATGTCTTGTTGACAGATGGTGTAACTGACGATTTTAATTGTTTGAATACTTCAGTGTTAAAGGTCAATCTCACTGTATGGCAGTTACAGTGTAGGGTCTACACCATACTTGTTCCGCGCCTGCAAAAAGAACTTTATGTTTGCAGAAAAAGTTTGCAAACTTCAGCGAACTTTTTAACAGGAGCAAACATTCGACAAACTGTTTTGTTCGGTCTTTACCTTTTTATAACATTTTTGGTATGTACTGCAGGTGCAGGATCAGCATTCTCTCTAGGTTGTGTTTGAGTACCAAGATCACAGCAGCAAGAAAGCGTGTGGGTAGTCTGCATTCTGCACTCTGTCTTTTACTGAAAGTAGTTCTGTTGTGTTTTTGTGTTCAGGGCGTTAGCGACAGTCCTTCGGAATGTCGTCAAAATGGCATGGAGCGACAGATTGATTTACTGCAGGCAAAGGAGCCGTCGTCCAAGCGACTTTACAACTGGAACACTACACACTTCTATCCAGACGTTCATAAGCTTGACAACGATGAACTGTCTGTTTTGCATCATCGCCGACATAGCGAACCACGCTGTTTTGTGCGCTTCACAGACAACGTCTCAAACGGCCAGCAGTCATCCAGTTCCAGCTCATCGCTGGCGAGTGTGGATGAGGTGAAGGATAAACAGGACACCTCTATGCCTGTCTCGCAGCTGACTGTACAGTTTGCTGCACCCAACACCCCGTGCAGCACATCAGGTGGTCCTATTGCTAAAGTGGATGTGGATCTGGACTCTGACAGTGAGTCAGAGGATGATGCCCCTAAGACATGGCATCGCAGTCCGTTGCATATTCGTCGTGGGCGTTGCTTGGGCGTCGGTGGGCGTTCAGTGAAGAAGACAGACACATCCTCAGTGCCTGCTGATGTTGCCGGACAACTGTGGAAACAGGCTGCTGACAGACCAAGTATTAGATTGAAAGAACAAGCAGAAAAACGACGTAAGTTTCTCCAGCAGCGTTGTCAGATGTATGGCTGGGATTTGACCTCTGATCAGGAAAAACAGTCAGCAGAACAGGAAAGGCAACAAAATGTCACCAGTCAGCCTCAGGAAGATCTCCAGTTCATTGATCATTCTCGTGAAAACAGTTCAGTAAATCAGGACCGTATTGAGAGCAGTTCTGCCAGTGTTGCTATGAAAGATTATGTTTGCAAGTTTGAATCCATTGAAACTTTGTGTGCATTGATGAAGGACAGTAGTCAGTGTAGTGAAGAGTCTGGCAGGTTAGTGAGTGGTGATACTTCTCCAAAGGGCATGTTCACAAATGTTTCAGTCAAGGAATCATCATCATTTGAAAACATTTATGACACAGTTAGTTTGGAACCAGACAAGACACCTGATGATGTTGAAGTTGTGCAGTTGTATGAATCTCGTCAGGCTGTTCACTGCCACACTGAGCCTGTAACATCAAGCAAACTGCCACAGCCTGATCTCCAGCCATCTGTAAGAGGTAGATATGAACAAGATGATAGAGCTAAGAATCTATCCAGTCCTGCCAGTGTGGCAAATACAGCAGTGAATACTTTTGGCATTAATGCTAGAAGATCATCAGAATCTGGTAAATCAGTGCCAGTGCAGAAGCCAAGTCTGGATGCCAAATCTATTGTAGAAGAAGAAAAACTGAAGTTTGTTGAATACAGGATCGAGTATCGCCGACAGCATTCTTCTGGGAATGAGAGTGGAAGTGGAAAAAGCGATGGTGAGAAAGACTTGCAAAGGCAACCAGAGCAGGTGAGTGTGAGTGCCCCACATATAACTGTTCCTCCAGATGACTACGAATATATCCTGAGAAAAATTCACTATAACCGACCACAGAATAAGACTGAACAAAGGCCGTCATCTAGTCAGTCATGCAGTACCAGTCAAGGATCAGAACTGCACATCCAGATCAAAAGGCCACAGACCACTGCACACCACATTACTGTAGATGTTGCAAAACCTTCAGTTCCTCACCGTGTGGAGAGCTTGCAACACAGTGGTTTACATCACCAGTTGCTAGCAAAACCTGATGTTATTCCATCACCAAATTATCCTCCAAGATCGAACGTGATTGCAGGAAACTTTGAAGTTGCTACAGATTCTGGCAAGGATTCGAATATATGTTCAGATAGATCATCGAGAACCATTTACCGTAGTGACCAGTACCACCCAACTGTATCACCTGGACCGTCAGTGTTGCATACGCCTGGTGAAAATTCTGTGTATCACTGGGATCATGGAATGAGAACACCTGATAGAGAACATTTTCGTCATTATAAACCACACCATGAAGTGGCTACATCACCTAATGTGCAAAATGTTGCTCCTGTCAGAAAGCCTCCAAAGCCACGTCGAGAGGAACCACCACAAAATCGAAGCCCCGACTTTTGGAAATATAACACAACATATGAACCAAGTTCTTTATCACTGCAACCACAGCCATCCACATTGCTTATGAATAACGAGGCAGAAATGCGACATACTTCTGATAATAAGCAGAAAAACTGTGGAAAGCATTACGATCAGGATTTGGTTCACGATCTAGTCCGTGGCCTTGAGGAAAGTTCTGAGCTGACTCCTGAGGCGACGGCTGTATTTCGTGAACAGTATCGCTGGAGTGTCCATGAGCCATGTCACTTAGTGAAACCAGACCAGCTGAAGCACAGTCAGCCATCACAGCTTCCTTATTCACAAGTATTTGCCAGCAGTGTTTGTGTGCCATCAAAGCCTGTTCAGTTAGTGACCCAGAGTCAACAGGACAGAGATGCAGTACATGGTCGTCGCAATCGCAAAGAAACAGTGTTCAGTGTAACTGGTTATCATAGACATCAGCAGGAAAAGACGAACCAGTTGCCACAGAAGGATGATTGGATGCGTCCCAACCATTCTGATGTGTGTAACTCGTACAAGAATGGTTCTGTTATGGAATCTGAACCACTTTATTGGTATTCTGAGGCAGACAAACGCAAACCAATTATCAACAGCCCAGAGGTAGAAACAGCTCTGAACAGAGATTACCAACAGACATACATCTGCGACAGCGGCCAACAAGAGGATAGTCGAAACTTGAAATGGGAAAGCAGCAGGAACAGGAGCAATGAAGCAGACAGTCGTCTTATGGGGTGGAAACGTGATCTGTGCCACAGAAATACTTACACTGAACGTGATGTGCACAAAAATGCAAGACTTCTAGGGCAGAAGTCTCAGGACAGGCTAGTGCAACAGATGTCACTAGGAAGTCAAGAGGTGACTGGTTGTATTGGTTCAGATTCCAACCAGTGCAGAGCCACTAGCTTTCTGGCGCCAGCTTATCATAACATTCATTCTCATGCTCAGTCTCATAATATTCACACACAGAAGCTACGAACTGAATCTGATCAGCAGAAAGATGTACAATCTCTGACTCCAGGTGAGATGCTGTTTCGTCAGTCACATGCTTCCACCGGTTATGAGAAGCATGTGTTGCAGGACCAGGAATCTGATTGGTCTCAGGTAATGGCACAAATTGAGCCATCAACAGCTGCAGCTAGTTGCACTGTACAGGAGAATAGCTTGAGTGCAAAGAACTGCCAAAATGTGTCAGGCAAAGGCATTTTTGCCAATTACAGTGTATCTGAAAGTGCTGGAAGAGTGGCTGGCATTGAAGCTGGCAAGAAGAGACATGATGTTGGAAATCAATCTGACGAGTTTATACATTATGGGGCACACAGTAAACAATTTGGCAGTGCTGGTATGACAAACCACGAACAGTGTGGGCTGTATGAGGATGAAGATCTTTATCCTGTGAGTGTTGCTGAAATTAAAGCTAAACTGTTTGGTGCCAATGAAGTTGGAGCCAGAAAGCTATTCCAGCGACAGACAGATGCAGTTCCGTGTTCTCAGAGAGGCAGACCTACAGGTGGAACACTTTATGACAGTGTAAGTTATTCACCTCAGCAGAGAAAATGGCCGTTCACTTCTGATGAGCTCAAGGATTTTGAAAAGCTTGTTGAAAGATTAGAGAGTGGTGAAACACCAGTGGAAAAGAGTTCAGAGTGGTGCAGTATTTCACAGTCAGTGCCTGCAGCCCAGTGTAGTTCAACTGATGATCCAACTGTCAAACGTTTATCAGTCACTAACATTAAGTTGCTCGAAGATAGCAAATGCAAGCAGTCATCGAGTCTTGAATATGCTAAGGAGTGGCTTATCAATGGAAGACATGCTTCAGCATCAGTGGTTAGTGACAAGTTATCTGAGCACATGCCAGCATCTTATGTTGCAGAGGGAAATGCAGTAAAATCAACTGTTCATAATGTGCCTCCTGCTCCTGTTCCTCCTGTTCACAGTTTCATATCTCATAAAAGTACGAAGAGCTTGCCGTGTACCAAATCTGGTGATATGTGTCGACCTGTGGCATCAAGTTATGTCAGTATCAGTAGCATAGATGAAGTAACGAAATCACGTTTGCGTACACAGAGTTCAGCAGAAGGATCAGTTGTACTTCGTTCTAGCCCAGTGGGCCATTCGTCATCAGTTCGTAACAGCTCCAGTAGTAGCTTTGTCCGCAGAAGTTTGCCGGCATTGTCCGAGAAGGATGCTGAACGATGGCAAAACATGGTCTTGAGAGTACGGGAGAATGAAAGCAAAAAAGTCGCAAAGTCTTATTCCATTGAACGCTTATCTCACTCTCACTGTGATCTGGGAATACATCCTCACTTAGCTTCTATTCCCAGTGACAGTGCAGAGTGTAAGCTAACAGTGAGTGCTCAGCCTTTATTGTATGTTACACCAGATGATCTTGCAAGTTTGAAGCCGAAACGGCAACACACACCGCGTGATGTGAAGTGTCGTGATGAATCCCGCATAAAGGGCTTTCATGCACCTATCGCTAGCACTGACTCGGGATATTTGGGTAGTGGAAGTGACAGCCGTGCCAGTTCGGGTGCTGAGGTGCCTCAGCGGCTCCCATCAGAGTCAAATGAAAGTGATGAATTAGAATTACAACGATACACGTGTGATGAAAGTGATGACGCAAAGGTGAGCAGTGGGTCTGTGGCCAACGTAGACTCAGCTTTTACTTTGGCTGATAAAACAGACACAAGTAAAGTGTCAATGTCAGAGCACAGAGTGTGCACAGAACTCTCTAAAAGTGGTACCAAGCAGTTGCAGAAACTTCGTGGTGATAGGTTTAGCAAGAATGGCCATCAGTCACACTCCAGTTCTGTATCAGACAGATGTGATAATTTGACTTCTGCTGCTAACAAGGACGTTGCATTTGATCACAGTGAATCATCGAAGTTTGCAAGAAGTGTTTCTTTCAGCCTTGGCTTGCCTAAGAGCAGTCCAGCAAAACCTTTGTATGTTAGTCCATTAGGTCAGACTTCCAGTTATGACATGTACAGAATGCCAGTTATCACGAGTCATGCATGTGATCGCAGTTGTACCACTGTAAATTCTTCACAGTTGCTTAGTCCTTTGAAGATCAGCAGTTTCAAGATGATATTTCCTTCGCAGCAGTCTGGCCAGAATACAGAAAGTGGATATAAGTCATCCGAGACATCTCAGTCCTCAGAAGTCACGCATATCCCAGTTAGGGCTGCAGCTGTGAATTCAGGACAGTCACCAGTTCATAGTTCTGCTTTCATTCCTTATGCGGAGCATAAGGATTTACAGATATCCAGAACTGGTGTTGGAGAAGGTCATATCACAGAACAGAAGAAGGAAGTAGTACATATGGAAACAGAACAGCATAAAGAAAATAAACATTTGGAAAGAACAAAGCCATCATTCTTGAACGCTTACCAGTGTGCATCCACACATTTCACACATGAAAGGCAAGAGATGAAGGAACCCTGTGTTAGAATAACTACTGGACAAGTCACTGACAGTAAAATTGAGAGAACATACAGAATTGAAAGCCACTGTCAACCAAAAGCACTGCAGTTAACTGCAGGAAATGAATTGGACAAGTGTGAAATGAGTGATGGTGAGATGACCGATGCAACAGATGTTACATTAGATGTCATGGTGGGAGCTAATCAACCACTGACACCAACAGTTGATACAGTTGATTTCTCAGACGTGGAGTTTTTGTCATTGGCAAACTTACCAGCGAGGTATAATATCAGTTTTACAAGGAGTAGTGCAATGCCACACATGTCGCATCCATTTAACACAAACTCAGCTGATGCTCATGTACGTCCGCCAGATGATGGAAGCGGGGATGCAGCAGTCGCTGCAGCAAAGACAGAATCAGAGTTGTACAAGAAGAATAAGAAAGATGTGAAAACTGGTGAAGGTGAACCCCCAGTTGAAAGAAGACGATCGATAAAAGAACTCGTTCATTCCTTTGAGGGTATGACAAGCCCGTTTATGAGAGTGCGACCCAGAAGCATGGAGATCCGACTCAGTTCACCTGAAGAAGAACATCAGGATGACAGTGTGACTGGAAGAAAACATAAGAACATCACATTGAGAGCATCGTCAAGCTTCAAAGAAGCCAGTAGGATGGACAGAAAGAATCGTCAGCAGGCCAAAGAGTTCTGTTCATATGCAGATTAAGTAGAGTTTGTGCATTTGAAATTGACAGTTACTTGTATTTATGCTGAGACAGTTTCATTTACTTTTGAACTATATATATAGCTAAGTAATTGTATAAACTATACGAGGCGAAAGCGCGCTATTTCGGCTTCGCACCATGCAGTACCTTCATGGCACTGTTCATCACGGTGCCGTGCCTTTGGCACAAACGGTCAATTTTAAGCACTTTTATAATATAGTTTAGCTTTTTGCTTCTGTAGTTTATGTGGACTTTTTGTAATTATTCGGCTTCATATCACGTTTGAGTTTATAGTTTTTGGGACTGTAAACGTAGCTCAAAGTATACTACTTTTAACGTATAGGCCTAGTGGGCTTCTATGTAGTAGCGTTGCTTTGCTTATAGCACAGATTGTGTTGTAACTTGTAAATGATTTATTTTAGTGTCGCATTAAGATATGTTGCATGTTTGATTGTTAAATGCATAAATGCATGTTATCTCAGCCCTATGAAGGCTCTGGGGTTGTAAGGGGAGGCCCGCTCTGTTTACTGGCCAGCTGCATGTGTTATTTTGTTTCTGTTTGTCATTGTGCAGTCACTGGTAAGACTCTTATGACCTGTTATGTATCTGTTTGGATGTAAAACCCTATGAACTGAAGTTAAAGTATTAGAACTGATTTGTAATAGGGTTAACCGTCTTTTCCACATGCGGTGCGTGGCATGGCGCGCCAGCGAGTCCCGGCGAGTCACGCAAGGTCAGAGCTAGTTTCAGCAAGTATTTTCACTCGCCAGTCGCCATGCAACGTGACGCTCACTGCAGCGCAGCGCGTGTAGAAACGACGCTTCATACTTCCAGTAACTAAGTTGCAGTTGATTATAGGCGCCGACTGTGTGGTGGCGAAGGGCAGTTGTCCCACAGTAGAAAAATTGCCGGGTAGTGAGCCATACAGAGTGTTTGCCCCACAGCACTTGCCTAGCAGCGCAAGAACATTGGACAGTCTCACAAGTGCCTAATGTAAAACGTTGCTTTCTAGTGACGAGTTGCAATTTTGTTCAAACTACATTAGAGCTGGGTCGGTATCGGTTTTTCAAAATATCGCGATATCGGTTTCGGTTTTCCCACACGAACCTACCATTGCTTATCAAATAACACCATCGCTGACACCCTACGCCCTCCCCTTTCTCCCGAATGGGGTTTGGGCCCTCGAATTTGCGTTACAAATTGAGGCCATAAGAGATAGGGATATTGTTAAATAGACAACCTATGGGAACACACCATCACTCTATCGAACGGTACTATCGTCGACCCGCTGCGCCCTCCCCTTCTCCCACAATGGGGAATTGGGTCCCAAAAATTTGCATTGCGATTTGCGGCCAAACAGTAACAGCTAGCGACATAGTTACTATAGACAGCCTGCCACCATCGCTGTCAATCTGTGCTATCTCCGACCCGTTAAGCCTTCCC
>Ga0126335_1000910_pt1 | contig 15508 bp, 9 predicted proteins | sample OlaspJWI45metaG_FD_108409 | JGI IMG/M metagenome (GOLD analysis project Ga0126335, IMG submission 108409) | Marine gutless worms symbiont microbial communities from Oahu, Hawaii - Olavius sp. 1 OAHU.JWI-45 metaG | ecosystem: Host-associated > Annelida > Digestive system > Unclassified | place... | reverse complement strand
TCGAGTACCAGCTTCGGCTGGGGTAAAGGCGGGAAAGTCACCTCTGCCGGGTGGCAGGTAACACTGTGTGATCCCATATGGTAAGTGATTTCCCGCAGCGGTGTGGTGAAGTTTCACAAACTGATATATCCTTACCTTTACCTTTACCTTTAGTGTGTGGGCGAAATGTCAACCTAGAAACACCCAAATGGCGGAACAGTACTTCCAATCACGAATCTGATGGCATATTCTGAATTGGGAAGTCTGGATTCCTATTCGAGTTTCCTAGCAACCATACATCTCTCTCATTTAATTTCAGATATTGGTGTGTGACAGACAGACAGACACAGACAGACAGACGGATGGATGGATAACACGGACCGTTACTACATGTATAGCTGGCTCCACATTGTGGCAGGACAGCTAATAAGTCTTATAGCATATTAGCTGCTATATAAAAAATTAAACAATTAATGACAGATCTGCTATTTTACCCTGATAGTCGCTTCTGACCCCTTCGTTCATCCTGCTCCTCCTTACTGCTAATAACTCGACTTAGACTTTCAGGGCTGTCGACTCCAAACTACAATCACACAAATCACATTTAGCAGTGGAGTGCAGCTGTCATAATTTTAACATTAAAATCTCAGTGCATGTATATTTACAAACAACAGATCTGAAAAATACACAAACTCATATATATACAGTTTTACATCCCACTCAACTCATAGCAGGTCATTTCAAAGACATAACTACAATCTCTCCAAAGAATCTTGGGTTACGATAAAATGTGATAATGCAAAAACGACAAATTATAACATGCATAACAAGTTGATAAATACGGAGAGTTATGATTTAGACTAGGGTTAAAGTTACGATTGGTTTTACGGTTAGAATTAACTTTAGGGCTAGGCTTAGGTTACCGTTATACCTTAAAGTTTCACCCTTTCACATTTAATACCTTCCCAAGATCATATTTTTGGCAAACCCTCCTCATGCATCGAGAACAACTGCAATAAGAACTGTCCATTCACTGTCGTCATGGAGCTTGATTTGAAGGTAATATACAAGGAAGGTTGTGATGCTCTGTAATGTTGGCAATATCCTATATTACCTAAAATGCCTTCAGAATGATGCGGCAATTAAGTCATACTGGCGATACGACCCGATAGTCATACCCCGAGTATAGAAACACACAGCCATAGCGTAAACATTACAAATTACACACTACTTGCCTGTTGTGCTAATAAATGTCTTCGTTTCTGCGAACGTTCCCTCAATTCTTTAAGTTTATCCCCCATTTTAAACAAAAATTGTGCATACTGCACATAAAATATTAAATAAAACGGCAAAGAATAGTGAACCATTACAGATCATCGCTCGTTTCCATGGCGATCGACTGTATGTAAACAAACGTGAAGTGTTTTGTTACCTGCGGTATCTTATACTAAAACACATATGGTTGAGTTGTTTGATTTAATATAACTTACCGGATAACTTACCGGACGAGGCCTCACCGGCGGACACGGCTCAGCCTCTGTAGATCAAGAAGCATCAACTGCCAATAAACAGACCTATCTCTTTGGATTGTCTGATTCGTTCCAGATTCCTTTGGCAGTGTTTAGAAATCGTTTTGAATCGAAGTATGCAAGGGGTATGACTAATTACTACGTCGGACCCCGTCGGACCGTATGTGGACCACATCGGGCCGCACTAGACCACATCAAACATCCTCACCTGTAGGCTATTGTCTGTCACTGAGGCCTGCGTTATTTGCAACGGAGACATCAGAACATACATAGTTTCAGAAGTTGGTGATTGAGAAAGTAGAGTTCGTTTTCAACATATTGACTGTGTACATTACTGTGCTAAAGCTGTGTGATATGTCGTGTTAATATGATGATGCTTTGTGTTCTATTATATGTTCTGCATAGCAGATGTCAAACCAGCATTCGCGATGCAAAACAAATAAAACCATTATTGTATTTATTATTTAAAACTAGTTCACGTTAATGTCACATATGACGTCTTTGGCACACCCGGTCCGATGTGGCCCGATTGGGTCTGATGAGGTCCAATTTGGTAACTAGTCATAGTTTGTAGTTGTTTTTGCAGCTGACAGATTGAAACGCGGAAAAACGTGACGATATTATGTTGTTGCAACGAACGTTTTCTGACATATTACGATGGCACAACAACAAGAGGGACTGTTTTCAGAAGCTGCTGGCCACATTCATTATGAAATATTTGAAATTCGTCCTCGGCGCCATTTGCATGTTTGCACGATCAGTCGCAAAGAAACTAATAAGTCCCCAACTTCAATGCACCAGCATGCAAGTGCTGCAGATGATTCAGAATCGGGTACAACAGTATTCCTGATTCACGGTGTTGCTGGATCAGTCGAAGTATGGAGGTCACAGTTTGATTTGATACAAGCCCCAGCTGTTGCCAAGATTGTTGCTGTCGATCTTATAGGCCATGGTCAGAGCTCAGCTCTGCGTGAGAAAGAGGCTTATCATTTCGAAGCAATTGCACAAGACATCAATGAACTATTCACTCGGTTCCGATCTGTGAGCAATATGATAATTGGACATTCATATGGGTATAGGCAATATTTTCTTAGTTTATATACAATTTTATTATTATTTTGTTTTATTAGCATAATTGCCATTTTAAAAAATTATTTTAAAGTTTGATGTCATATTATTACTATTGCTCTTATTATTAATTAGAATTTTATTACTACTACTATAGGCCTATTACGTTTTTACTTCAGCCTTTAACTTTTGAATGCCTCAACCCAGCAACTTGGTTTTTGATGCAGAAGTACAAACAAGTAAAACATTGACATAGTTTCAAAGTTGTGGGGTCAAGTCCAAGGTCATGGTGTGCCCTCAGACACAGTTTAATCAAGCATGTTCTGTGCTACCTGGCTCGAGTACATTACATTACATTAGAGTTATTTAGAGTGGCCTAAAGTACAAATACTGCTAAACCACTACTATACACGGTGTGGAGAACTAGAAACCGAAAAGAGTTAGGAAGGAAATGATCGGAAAAGAGATAAGTTTTGAGGCGGTTTCGAAAAACAGACAGCATTAAAGCTGAGGTGACGTCGGGCGGCAGACTGTTCCAGATGCGGCATCCAGCAACCGGAAATGCACGATCACCAACAGTGGACAGCCGTGTACGTCGGATCACTAGCTGTGAAGATGACGACGACCGGAGGCGGCGACGGTTGGAAACGGCGACGCTCTGGATGTAGTCAGAAAGATACCGTGGCGCCAGGCCGTGCAGGCATCGGTAGGTGAGCACAGTTAACTTGAGATCGATGCGTTCCGGAGACCGCAGCCAGTATAGGTCTCGCAGCATAGGTGTGACGTGCTCATACCGAGAAGATCGATGTATCAGTCTGGCGGCATTGAGAACCGACTGAAGTCGACTGAGCTAAGACGCAGGAAGTCATGCGAGTGTTGCGTTGCAGTAGTCGAGACGTGGCATAACCAGCGACACGACCAGCGAATGGAACACAGAATCGAACACTGAGCGTCTGATACTAGGCCACATCGAGTGCATGAGACGCAGACTTTTGTGAGGTGTGTGTTGGCATCTATCAGTCTCAACGATCCATAGTAAATATCACCATGAATTGTCTCTTTGTCACGCGGGCGACTATTCGCCATATGGCGCCACATTGCGGCCGTTACATTACCGCAGCCACTGTTATTTTTATAAACTAAATCTGTTTGCCATAAATGAAACTTTTGTGACAGGGGCTGTCTATCTTGGTTTTGTTAAATGCTAAATGCTGGTCTAGGTGTCGGTTTGCTGCAGTGCTGGCACATCAGTATCCAGACGTCATCAGCAAGCTGGTTCTCGTCAGTGTCGGAGCACCAGTGCCACTGACTCCGCATCCAGGATGCCTCCAACTGCCTGACTGCTGTCTCAGTTGTATCCGTCCGCTTCTCGTTTCCACACTTATCAGGTTATAGATCTAGTGTTTCATTGTCTGTTTCTTGTCAAACTTTTGTAACATAATTTATAAGACAATGTAAATTAGATCTATTTAAGTGCGCAAGTAAGTACTGTAAATTTGCATTACCACATAGTTCGAACAGTTGGTGAAAATGAAAATAAAAATATCTTGTTTGATCAAAGGGCATGGTGCATACCGTGTCTGAGAGATCTGTTAATTTTGTTTGTTGTTTTCTGTTTATTACTAATTGAGGTTGGTGCATGTATTGTGTAAAGGCGGTTGTTTTATCGTGATGCAACAAGACTGTCTGACTTCTTGTCCATTCCTCCGGGCTACGTGCTCAGGAATGTGATGAAGGGCCAAGACTGGCTGAGAGGCGATGAGGAGTTTTATGCATCAATCACCGTTGAGACACTTTTGATTCATGGCCGCCAAGATCGACTTGTAGCTCCGTCTAACACTCAGCTCATGCATGAGGTACTGCTGTAACAGAGATGCTGGCGTTTTGTGCTTAGACCTTTACACCATCTTTGTACGAATATTCCACCATAAACTTTTCAGTGCTGTCAAACCGTGTTCCAAAAAAACGTCCAACTTTCTTTTTTACTGTCTTTTCTAGCTTCTACACAGTAGCCCTACACACTGTACAGATTCTAGTGTAAATAACGCTAAAACAACAGTATAATAAAAAGGACTTTTTGTAACTCGGTGTTATGTCTAATACAACAATGATTGTCACTGGACACCAGTTCTATCTACCTGATCGTCTTAATTACTGTCACTTTACTGTTTTACTGGTTGAATAATTAGACTGCATTGAACGTATGCAATGTGGACTGATGAAATCGATGATCCCATAGCACGGGCGACTGTCAGTCTGTCTGTCTGTGTGTGTGTCTGTCTGTCTGTCGCGTGGCTTCACGTGGCTTTGCTGTGCAAACACAGCTGAATGGATCAAGGTCCTGCTTGGGGAGGGTCCCTGGTCCCGATTTCCCCCACAAATTCGATGCGGCCTTCGAGGCTTCGACAAATTACTGTTGCTACTTGTTATTCTTTTGTGATAGAATACGACTTGCAGAAACTCAAAAACCGAGAGCACAGTGACAAAGGTCAAGAAAACGTGACCTTGTAATGTATGCACATTTGTTGATTTCATTTTGTAGATAATTCCACAGTCGCGACTGGAATTCGTTGAAAACTCAGGTCACATGGTGATGATGGAACAGCCGGAACAAGTCAACAAGTGCCTTTGTGACTTTCTGTTTACCCCACAGCCTGCGTTGGAACTTGGACAGAAATAATTAACAAGAGGCTAAAGTAATTTGACAAAGGCTACAAGAATGCGCCACACACAGCTGAGCCGCGTGACGGACAGACTGACGGACAGACACCGCGAACATCGGTAACAATAGTCTGCATCTCATGCATTCGATGCAGGTTAACAACTAGAACAATCTATTCTACGGCAAACCCATGATGCCTTTGCCGTCACAAATGCACGAACGCAGCACAGACAGACGCATGTACAGACGCGCGAACGGCACAGGTGGCCTGTAGGTGACAGAAGCAGACAACAGTGTGTATGCAGTTCATTTATCCACTCAGTCAGTCAGGCAGTCAATCCATGATATAAATTTAAATAATTACGTATTGCTTGTAGATTGACTAGCTACAACAGTGTAGTAAAATTATACACATACTACACATGACAGGTTACATTCAGTGTTTTACATCACATGATTCACTTTGTTATTCCAAAGGCAGCAAGCACATTCACTTTATAATCATTTATTCCAAAAATGTTTACTATGTAATGAAGTGGTTATTATTAGGCTGCATCGAATGCATGAGATGCTGACTATTCTTACCGATGTTCGCGGTGTCTGTCAGTTTGTCACGCGGCATAAATTGGCGGCGGCGCGTGCAGTGTACGCCGCGTGCCGTGCGCGCGGAGTCATTCGGTGCAGCCTTCGCCAAATGCATTTGGCCTCTTGTTTCTTTTTCAGACTGATTGTGCCAAACTTTTTGCAACTAAAGATGTTCTATATATTTTGCTAATAGGGTAAAATTAGGCAGGAAAAACTGTGAGACATTATTCAGTTCTATTCACTGTTCACTGTTGCCTTATCGTATACAGCCTATGGCGTGTTAGTTCAGCATCTGCAATGCATCATTTACTCCATTCATTTCAGTTCTACAATATTGAATGCTGTGTTATAGTTTGAAACGAGGCAAACATTGTGCGTGTAATTAAATTATGGCGTGCAGTGAAGAGCTATTTACAGCTTACGGTGTGGCCTGTTTAACTGACAAGTACTTCATCACCACCGTCGTCATCATCATGCAGTGGTACAGCTTTGGCCAGATACAGCCGTGCGTCCATGTCACTCCATGAGCTGACAGTGAAAACTAGAGCATACCCATCACCAGACTGAAATGAGATCGTATATCGTTTTTAATTACTAGGCTATATTCTCTGAAACTGATTAGGTCGACTCAAGAACTTTAGACAAATGTTACAAAAGTTGCTGTCACGAGACGGATACGCCAATTACCATAATCGTAATTCAGTTTGCACTCCCAGCTGCACGGGATAGCTAACAGCTTTCCCCAGACCTAGCTAATTTTGGGGAAGAAGAGTGGGTGAAAAGGGAGTAGACGAAGGGATGTGGGGAAACTGGGAAGGAGACGCTACAACAGCTTTCCAATCCTCCAAGGCGCCTTCGTGCGGTGCGACCGACTCTGCCTATAAGTTGTGCTAATAACTTATTAGAACACTGCCGGACTTTGCCAACGATTCTTATTGCCATACTGTTGCTCAGCTAGAAATTTCATTACATCTGGCGGTTGACAGCGATAAAGTTGCAGCATCGCGTCGAGTACTCAGACACTTCCAGTCGACAACCGACGACCCTCGAAGTTCCATGGGAGTCCAACACTTTCCAGGGATAAAAGGCGCCGTCGTCAGCGGCACAGGGTCCTTCTGGAACCGACTGCGGCCACCACGGCGAGCTCGGCGTTCGACGACCCAGCGCTTCACCAGTCTGAAGTAGGCTCCACGCAGGCGGGTCTGTAGCGAGCAGTCGGTGTCGCAGTGGAAAGGGTTTTCACGTATGTTGAAGTAGTGAAGACGATCTGAGAGCTGCTCTAGGAGACATACGTCGACTGTCTGGATGAGGTTGTATGAAACATCGAGATGTTGTAGTTGAGTCAGACTGGCTACGTCACCCGGGATTGTCTGTCGGCAGACAAGATACACAATGACAAACCGGTAGGCGACTGAACTGGCGCCCAGCTAAGTTTTATATGCCGGCCAGGGATTAACTATTTTACTGACGCCATTGGAGAGACATTAAAATAAAGTAGACATGTTGCGAACTACAGCGCCAGGCAATAAGTGACGAGCCAATAAGTGACGCCAGGCCATGCATACATAGATCGGGATAGAAAGACTGACAATAAAAGCTGCTTAACAGCGCCAGCCAGTCAAATGATCAAAACTTTGATTAAGTAATCAGCATTATTCTGCATCGAATGCGTGAAATGCAGACTATTGCGATCGATGATCCCAGGCATCTGTTAGTCTGTCTCCCGCGGTTTCACGCGACTTTGCTATGAAAAAACGGCTGAACGGATCGAGGTCCTGCTTGGGGTGAAGACTCTTGGGGATCTAAGGAACATTGTATTGGATGGGGGTCCCGGATTCGATGCGGCCTTCGCCAAATTACTTTGGCCACTTGTTGGTGTTAATTAAGTCACGCACCTTGAAGCGGTTTCCGTCGAGCGATAGTTGACTGAGCTGTGTGAGCGAGCTGAGTGTTCCTGCGATCATTTCACTCAATCGATTCTCTCCCAGATCGAGCTCCGTCAGTAGCGGAGTTGACGTAAACGCATCCGGACTGATCCACCTCAGCCGGTTGTCATCTAACTTTAGTACCCGCAGATGCTCCAGGCCCTTCCACACACAGGACAGATTCCAACATATAATTAATAACAGCTGGTGGCTAGTTCACAAAATGCTATATTATAGTGATACGGTGAGTGGCAGTCAACTCGCTCCAAGTCAACTCGTTAGAACTCGTTATGGTTGAGGTTAGAGTTAGGGTTTGTAACGAGATGTAACTGGTCAGAGTGAACTCTGGTAGCAGAGTGAACTCTGGTAATCGTGGCTAACTGGCTGCTGACGCTGACACTTGTTGAACGCTCGTCAGTCGTCATTTAACTGTCTCGAGTATTACAACTATATTATACGTATACGCCTATCTGATTGTGAGTCCACAGTGTCATTCTGATACAAGGTTAGCATTAGGGCAAGGAGTAAGGATTTGGGTGAAATTCAGGGTTAAGGCCAAGGTTAGATTAGCCTTAGGGACGAGTTAACTGTAAACCGAGCCGGAACAGCTGGACGCATGACAGAAACGCAGACAGACACGATTGATTAATGCCATATTCCATTAAGCTAGCAGCAGCTGTCGTGAACCTAGTCGAGAGTTTCCGACCATATCTACGACCAGTCGGCGGCATTTTGTCGGTCGAAAGCTGGTCGCAGATCGATCTGTCTCGACATGTCACACAAGTGACAACAAAGACTACGTTCGCAGCTGGCTTCCGACCAGTTTGCAACAGGTCTACGACTATATCTTCGCGATCGCGACCTGCTAGCGTAATGGAATGCGACACTAAGCATATGTTGCTACACGGGTGGTGAAGACACGAAAATCTGTCGGAATCCAAAGATACCTTCAGATTGACGTCGTCGACGCTGGTAAGCGAGTTATCGGCCAGTAGCAGACTCTGAAGCGAGATCAGCTCGGAGAACGTGTGTGAAGCCAGATATCGCAGTTGATTGCCCCTCACATCGAGTGTCTGAAGGCTCCACAGGCCACTAAACAGTGTCCACGGTATGCGCCCAAGCTGACAGTAACTCAGATCCAGCCGCTGTAGCAAGCCACATACAGGGTGGGCCAAATTAAAACGGGCCACTCATTTTCAATAGCATGTAACTCTAGATATACTGATCAGATCTAAACGCCTCTTGGCAAGCTTCAATGTCATTTTGTTTTTAATCATTTTAGCCACTACTTTAAGAAAATACCGCGGCGCCATCTAGCGAATAAAAATGACCATGAAAACACTCTCTACCATTATTAAACCGTACAAAAAACAAACAAACGTTCTTACTTACTTAAATTTTTGACACCGGCGATGGTAGTAATTAACTACTTCACAATGATGCCAGTCGTTGTCGTTATTTGTTAAATTAACTGTGATTTGTTTTTATTTTTTAGAGCTTTGATCAACATAACGAAAGAGGATGGCCGATCGTTAATTTTTTTTACATTTAAACAGCAAACAGTTTAGTTAACATATTTCTGTACAAAGTTTACATCGTATGCTCAAAATGTCTACCACCGGCCGAAACGCATTCGTTCAGAAGTTTGCGAAAGTCATTGATAGCTTTGATGATCGTTGTCTGCAGCAAGTCACCCCAGATCAGCTGCAGTGCACTTTTTCGCTCTTAAATGGTCTTTGGTTTTGGGTAAAGTTTGTGAAATGCCTTAAGCATTGTACTCCACACATGGTAGTCAAGCGCGTTGAGGTCTGGTGAATTTGGTGGCCATTGGTCCTTTGCGATAAAGTCGATACAGTTTCCCCAAACCAGTGCCGGTGAAATGTAGAAATTTACTGTGTAGCGGCGCTAAACACGACATAACTTTGTCAAAATTGGAGATAACTGAATAAAACTTTGTAGTCTGCCGTAGATTGACCGCGTAATAAGCGTATAAAATTTTGATTAAAAATTCGCAGCCGTTTGGGAAAAATTTTCAGAAAATCGCAAGGGGTAAAATTTTTTGAATAGCACTGTATATCGCTGTTGTATATCTGTGTGCCACCGGGTATTGTGTTCATCGGCGTGTGTCTGCCCAAAATCTCAACAGTGGCCAAAGTAGTTTGAGGATGGCTGCATCGAATCCCCTTCTTTCCCTCTCGACGTGGGGGATCGAGATTCCCCATCTAAAAGGCTACAATGTTTCTTGGGCCCCCAAGAGTCTCCGCCCCAAACAGGACATCGATATGTTCAGCCGTTTCTGCAGGCGAAACAGACACACTGAAAGACAGTTTTGCAGACACACAACACTACAGGATAATCGATCGCAATATGCTTAACTCATATGTTTGATGTGGCTTTAAAATAAAGCCTAGTGATCAGAAATTGATAGTCTATAACTTTTGTCTAGGCGAATATGGATGTGATTGGATTTTGGTGACATCTGACTTTGACAATTGACCGTGCATGAGAGCGAAAGAGTGCTGTCGTCTAACTCGTGTTACTGTACATTTTATCAGCCTACCGATTATTAAAGCCGCCTCTTACAAAATCTGTACATAAAATTGCCAGTAGGCCTATAGCTTAAGATATGGAGTGGTTGGTACATGAACATTGCAGTACAAAGTCAAAATCACCTGTAGAGTCGATTGGTATCGAAACAAATCTGGTTCAAGGCGACCGAACTTGTTTCCCGCGAGCGTCAGCGACTCGAGACTGCGCAGGTCTCTGAAGACGAAGCTACTGAGACGTCGAAGTCTGTTCTCGGCCAGCGACAGATTGCGTAGCAGACGGAGACTGCGGAAGGCCTTGGCCGATACTCGACTAATATTTGACCATGCCAGGTTCAGAGACAGCAACGATTTAAGGTCGGCCAACGAGCGACTGCCCACTCGAGTGATATTGTTTCCCTGAAGATCCAACTCTAAAACCTCCAGTAACAACACCAAGAAAATTGCCGTTCAGTTGAAGACTAACCATGCATGCTCTGACAACAGCCCGGTGAAAATTTGATATCAAATAGACGAAACTGCACTTAGGTTTACTGCATATATAGCCTATAAGCCATCGCTCTAAAACGGCGGAAATGAAAATTTTGTGATTTTACGATATAACGAATTACATGCGCCGGCTTACAATGTAGGGCCTAACTGTATAAGCTGGCGCATGTAAAATAACAGGGCCTATGTTAGGTCAATACAGTCAGCTGCTGTAACTGTAGAAGCTAGCCGGTATACTTTTTACCCGGCGTGGATTGTCCTTTTGGTCACGTTAAGGGGCACAAAAAAATAAGAAGATTCAGAGATAAAATATATAGCCTCTGGCAACTTTGTTGCCGGTGGCTAAATAAGAAAATAAAGGCATTTCTGAGCGGACCTGATCCGTTTAAATCGCTCTCAGCCAGACAGCACCTGCTTACTGTGCTCATGCTAACGACAGACATACAAGAAACTTGCAAAACCAAACTAGTCGATGAGTAAGACACGCTTGAATCACATTCTCATTCAATGCTAAACAGAAATTCTACAAAATATTAGTAGGCCTAACTTTTATAGCACATAAAACATGTAGCCATTCAACTATCCAGTCGTCTCGTGTGTTTATTTCCAAAATAAAATCCACTTCTGAATAACTAACAATCCAAATTAGGTGTAACGAGTGGGTTTTTTCGCATGAATTTTTTGTCAATACCGTAAGTCCAATGTCCATTGCACAACTGCACAAGTACCTTATGTACCTGGTCAGGTCAGGTAGTGTAGGTTAACGTCGCTTAACATAACACAGATGATCAGCGACAAATGTACTTAGTTAATACGGGTGTACTATTTATAGGATGATTCTGATCGCAATATCCTTGTACATCAGGGTAGCACTGCAGTCAGAAATAAACCATTTCGCTAAATTTCTAGAAATAACGCCTGTTGCCTTTACATGATAGTGAATTTTCGCAAATAAAATCAGTCATTTACTACATGTATAGTGGGCGTGGGCTTGCCGACTAGCGAGTACGAGTAAACATAGATGAGCTAACGACAACGAACAGATTAAAGACTCAGTGATGGAACTCGTTAACATCTAATCAGCATGTGTGCATTGAGTCACTTGATTGCAAGTTTCTTTCAGTAAATATAACATGTTCTATTTTGCGCAAGAAACTTGCACGAGAAAAATCTTGCTGCAAGTCGCTATGACAGACATGCAAGTTTCTTGTACAAGATTCTTGTACGTCTGTCACCGGCATTAGGCCTACACAGCGAGACTGGATAGGACGCATCGGGTGTTGTGTCAGTTTACTTCCAAGTCGTTAGGCCAGTACCAAATTATATTCCTTGGCGACTGAAACACATAGGTGTAAGTAACATGCCCAAGGTTAAACCTACTATATACAGCAGTACGTCCCGGCCGATACTTAAACCTTTGAACTATTAGTCACATATCCGATGCTTTACCGAATGAGCCAGCACGCCACACAAATCGAACGTTACCTTGATATGTCGAAAGGTGCCGGCAGGCAGGGCGTTGAGACTGGAGTATGCTAGTGACAGATGACCAAACTCGCGACCACTCAGTCTCCAAGACTTGGAGAACTTCAGAACCCTTCGACCTCCATGGCCAGTCTGGGTTGAATTACACATCACCCTGACTCGTGACTCAGACCCCTGGCCAGTAGACTGAACACAGTGGCACGGTGGTAGGACGGGGCAGTCGACTGCAGTTCGTGAGCTTGATCCCTGCAGGTACGTGGCACCCTCTAGCTGCTCGAATGTTGACATATTGTTCGATTTCAGCGTTCTGCTCACAGGCAAGCGTAACAGTAGAACGAGTGTCAGAATACGCTGTCGGAAGCTGATATTCGATTTCATCTCAGCACATCCAGATCTCCAGTTTAATCGTTTGTATATCGACGTTACCGCGGATCGATCTAAATGCTGTCATGTAGGCCTAGGCCCTACTTAAAATAGGCAGTTTCTTTTCCGTTTTTATATAGACTAGTCCAGTTCTCTATATATGCCTAGACAGCCCGATTCTTATTTCCACTTCCGCCTATTTTACAATGTCACTGATCACTCTCACTTCTTAGCACGGAGGCGCCAGCAGTTAGCCGTGTAGACAGTAGTAGTACAGGATTCACTGGATTCGATCATTCGAGCACAGTCTATTCTGAATGATGAAAGCGGAACGGGGAATTAACCGAAGACGCTGCACATGAGGCGCATAAAACTTGCAGGTAGGCCTATATAGCACTGGCGTATATGGCACCAAGCTGGGCATTATCTTTCACGTTCGACCAAGTGATGATATTATCAGCGGGAGCTCACTCATGTGTGATTCGTTATTTACCGTTACATGCATTAGCGAATGCATGCAACTGTGCACTACTTCTAAGTTTTAACTCCCTTCTGTAGAACTAAATAACAGTTTTCGTATTCCCGCTGCCGGTTGTTCGCAACCATATTTAATGAGCGCTTCATAACTACGCATCAACCATATGCTGGCGAAGCAGATGCTTTTATTAGCATCTGTTTGCTAGTTTGTCTGTCTGTCCGCAGAAAAGCTCAACAAGCTGCTGATTGTGTCTTTTAGTCAACCCTGGAAATGTTTGGATGTTGGTGACATCTGACCTTGCCTTTGACCCTGAGTTACTTTTTGCACTCTTCCAGTATTTTAGTTGCGGAGTCAGGAGGTTGCGATCCCCAAGACATGCGTTTTAATTTGCAGTCGCAATTTGCACCATCAACTGCAGAGCACCAAACCTAAGCACCTGTCAAGAGTAGGCAGATATCCGTCGGTAACGGTGAGCGAAGTTTTACATGCATGTTTTACACGACTACGGACCCATAGTGTGGAACATTCTGTCACCTGCTCTGTGTGACAACAGCCTTTCGCCGAACACGATCAGACGATGGCTGACGACCTAGCTCTTCAGACAGTGATGCTGGCGCTGCTGTGGCTGTGATTCTGGTGCCGTCAATAAATGTCTTGACTTATGTCAATCCTTAACGCTTCAAATCCAGTACCTCGATCGTCGCCGTCCAACGTGCAGCTTACTAAGATAAGAATTTCTGTTTAGTTTTTGCTATCGTTAACGAAAACTTCACTGACCTAACTGTAATGCTGCGATACATTTGAGATCTCCCGCGAAGCCAGTGCCGGCCCTCTATGTATACGCAGTTGTCTGTTATCAGTACATAAGACGGTGCGAGCGCCCACCATGCTGTTAGTATCAATTAGTGTGCTAGGTGCGTCGCGGATTGACGAGTGAGATAGCGCACCGTACATCACGGCGCATTCGTTCAATTATCTCTTATCAACGCCCACGATTCCCACCGTTACATCATAAACCTCGCCGTCGAGTCCGAGACGCGACCAGCGAATCGCAAGTGGAAACTTTAGCACGTTGAAAGGTAAGCTGCAGGGGTCTTCGATAGCTAGAATTCACTGGGGCCCTGTAAAGTCCGGTGGAATTATTTCCTCAATTCTATCTTGTAATGACAACATAAAGTTACCGATAATTTACAGTGATATTTTCATTAAATCGCTTTTTGTGAGGCTTATAGCAACCATCCTGTTGAAACTATGTCTTCAGATAATGCACCGTTAACACTCTATCCCAATTCTCAGGGGTTAAATTAGGGGGGGGGTCCCACCGGATCTCAGATCTGGCACATCTTATTTGAGATCCACTGCCAGTTCGGGATCCACCACTCTGTACAGATTAGAAATCCTTGGAATTATTTTGTTGTCCCATATGCCAAATAGTATACCAGCATCTAAAGCCTCGGATTGATGATGACAGAAGGCCCTATGTCGTAGTCTATTCATGACAGAAATTAGAAAAGTCAAACTGAGTACGCTGAAGCCTGAAAATCTATGGGTGGCTCCGATGGGGGGACGCTTGGGACTTTGCTAGGGAAACTTGGGAAGGGGCTTGCTAGCTCTCTGCGAAAACCCTGTCCTTCGGGTTTCAAGCTTCATGCATCTTTTCGGATCTAGCAACTAGGGATTCACCAACTCTTGTTCAGTAGGCTAATTCAATTCCTGCCAATTTCGCGAAAGGTCAGTAGGCTTATCTTTTAGTTAGTACTCTTAAAGCTCTAACTGACTGGCTATTAATCATGTTGTGATGTCACATAGCCTTCTTTCAGTTCCTCTGAAACTTGGAATGCTAATAGCCTAAGGCATGACTAGGCGTATGCCTAGTTGTCTATCTGCACGAGAAAGTGCGTAAATGGGTTGAGTCTATTGCCAGCACCCACTTCTGCATTTTTACGCCCGCGAATCATGCAAAATGCAGTCTTCTTCCACGCTCAGCAGCCGACGACACCTTATCTGATAAGCTATACTGTTGTATTTCCTGAAGTGTGTTTATGCTTTTGGTTCATCTATTGACGTTCCCATACTAGCCTGTATTTCTACAGCACGTCGACTGAATAACTCAACGTCCACATAAAATAGGACTAATGCACTCTACGGGGTGGGCCAAATAAAACGGGGCCACTCATTCCAACAGCTTGTAACTCCAGATATACTGATCAGATCTAAACCACTCTTGGCACACTTCAACATCATTTCATTCTTAATCAGAATCTGTTATTTTTAACGATGAATTTAAAAATATGCCGCTGCGCCACCTAGCGAATGAAAATGACCATAAAAACATTCTCTGCCGCTATTAAACCGTACAAACAGTGATATTTCTACACCCCCTAACACCCTCCCAACAC
>Ga0126335_1000909_pt1 | contig 15508 bp, 8 predicted proteins | sample OlaspJWI45metaG_FD_108409 | JGI IMG/M metagenome (GOLD analysis project Ga0126335, IMG submission 108409) | Marine gutless worms symbiont microbial communities from Oahu, Hawaii - Olavius sp. 1 OAHU.JWI-45 metaG | ecosystem: Host-associated > Annelida > Digestive system > Unclassified | place... | reverse complement strand
TCCAGCAGATTGGGTTTTTGTCACACTGGGACCCTTACGCTGTGATTAGCCTAGAGGCGGTTGCCTACAGTTAGCTTAGTTCATATTGTAACACAGTGGAGTGGTTCTGGTGGGACTGAAGCTATCTCAGTGGCCAACTGGCTTCCTTCAGTGCTTTGACGCTGTTGGTTGGGTCATCTGGCCTTTAATAATCGTCCCCGAAATGACCTATAAAGTGTCGAGTGGGACGTTAAACCTCTGCTCGCTTACTCACGCTAATGTGCCGTTTTCACAGCTGGTGATGTACTAGCCTTGCCCACAATTCTGTATAGTAGAGACTGTTACAGTTGGTCCAGTGTGATGCTTGATTTTCAGAACCCATTAATGTGATTGGTCTAATAGCGATTAGTGAAAGGGTTAATGTGCTATCTGTTTGATGCTGTGTGTATATGCTGTGGAATGCTTTCTCTTTTACATGTGATTTTTATTGTTTTGTTTCTCCACTTCTAGCATGTGGTCTGTTGTTAATGGACGTTGTCCGTCATATAATTGTGATATGGTTCATCTCGGCTAACATAAAGACTTGTTCCTTGTCTATGCTTGCAAGATTTTTATTTTACATTTTTATTAATCTGTTAATCTGTGTACATGAATCTGTAACACAACTTTTCCTAAAATTCAAGAACCATTGGTCATAGAGCAAAAGACGTGCCGTTGCAGTCAGTGCATCATATCGTAAACTGCCTTATATCTCAATGCTTGGTGATACTTAAATTTTTCTACATGAGGGGCACAGTGTTTAAAATCTTATCAGCATCCTCTGGTGTTTAACGATATGATGGGTACAGTAGTGGCAGGTTATACATTTGCTGTAAAAATTCACCAGTGTGGTAGTAAGAGTTCATGTTAAAAAGCATGAAATATGGATGCAAATTTCAAGTTACGATTTTGCGGAATTTGCGTGTTTGGATATAGCAAAGCAGTAGCACCGTTGGAATCAGAGTGTTGACCGAATATAACCCAGGCAAAAATGAGCATGTCAGTTAGTTAAAATCATGATGTGGTTTGTATTTATTTTATCAATTAACAGTGTTAATGCAGTTTTCTGCATAGTATTGTGTAGATTTTGGGACATTTATTTATTGATATTTGACAGCCTACTAAGCCTACTTCTTGATTTTTGCTGCATTGTTCGTGCATTCGATTGTTGACAATTGATGAAGTAATCTTCCGCCATTTGAAGGTGCTGCGGCTTTAGCTTACAATGTATACTGATAAGTGCTGCACTGGCACATGCCTGCTGTTACGTCATTATGATAACAACTGTTTTACATTTAGGTGCAGAATGTTTTATTTACGACTGTCATATTTCTCTTCGCCCATTTACATGTAGTCTTGTGCTTATTTGTTGTCCTGAGAATATTTGTTGGTAATATTAGTTTTTTTAAACAAACTGTTTTGTGTGCCAACTGTACTTTTTGTTGGTAGAGTGGAATGGCTGTACTGCTGCTGTACACGGTTTGATGCTGCTGAACTGGCTGTGTAGAGATATTGTTTGAACTGCTTTGTTAAATGCCGTGAACGTTCATTAAGATGAAATACGTTGGTTGACTCGAGTGGATTGTATACAAGCACACTTTTTTTCCTGCAGAACTGTTATTTGTCAGATTGAAACTGGTGCCCTCGGCTCCTCTGTCAGATTACACACAGTCGGCAACAGAACATTTCCAGTTGCTACCGTGAAGATCTGGAACGGTTTGTCGGATGACATCGTTTCTGCCGAGTACCTGTTGTTTCCTTTGTTGTAAATTTGTGACACTCTAGTGGTCCTAGAAGTAGCCATGTTATTTAGGATACTATAAAAATTTCTATTACATTGCATTACACTGTGTCAGTGTATCCACTGTCTGACTGTCAGCTAGTGGCATGCCCGATTACAATTCATTCTCACAGAACTCCCCCTCCACTATCGCTCGCTGCAGAGTGACTGGTCTGGCATGCTGTGGCGCCACTTAGTGAATGCAGTTAAAAACATACTACCAGCCTATGCAGCAGCCGTTCTTTTGAGGCGCAACAGCATTGTATAATAGTCGACCGTTTAGAATGTAACAGTTCTGATAGTAATCCGTCTTGATTCTTCAGACAGTCGTCACGGCTGATTCGTTGTCTGCTCAGCTGTACGGTTCCTTACACTCAGAACAGACAGGCAGTCGTGAACTGAAGCTGTGACAATTACCGACACGACGACTGGCAAAAACTTTTATGTCGACCATTTTTACTCGATTGAACATTTTAAAGATAGGCTACGCTGTAGTTTTACAGACTAGACATACGTCAGCGGCATCAGCAGGCTAGTTGATATAGCGAAACTGGCAATGATGAGTGCGAAGCTAGCAGCACAGCTTGGCGTAGCCGACTGTCAAGAGTGAGCGCGCGTTCCACGGTGCGTTTTCACAACCGTGAAGCGAGACGAAGGGCAAAGACTGACGACGAATTAACGACGAATTCCGTTGTTAGCCATTCGTCATCGACGAAAGGACACGTCGGACATCTACGGTCGCCGTCGCCAAGTTACGACCCGCCGGCACGCATCTATCTGCGACCGCTGTCAACAGCGCGGTCGTAGTCAGTCAAGTCAACGTCAGACAAAGGCATTTGCTCGAACCCCCACTGCTTGGCTCAGTCCACGCTCGCCGGTGGGGGCGGCATCAATATGACAGATTGTCTGTCGCCCCGTCAGCGTGACGTTTCGTGACTTGCGTTATTGCGAAATGTCGATTCGCAGCACAGCGGCGGCTTTGAACTGACGGAAAACGTTTAGCTGACATGCAACGCGCGATACTGACAGTTTTTAATATGTGTTAAATATGCATGGACTTGCTCGCTTTGTTGTGCCGACTCGCATACTGGGTTGGCGGCAAAACGTAAGTACCAGGTTGAGTTCATGTTTTTTTACTGTCAGCTGCGAGTGAGTGCGAGCATGTTCCCTAACAAGTTTGCCGTCCTATATATATAACTCGGCTCATGTCAAATAAATTGAATGAATTGCAACCATTTCGTCGTTTCGACGTAATTTAGCTACACCATTGTCTGAATTCTCAGAAGCATTCGAGTAGGCCTATATTATACGAGTCCAGAAAACGTCTACAGTGACAAAGATTTCGTTTTTGTGCGAAATGTGAAACAAAAAACTGCCCATACAGCATCAGGATCAGAACAAAGATCAGAATCAGACTGTGCCATGATTCTGATGTTGTCTGTATGCCCTTGGACGTTCCACTTCTACGAATTTTACTGTTGCCGTCAGATCTCGTCAGCGTTACACGTCTATCTCTGTGGCCTTGCATAGAAGGAAGTAGGCTAATTAAGACACAGACGTGCACAGCACGGCACTCTGCCATGTATACAGTGCTATCAGCTCTAGAGATATCCAAGTCAGCAACGAATGTCGGTTTCAGGTTTCAGTACACCTACAGCTACTTAATAGCACGTTCTCGACGGACATGTAGATTGTAGACTGATTGCAAGCCACGTATTCACTGGCGATGATTTCTCGTCGCATTTGTGCGTCAAGGACCAGTCCTGGATAGGGGCCTATGGCTGAGGGCACTTATCCCCATTTACTGGCGTACTAAGACGGGACACTTCGCCGTTCGCACGACAATGACGACCGTATTTCAGAGAACATGCCTATCTGAGTTGACGTGTCGTTTGAACCATAGTGAGAAGCGTCCCACATTAAACCATCGCTTGATGTATTCATTTCTGTTATGACTTTTCTGACGTACCGGTATCATTTACGGCCGGTGACTAATGTTTACGGTGAGTCCGTTGTGTGTACCGGCGTGGTTAATTTCTGACACGGCAATAAACTGCAGGACACCCGGCGGCGTGATATTCCGGACCAAACTGGCCGCTCGCTGACTGACGGCTAGCTAATGGGATCGATGATTGATTAAGAACAGGCGAGATAAAAGCGACAGCAGGCATGCCGTGGCGCGTTGATTGCCGGCACGTCGGGCGGTCGTCGCCGCCTGTTAATTACGAGTGACGTCGGCCAATGACAGGCGTGTCTCCGCCCTGCCCCACCTCTTGTAAACACGCGCTCGACCGCGGCGAGTGACTGCGTGAGTGAGCAGTGAACAGGCTGCGCACGGACAAGACCAGCAGCGTCGAGCGTTAACAGCTGAAGTTGAGTTTGAGTAGTTGTCTCGCGCGTGACAGTGGTGTAACAGACAGACTAAGCAGTTGTGAATGACAGTTGACCTGTAGTTGAACACTCGCTAGGTTTATCGGGTGTTGTTGACAAGTAGAACGTTGTCGGTTGCGATGGACTCGACGTCTTCAGAGGCGTCCACGGTGACGAGCAAGATAGTTCCGTCCGGCATGTCCGGCTCCGCAGCTCTTCAGTATCTCAATCCAGATTACATGCCGCCTTCCGTAAGTTCGACTTTCATGTCAATATTTCGTGTCGTTTGTGACGTTGAACTTGTGCTTAAGTGTTTTGCGAATGTCATATAGGCCGCGCATACTCCCCGGTAACTACCGTTTATGAGAAATATGCAGTACTGGATGTAGGGGACCGGAGGGGCGATCATACATCATTTGACATGGTGAAAGATAGTTTATGTCTTGCGTATCACAAGCATAATCAATCTTTCATACACCTAAGTGTGTAAGGTCTGTTTGCCGGCCCACCGTGCCGTTTTTTACTTGTTTTCTGGAATCCCCTGTACAGTTACGTTACAACGACTTTGTTTCCTGTTCTGAATTGTACTTGACGGTGCCGCACCACTGGATTGGGTCATACTGCACGCACAGACCAAAAATAACATTTCGGATCGCATCAGACATCGGACATTGAAATTTTCGTGTCGACATCAGCAGTCGACGCGTGACGCTTCGAATGCGCGGACGGATGGGGCCGCTGACTCCACATCAAGTGAACGCTGCCGAAGCTGACAGACATGAAGTGCCTGAAGATTAACAGGCCCGCCCTCCCCCCTATTTTTGGCAAAGTCAATGTTATTTTTTACATTGTATACAATGTCTGAAAAAATATTTTAGAAATTGAATTTTGATTTTATAGTGGCCGAAATCCGAGGAGTTTTTGGAAGTGTGGGGGTGTATGCGTGTGTGTGTCTGTGTGATCCCATAGACCTACACGACAAATCAGTCGTTTTTTTTATCTAATATCGGTGGGTTTCGAAATCGTGGCCGCTACTGTTTTTTGTTTTGCAAAGGCCCAATTTTGAATGATATCCGAGGCCATTCTGATCCCAAAAATATATGCCAAATTGCAGGAAATCGCATCTAATTTTTCAAAATTTTCTGGGGCAGGCCTCCAGATCCCCCGCCGGCGCTCGCGCCTTCGGCGCTCGGTTCGGGGCTTCGCCCCCTTACCGCCCCCCTTTCCAAAATCCCTGGATCCGCCCCTGATTAATACCACCCGCAAAGCTCTGCCGCCTCCGCTCTTCCCTGTGCCTCTAATCTTGCCAGTGAACCGGAATACTTTGTTCTAACCTTGTTATTGCTCTTTTTGATGAGTGATAAAGAGGCGTTGTGAATTCGTTGAAGTGATACGTCAATATAGGTAGAATGTACAGTATATTTATATACCTACCTCATATAAAATTACAACTGTGTAATATTTGGTTGACCCGTACTGAACTATATTTTTTATTTCCTCACTGTCATTGTTATCTTTGAAGGCTGTATCGTCATAGCGATGTTTTCGGCACGGCCTGTCAGATTTAAGTGGTTGATAGACCATATGTGGCGGACGCAGCTGTGTGCGTTTAGGCGACTGACTGAGGTGCATGTGTGCTTAGTGACAAATCAAATGACGAAGATGTCAGCTCTGTCTGCGTCTGCAGCAGCCTGCATAATCTTGATGTCAACTCAATTCCGGTTGTCATGGGAACGATATGACGATATTACATCTGCTGACAGGTACTCAGCGCCGGCCGCGTCACTGCTACTCACTCACTCAATGCTGCTGATGCTGACCGTTCTTCATTAGCCGCGTGACGTGTGCCCGTCAGCCCGCTGATAGCCGTGTGCCCGCCGTTTGACACGCCGTATCCGGCTGCCGTCGTGTAGCAATTATCATCCCCGGCGACTTTCTGTCAGTTAAGTCCGTGTGATGAGGCCGCCCGCAGCGGACGGACGTGGCTTGGAAGCGTGTCCGTCAGCGCGTCCGTCATCGTGAGTGACCGACGGACGGAAGCCATTTGACTGACTGACATCCAATATCTAACATCACCCGACACCGCAAAATCTTCATGGCTTGCGTGCACGTCACTCCACAGTGTGTAATTCCGTACAGTGGAGCCAAACGAGGCGGCCGAGGATAGAGACCGACAGACAAGACAAGTTGCTGTGAACGGCTGCAACGATCGATGGAACACTTCATTACAGCCGGAAGTCTCACTGCCGCCGCGCGCCAACCGGCCATAATTTACCGGTTGGCGTCAACTGACACTGACCAAATTAACGCATTTACTAGGATCCCCACTGAGTGATGTATTTACTGCATACACGCAGACATATGGCCTGAGGTGATATGGTTATGAGATAGCACAGCGCGCCCCTCTGTATATCGTACAGAGGGGCGCGCTGAGTCACCCAGTTCAAATCAACGCGCCTGTTTTCCGGATGCGTTATATCTGCTGTATTGCCGGTTTAATGTTATGTGTGGCATTATACAATTTTATACAAGACAAAATCAGCAGTTGGCGTGATTAAGTACCGTAGATCAGTATCGTAAATAATTGATGCGCCAATAAATTGGCAGTAAGTGAGAAGACACAGGAGAGGTGATTGTCTAACAGTGCCAAATTGTAGCGTACTTGTCATGTACAATAGACGTTTATCACTTGCGATGGGTGTTACCGTGAAGTCAGCTCATTTTACAAATTATTTGTCGTATTCACGGGTTTGTGCCAAACAACTTCGAGTGCGGATGAGCTTTGGCGTTGTGCTGCCACTTAAGCTAACATACGTGTATTCTTAATTCTTTGCCAGAAATAAGCGTGTAGGCCTATAGAAAGAAGTAGTTGACTGCATGCCCATCGTACCGAAGACTTTTGCCTGCATGCTTGCTTGTTGCTACTTGCGTAGTCTATTTAGATTGGTGCTGAAGTTTTAGAATCGATATCTGTTTAACTTCCATTCGTCCATCATTACTCGGGGCCCCGTTTCATTTAGTTTCCTACGTATCGAAGAAGCCAGGGTAGTCGTAGTTGAACTGATGTGTGTTGTGTGCAGTTGGATTCTAAGAACAGTCCGCTGGCGATGTTGGCGCGGACGTGTAACAGTATCGGCAAGGATTCTCTGCCGTCAAAACCTGCTCAACAACTCCAGCAGCAGCATCAACCGGCTGACAAGCAAGACATCTCGACGCGACTGAACAGATCGACGTCGCCAGGAAAGAAGTTGTCGGTCGCCGTTGACGGCGTGACGTCGCGCAAAGACCAGTCCTCGACGTCGTCATCACAGTCGAGGCAGTCAACGACGGTCGCTGGACGACGACGCTCGTCGCTGTCTCCGACGTGTCGCGACGGGGACGCCAGTACACGGCGAGGTGACGGTTTGCGATGGGACTGCACCGGACGTACACTGAGCAGTGGCGGCTCACCGGCTTCGACGCCGAGGACGGCGGACAGTGACCGCGACTCGATCGAGGATCTGAGATGTTCTGCGACAACCGGACGTCATCATGACAGACAGCAGAGACGCCAGACGTCGCCGTTAAACCACGCCAGTGACGCGCCGCCGCCGCCGCCGAACCTTGGTTTGTACGAGTCACTGCGTCTCCAGCAGGAGGCCGCTGCACTTCAAGCCGCCGCCGTCTACTCGCCCCTACACCAGCTGCTCCAAGCACAGAGACAGTTTGCCGACCCGTTGGCGATGTACTCGGCCAGTCTGCAGGCGGCTGCCGTCGTCGCTGCTGCCACCCAGGCCAGCCTCCGTCACGCCGCTGCCGGTCGCCTGCCCGGCAAGGACTATCGACTGGGAGATGTCCTCAGGCCGTGCGGTGTCGACTCAGCCGACCTCATCAGCAACGGCGACGTCGACGGCGCAGTGCTCAGTGGAATGCTGCCTCTACGTCCGCCCGTTCCTCCTTCATCAGTCACTCACTGTCAGCAGCCGTACACATGCAGCTGGCTCATTTCCGGCGGGGAGTTCTGCGCTCAGCGTTTCTCGACGTCGGAAGAGTTGTTTTCACACTTGCGAACTCACGTTGACGGCGCCGCTGTTGCGTCTGAAGATCCGCTGAGATGCGCACTTCCACCTGTTGCGTCCGGTTCCGCGTTCGCGCCGTCCGTCGGCGGATTTCTCAGCGGACAATCTGGCTTGCTGCCTGGAACGTTCGGTGTCGGCAGTTCGACAGCGTCTTTGGCTGCGGCTCATGCGGCAGCGTCTTTCTACCGCAGCAAAGCCCGTCGATCTGGACGATCATCGTTACGCGACGCGGCCACTGCCAGTCCGACGTCCACGTTGGCTGGTGGCGCAGCATCCCTGCTCTTCCCCGCGGCTGCTGCTGCCGCGTCGTCGCGATATCACCCGTACAAGTGGACACAGTCGCCGTTCGTTGCCTCTCAGCTTGCCAGTGCACTTGGTACAGTAGCTGGCTTGCCCAACTCCGATCTCACGCCTCCGGTTCCGCCGGCTCTGAGCGCCTTCTTACAGCAGCCTCCGTACGCCGCTCTGTTCTCAGCACCGACACTCGGAACTGCTGTACCATAGCTGTACTTGACATACAGTTACTTTGTCTGTGTTTACTGTGAATACTGGACAGCGACACGTACTCGAAGATTGCCAATTTTTTAAATCAGTTTTTATTCGGGGAATGATGTAACCATTGCTAAGGAGGTTCTGTGTTCATGGGTTTTGTGCAAAACTAGTGAGAAATCACGAGACAGTTTGGTAAATTAGAGGATAAAGTCTGATGTACGTGCATACACGTAATAGAACGGAAGGGACCACCTGTTCAGGTTAAATTTAAAAAATGGAGGCACTGTCCCAAAATCTCATGAGGAGAGGCCACACTCTTTCCATGTCCTGTACCCCTCAGTCTGAAATGTCTAGTTTACCTCTGTTTCAGTGACAGGTGAACATTTTCGTCACTAGATGTTGTCGTACAACGTTGACGGAGGTATTAAAAGTAAACGTTCTTTATTGGGTGTTGAATTTTTAAACTATAGTAGCAACGTGACGTGATAACGTAGGTTATTACTGTTGTCGCGCTGCTGATTCAGCTTTATGTGTAAAAAGTTTCATTTTATTTGTAAAAATAGGGAAATTAGTAATTCGATTTCTGTGTATACTGAAGTGAAATATTGTATAGCAAACAGTTAAAGCGGCTTTTAAACATGAATTTATTACACGATGCCAGCTGTGTTGTTACTTTACCGTTTGTGAGATTGTGTTGTCTGCGGTTCGCCCATCAATACGTTAAAGTACGTTTACAATGTTTAGTCGTTTGTCGTTGATATTGTTTCAGCAATAAAATGGGTTGATCTTTGCAGAGATTGAGAGTGGCGAATTTTCAATTTTGCGTCAGCACTGTGCGCGGTAGCTCAAGAGCTTAAAGATTCATTGACAGGGCCTACGTCCGTTCCACCGTTCCAAGCAGCTTTTCTGCTCGGCGATGTCTAAACTGTTTGCAGTTGGTACGCATCTCTCTCTTTTCGTCTGTCGTGATCTCTGTTCGGTTGTCACGGCAACAGTAGTCGGCGTCGTATACGCGAAGTTTCACAACGCTGATCGAGCAAAACGAGCTACTCAGGCCTTCGCGGCGAGACAGCCATTGGCCGACTGAATTTATGCAAATTAAGTTCCTTTGACTTGGTCGTAGCAGATATTTACGAGGGTTGAGGTCCGACGGTTGGCCGGCGCAACAACGCCGTACTTATGTCGTCCATCACGGCCGGCTGACGGCTGGCTCGACACGCCGATGGCGACTGTAAATTTTATAGTTGTTTGCCGTGTATAGTGTCGACTGTACGGCTTGCGTTGTGTCGCCGTCCGTCCGTCGACGTTTGACAGCACGCTGGTCGTAAATTTGCTGCAAGCGGCGCCACCGTATGCGTGTGTCCATCGCTCTATATGCTATAGCCGACGACGACATGGCCAGCCGTACCACGTTACCGGTTTCAGCGTTCGCGACATCAAACCGTACAGTTTATGAGACCAGTGACCAAACAGCGAGCAGCAGTATCCTGCAGTCATTTCTGTGTCTTTTCTTGTTACACCTTCTTTCTGCGTAGACATGTCATTTCAGTCAACTCTAATCTATGTCTTGATGTGCCTTTTGTAGTCCGAGTTACATGTATCGACAAAGATTGTCTCTACAGTATGTCCGGGAAAAAGTAAACCACTGTATACATTTTTATAACTCTGGCAAACAACGTCAGATTTCAACCAAATTCTACACCAACAATATAACATCTAATAACAAACAAATCACCCAATTTCAGTAACATCTGTCAACGTCTGCAAAAGTTACAGCAAGTTTAGCGAGCTCACGAGAAAACATGAAGTGTCTACTATTGGCAGCGTTTAGATGTGACTGTGAAGTGCAGCTGTCAAATATATTCAAAGTTTGTGTTCAAAATATTCTCCACATGCTCAAATGCAAGCTTGAAGACGTGAACGTCACAGCCTGACTGCTTCATCGATGATCAATTGATCATCTGGTTGAACTATTCCCACTCTTCGATCAAACGCGACTTCAGCTGGGAGACGTCATGAATCCGGCTGCAGTACGCTACACACGCTCCTGCAACTTTCCCAGATCCAGTAGTCTACTGGGCTGAGGTCAAGAGAGTTGACTGGTCAGGGAGTTGGAGCGATGAAGTCTGGTGTTTCACGAGGTTTTCACGCGCCATATGAGCAGGAGTGTTGTCCTGTCAGCAAAGGTCACTTCCGGACTAGTGACTGCACCAACTAACATGACGGAAATGTCGTCGACATTTGATGATTATTAATAACTCCACTGTTAATAACTATTTCTGACTTAATTTTGCGGGTTTTTTTTACAAAGATATATTCAGAATCCCGTGCACCTGATTTTGTTAGGATACGTTGGGATTCGACATTCTGTCCAACATTGTCTGTGGTTTACTTTTTTCCTGGACATACTGTATATTAGTAGTTAAACGATCGCAGTATTCGAGTTCTGTTGGCGATGGCGTAGTCTCTGACGTTTAATGAGATGCTACTTTACATGTTTCACAACGTTGCAAGTTTAAAACATAAAAACGACGAACGTATTTGTACATAAAGAAAAGCGTAAGATTAAATTGCTTCCGAAAATAAAGCATTATTTTGAGTCGAATATAAGATTAAATTTGTAGTAATCTCAGTTTGACGAGCAGACAAAAATTACAAAAAGGTAAACGATGGATGAGCTTGTAGACAGCCAGTTGTAATGCTGCATAACAAAAACATAGGCAGACTCGTATTATATAGAAACATGACGACAAAAGACAGACAGGCAGGCAGACAGACAAGCAGTGATGATCTGCACTGTATGAATAATGAGCATCAGTGCCAAGGTGACAGTCAGTTGCAGCAGCTGTATACAACAATCATCAGTTGATTTGTAGTCTTCATAACGCGCATCCGGCACACACAACGCTGTGACAATGCACAATACAGACATAGCCGACGTCATAAAACTTCTCTTTCTGTACTCATTTTATAGCTCGCCACGCCGCACCTTGCAATCATCATTGCCACGGCAACGCATTTTTGCTGCTGACGTTTTCCCCGTTGTCTCGTGTGTATACGAAACTGATGTAGATTGATGGGCGGCGTTGTCGTCGACGGACGGATGGTCGATAAGGTAAAAAAACACCGACCGTGTCTGAGTGATGTGGCAAGCGGGCGGACAAGCTGTGTATTCTGTTCTGCTGTCAGTCGCTGTCGTCAGTCGTTCAGCAATACGTGTGTCGTCATCGCTGTATGTTGATATACGACTATCCAGACCCATCTGTCATTCCTGCCCCCGGGCAGCCAGCCAGACAGACAGACAACCCGGACGCCGCCGTCAGCCATTCGATACTACGCCGCGCGCGCCCGGCCAGCGACTGAGTTCATGCATGAAACCCATAAATTACGTCGCAATTAACGATGCAACAGTCGCCGCCGGCCGGCCGCAAGCATCGATATCATCAACATAATAGACCGAGCTCAACTACGGACGGGCGAGGTCTACCATGTCCTCTGTCCGTTGCAGCAGCTGGCCATTGTTAGACGGTTCTCACTTTCTCAGGATACGTCGCCGACCCCAGCTGCTGTAGCCAAGATAGTCGGTAGCCAAGGCGCATTTCACTGCAGTGCGCCGAATTACTTCTGGTCGTAGTTACAGAAATTTAAAAAGAAATCAAAGTTCTAACTGAAACATTTTGACGGGGTGACACCTGCACAATATGTTTAGGGACGGCCTGTAACTGGAATTATTATTAAGGCTGCCAACGTTAGCCTGCGTTACGGACAACACGGCAAGTAGCTGACTGTGCAGGTGGGTAGCCGAGATAATTCGCTTAGTTGAAAGTAGATATTTGATCTATTAATTTGCTTAGATTTAGCTTAGCGCTATAAATATCATGGTTTTCGGCTTTTTCTGTCCCAAGGCGTATTTTCGGGTGGCTGAGCCTACCTAGTTTTCAAGACTGGTGTTCGAGAAGTTGAAGGTAGTAAATGCACACAACTAGTGTAAACTGTATTCGTTTAGTTTGGATTGCATTTAAGTACATAAGTCAAATCATTCACAGAATCACAGAAATATCTATTTGCTTTCTCTGCCAGCATCGCGTGGTTGTAGACACTGCGGTCGTTTATTAGTAAGAGCCTATAATGTTCTTACACTTTCTGCGTGTAAGTTTGACTTATGACACAGGCCGCATTGTAGAAAACGACGCGGGCATTCAGCTGTATGTCTCACTTGACAGTACACAACTGATGGCTTCATTGCATGCGCCACGTCTGCCGCTAGTCTGTCATTACGAGACAGCTTGGCCAACAATAAACACCCAAGCGATGCCTAATGTCTGTGCCGACGTATCACATCAATCATGTGTACACAGCAGGCGGGACTGCAAAGACAGACAAGCGTGACGGCTCGCTTGCTTTCACACCATGTTGTCAGTTCAAACTGCCAGCAGGCGGCGACGTCTTTACAAGTTGCTGTCAGCGACGTGTAATTCATGCGTCAGCTGTCGACGACGACGACGTTCGCTGCAACTCACTCCATCACTGTCTGTCTCCTGCTGATGATGCTGCAGACACGTGCATCTGCCTTGCAACAGTTGAAACGGCCTTGTGCGCAATGCGCTATATAAATCGACGTTTTACTTACTTACTTACTTGTGAAATTTGCTGGTCCACTGGCGCTTAAGTCTGGAGATACAGCGTAAAATCGCCAAGTGTTGAATTTGCTGCATGGACTTGTACAACTCGGTTTGTAGTTCCGCATTTTTTACACCAGCGATTTTCTCCATCGTTTCCCAGTGCCATATCTCCGGGTGACATTTTGACACTTATAATAAAACTTCAAGCAAGCCAGTGGCGGCTCTAGCCAATCACGAACATTTGCAGCGCGCGGATGAACATTCAAAAGTGTGTTAAAACAACGGCGCGAATAAAAAGTGATTAATGACGAGTAAAATACTTGCGTAAGCAATAGCTTCCAGCGTCTGTCGTGTCCCTTTCTCCCCAGCCATCTAGCACCGCGCCGGTAAGTGCATGAGCGATCGTATATATCCACGCACCATCCTCGTGTTTCGACGCGGGTTTTTGTTAGGCGGCCCTCCGTCCAGGAAGCCGCATTACGTATCGGATGCGCGTATGTCAGTCTTCCCGTTGGTCTTTTTTGAGCCTTTTGTAGTTGAACAAAGGTTTTAAAATTTCACAACTGGAGAAGTTTGTTCATGTCACTTGTGAGTTGTATATCAGTTTGGAGATCAAAATATCAAAAGTCAAGGTTCTAAGGGTGCATTCACTCACTGGACGACATCGGACAACATCGGATGATGTCGTGCGGCTAAACGTATGATATGCATATGCAAATATCCTGTTCTCTTGTGCATTTATCTGTGCTTACTGTACTGTTTTATGAACGAACAAAATGATGACGATGATGATGATGTATATATTCATTTTTTGTTGTGTTTATATTACCATCTTTGGTGAATAAAGCTTTGTGTGATGATGAAGAAATATATGAAAGTTTCAAAATTTCATCCGCATCTCTATATACAAGCACGTGCGAGAGGACAGTAAACTACAAACCTGCCACGCCTTCGCCTAATTCTTTCGCCACATTCTGCCACGCTTCTTCCTTTTTAGGCACGTTCTTGTACGACTTCGATATCGTACAATAAAGAATTTCATGTTTTGGCACACTTTCTATCAATTTTTCAATATCCATGCTTGAACGGTAAACGGTAAGCACGAAATAATATTCTATGTCATTACTATCAGCGCAAACAGTCAGTCGCTATGAATGTTCATGAATATTCATGAGACAATTGACGGACGACATCGTCCAGTGTGTGAATGCACCATAAGTGTGCGAGTGACACTGCATGTGTGCTTCACAGAAAGAGTCAATTAGTTCATATGTCAGGTGGCAATAGATCATTGTACATTGGTCTATAACGGAGTTGTTCGTTAACATTAGACAGCATGTAATTAATCACGCTGCGCACAGCTGTCAAAACCGCTAATGACTCGATATGCTGCTCGTCCTCCGGCTGTGTTTGCACTGTATAATGGATGCATCTTGGTGTCACCTGGCAGCGACAGCAGCTATATCACTTTGACAGCTTACTAACAATTTACTAGCAATATACAGACCTGCATGCACTCTCGGGGTAATAGGAATTACGTGTATATGAGCTGTGCAAAACACTGTTGTGAATAATATAAGAGATCAAAGTAATTTGGCTAAGGCGGCATCGAATGGGAGCACTATTTCCTTCACTCCCTCCCCCTTCTAGTAGAGAGGGGGCACTGGGCAGGAGTCCGCGCAGGACCTGTTCTAACACAATATGTCTCGTGTCCCCAAGAGTTTCCATCCCGAACAGGATCTCGATCTGATCAGCCGTTTTTGCACACCACAAACTGACAAACAGACTGACATACGACGCTACGGATCGTCGGTCGCAACTGGCATTCGATAAGGTTCAATAAGAAATGCATGATTGATTATATTCCTGTAACTTATAGAATGCGCGCATTAATAACAATAGAAGGTTTCGATAAACGTAGGCTATGCCAGGCACGTCTTTTTATTCACAGATCATGTCATTACTGCAGACAAGCGGCAAAAATTCATTATTCTGGAAAGGTAATAAGTACGTCCGTGCGGTGTTAGCACTCATGAATATTCACTAGACGTCTCGTATACAAGCACCTGCTCAGAGTGACAGAGAGAACTGCCGTTCAGCGAGAGCGGGGTTGGGGCTGGGCAGTTGAGGGTGTTGGGTAAGGGTGGGGGTGGAGAATGGGATAGGGG
>Ga0126335_1000908_pt1 | contig 15511 bp, 9 predicted proteins | sample OlaspJWI45metaG_FD_108409 | JGI IMG/M metagenome (GOLD analysis project Ga0126335, IMG submission 108409) | Marine gutless worms symbiont microbial communities from Oahu, Hawaii - Olavius sp. 1 OAHU.JWI-45 metaG | ecosystem: Host-associated > Annelida > Digestive system > Unclassified | place... | reverse complement strand
CTATCCAGCGCTTACAGCGACCCTAGCGAAAATAAAAGCAAACATAAAATAACACAGAACATAGGCCTAAATCAATAGTATGCTGAAATACAAGTGACGGTACAACGATTTAATTAACACAATTAAAATGAAGATATACATGATAGTTTGGGGATTTGGTTAGAGTAAATAGTTAGAAAGGTCAACCTTCAGTAGGGTTCTAGTTCAGCAGTTTTAACTAAAATAACTTCATGCAACTTGTTGCCTCCAACGTTGACGTAAAAATACCAAGTAATTTCGTTTTCCGGTCTGGGCTCTGCGAACCATAACGTCCTGGAATTAGTCGGTCGCTCGGTGGTCGGGCCAATCTGTTTCTCGAACCTTAATGATATTCGCCGGTCGGTCGTCGGTCGTCGGCGAAATGTCACGGAACGAAGAAACGTCGTCGTCGTCTCGGCGGCGGCGTCTGACGGACGACCCTGCGCCGGGCTGCGGGGGCTGGAAGAAACCTCGCCCTCCCACCCACCACGTAAGCCATCTGACGACCGGAAGAGCGGCGGCAGCGATTCGCAACGTCGAGAAGCGGCTAAACAGAAAGAGAGAAGGAAGGAAAGCAGTAGACGGGCTCGCGGAGTTAAGACCGGAGGAGGGAGAGGAGGGAGAGAGTCAGTCGGTCTCTAGGGAAGGACGGGACGGCGCAGCCGTAGTGAGTACAACGGTGTCGGACCGTTGATCTTAATTTAACTGGAGACTCGACTCGACTCGACTCGACTGCAGTCTGCCCGGGCGGGCGGCATGTGCGTGCGATGTTTGCCCGGAGTGATTGCTGTTTCATGCAAGGCTGTAAACCACCGGCACCTAGGGGCTAGGATAAGGCACTTCACAGAAATGGGGGACACCAAACAAACTGTTTCGCCGTATTTTGCCCACTTGTAAGCCTACTTCTTGAGGTCGTGCTATTATTGTAAAGGTAAAAGTAAGAGCAAACTACACTTGATATAGCGCATATCATGAAGCAACCATATCACAGATGCATTCAGGTATGGCACGCGATGTTAAAGGATCACACAGTTTTACCTGGCACGTACGCGTTTATCCAAGAATGTAATGAAGTTAACTACTATTTTGCCTTCTCAGCAAAAGCTGATTCTCATTTGCCGAGCACGGATGGACAGAAGTATGAGTTGGCCTATGCACCGCAACGGTGCACATACTTCGTCCGACTGCGACAGCGATACTGGAACCGTATAACTTGTCACGGAGGTGAATAAACTAATCAGGCGTCTTACAGAGTCGGATTTATGCCGTTATGACTTTTTGTATGACTGTTTCTCTGTTTCTGATCCACTTACCTGTAAAACTCACTACCGTTGTCGGTTCGTGACCCATCGCTGTCACTGGCTCGGTTCTGTGTGCTTTTGAAGACTGCTATTCTGCAGTTACAGTTCAGGGCTGCTGCGCCAGCACACATTTACCGATTTATTTACTTACTTACTTAAGTCACTGTAAAACGCAGGCTTATTACATAGAAAGTACAGGGATCAGCTCCGGCCCCCACAGCTCGCATCGAAAATGCAACAACTCTTACCAGATGTACAGTGTACGCCGACGATTTCATTTTAGCACATTGGTCACCAATGAAATATCAGCTCGACCACCAATGGCGCAGCCTATTGCTCATATACGCGCTTTGCTTCATGCGCCTTCACTGTGACTGCGTGTAGATCGCATTTAATTACGACGCTCTTAACACCGGATTGTGCGCTGATTAATTCTCTGCCCGGAGCTCGACGGAAGTGATACTAACATGCACGTAACATATTACCGTTTGTCGTGATAAAGACGTTAAACTTTACAGTGAATGGGATGTCATAACGGATCATAACGCCCCCTGGAAGCTTGAATACTACTAACGAATAATAACTTCAGTGAAGAAAATGCTAAATGACTCAAAACTTAGCATTTGCGATGAAGTATTAGACCAATAGATAAGAGAATAACGAAAAACTCGAACGCACCGAGCATAACCTAACAATATAAGTAGCAAACTCAGGAAATGAGAATATGACAGAGTATCGTTGACTGACGATCGATTCGCAGAAGCAAACAGTCGGCCAAGTACATGGCAACGACAATAGAAAGAGTTGTAAAATCGGTTAAAATGTTACGAAGTACATATTTACTGCCACGAGTCGGTGATCGATCGATTATTTTGACACGGTGTATATTTGTATAAATTTTACTGTAATTGATTTATTTTTATTTTTTTTTAGATTTTAATATTAGTTCGAGCGAAAATAACACAACGCAAGACGAGGCGTTACATTGGCAACAGTGGCTGGATGACAGACCGAGCAGCAAGCAGCAAGCATGATGTTTAGTCGCTGCAGCAATTTGCTGCTGAAACTGCTGCCGCACTCTGCAGCTGACGCATTGCGCGTGCAGTTATGATGCTCCGGAGATGCCCGATAGCGCCATAGCATCCTGCGCTTCGACGGCTATTTTCTGTAATCTTTATTATTCACGTCGCTACAATTATAGGAATTGTTCACAATTATTGTCAATCGTTCTCTACGCGTACTATTTTCACGGCTCTCCTCCAACAAATTCTTCAAGAAAAATAAAAAATTTAGCTGTTTTGGAACTTTTGGTATTACCATAGTTAAAGTGTGTGACTAATATATCGCATCCACTAAACTCTCTATGACGTATCCGGCATGTAATTACTTGTTCTCTTAGGACAATTAAAGCAAACTTAAGTGCTTCTAACGGCTCTTAGCCGTTTAACATGTGCAAATTATGTCAGCTAGTAACCAACACATAGGCCACTAATTTTATACGACAAAATGACAAAATACGTAGGCCTATGTTTATATGTAGAATTAAGTACAAATTAATGATAACAGATTACTTTCTAAAGGTTGTAGTTTTTAAAAAAACTATATGAAAAATATTGTTATTGTTATTTTAGTTTTCGGTAAATATATTTTCGAGGGAGTTTAAATGTTAATACAAATGTGAAAGTGAACATAAAACTCAGCTCATAAAGAACATGCATAAAGAACAGCATCATTGTAATCGTCATTAGCGCCATCATCATCATCATCAATTATCAGAATCGTTTAAAAAAATTTGCACGTTATTTCATACAAAATACAATTTATAATAACAGAAAATAGAGCTGTCTTTTCACGGCCATAAAGTAGCAAATTTCTCTATTTCGCTTCCATGAGTTTACGTGTAACTGAAATTATCTGAACTAGCTGCACAGTCCTGCGATTTTTACAGTCTGGCCGGCCAGAGAGACAGCGACGCCGAACGAGAAGCGAGCGAGAGAACGATTTCTTTGAGATTTTATTACGGTGTTTCCGAGAGGCTGCCGCGAGCTGTGGGGCTGTGACGTCAACAGCATCGACAGCGAACTTCGCCTAGCTCGTCTCTTCTCTGTAGTGCTGGGCAACTAACCATGTTTAAGCTTAACTAAATTTTAACTAAAATTAGTTGATGTAATAGTTAGGCCTACACCCGGCGTAGAGGCCTGGTAATATTTTTGCTCGAGTCAGTGTGTGTATCATCACTGGATGCATTCTTAAGACGTACAAAGCGATATGGATAGTGTTCTAAAGACATTGCAACAATTAGTGACATGTTTTCTGCAGCCGATCAGTCTCCATTCAAACGTACGCTCAATAACGAACAACACGTACTCCAGCCGTTGCTGCCTGTAGATACAATCTGCGTCCCCGTCGACATAACAGACAATTAACGAGGAAATCTGACAGTGTTAATGATTCTTGTTTTATCACGCGAATGTTATATCTGAACTCTTATTGACTGTTACACTGACTATTGTTTTTGCTGTCGTATGGTTTTCATGTTTAGAGTTGCGAACTGTCAACTCGTTTTTAAACGAATATCCAATGCAATACAATCATTTGATAACTTAATTTTTGACCCAGGAAGTTCATTTTTGCTACGCAGGTACATTTTCCGAAAGTATACAAATAATATTCGTATATCAAGGTCATCGTCTCAAGGTCAAGATCACACGAGCTAGAAAGCACGCACGGGTAGTACGCCGTTGATTTAGACAATCATCTTGCTACAAACTCATTTTTAGAAACAGTAAACTAACTAAATATGGTTAAACTTTTTGCGGCTATTTTAGCTGATTTTGTATCAGTTGTCAGTGATCGTCTGCTCTGGATTCATGTACTGATTTTAAATAATCAAGAAATCCACATCCAAATGATAAAATCTCAAAGACGTCTACTACTTCAGTCCAGACTGCAAAACACGAGCTCGTCGGAAGTTTAATCAGACAAAGTTTAATCAAAATAATTTTAGTTAAACTTACATTTTGACTGCACTAATTTCGTTTAGACATTTATTCATGTAACTAAAATTAATTTGACTGTTAACTGTTTTTAGCCAACTTTTGCCCATCACCATTGTGGCTTTTTGCGTCATAATGCGACCGGAGATGGCAACGCTCGCTAGCTGACTGACGATATATATTTATACACCGACTCCGAGTCCACGTCCGATATGGTCGATAAAAGGACATTTGTCCCCGTATAATCACCCTCAGACATTTTTTCCTAGCACAAACGCCCCGGGCATCATTCTGCCTCATCGAAGTAACATGTAGCCTAACCAGCCAATTAAGCCAACTCAACCTTTCATCCCTCGGGCGTATGTAAATGAGGACCGAGCAAAGGCACTGCAGTATGGTTCATTCCGTTGGGTGGCAGGTAATACTGTGCGATCCTTGGTACACGCGCGCCATACCTGAGCGCTTCTGGGATGAGGTTCACTAAGAGACGCCATATCAGGTGGGATTATACGTTTTACCTTTTCCTTTAACATACCAGAACTGAAAATTCAGTCACAGTTAGTGATGCACACAATAATGGACTTAGTGATGAGAAATGGGATATCGGGCCTGGAGGTCGATTCTCAGGAGACGGTGGTAAAGGTCCGCGTTTCGAAGTGGTGCCGGTAGGCGTTTCATTGCCGAGTAGTCGCTTAAAAACAACCAAAGCGTTGGACGACGGTCGGTCCGTATTGGCAAGGCGATTGCCTGCTGGGTGCATACTCCCCTCCCGAGCCCGGGGGCTGCTACTCTGACGAATGGAAGAATCCACGGAGATGCAGACGACAAAGAGGATGCGGAGCGATAAACGTACGTGATTGTCATACTGCAAAACAAGAGTACAGTCAGCCAGCCAGCCAGTTGCCGCATCGCCAAACGACTGTCTGTAGTCCCTGTTTCTATCACCAACAATGCGGCACAGACTGCGTCAATCCAAACGGAACGGAGCCCGTTTGATACCGAAAGGTCGCTAGTATTGACTTTCGACAGTATTCAAGATGGCGATTTCTACTTTCGGTTTCGGTTTGACATGTGACAATCTTTCAGAGATTCACAGAGGTCTAACGCAACAGCACATGAAATATTGGGAAATAACTAGCCAAATCTGACAATTCGCAATAGACTAAATTCCCCACTTCCCTCCCCGTCCCCAAAGAGGATCGCGACCCCGTCTGAGACAATGTCTGATTTGCAGCATTTCGTCCATAATTAATAATTTTCAACGCAGATAATGTTCGCCGTCTTGAATTCTGTCGGAAGTCAATATAGCGACCCAGATGACCCCACAGCATGGTGTATCTGTCTGTCACGCACCTGCGCCATGCAAAAACGGCTGAATTGATCGAGGTCCTGTTTGGGTTTAGGAATCTTGGGGGCCCAAAGCACATTGTGTTAGACGTGGAGGAGGGGTGAAGAAAATTTAACCTGTTGTACAGTATACTATACAGTAGAGCCACTTGTTGGTTTTCTGGCGAATGACTGTGAATAAAACAACAACAAAAGCTTTAGTTCACCGTTATTCGCCAGATAGCGCTACGTGATTCACTCTTCGATGAGGGAGACATGTGGACCTCTGCGGTCTATACCCTAGCTGTACTTATCTTTATTGCGTTGTATAGCGTTGCTTCTGAGAGGTACGCGTAGTTAGAGCAGCCACAATGCTCCACTGAGATTGCGCGTTAACAAGTACTAGGAAGTACCGAAGCGAAGACTACTTTTGCTAAGTGGAATGTTGCTATGGTCATATTTCCGTCAGTGCTCCCATTATCGCTCCTCGGTCGCGTTTCAAGCCGCCGCACTGCTTCTTCTATCCCGCCGATGATTTGACTGCAGACGCTGAGCCCACCGGAGCATTTCGAGGAACTGTCGACCGGTTGCATGGTATAAAACCCCGTCACACAGCGACACGTTTATATAGGCCTATTAAATTATTACGCCTAAAAGGCAGCCAATACACAATCACTTAGTTACAGAAAAAAACACAAAAACACACACACACACGTAAAATGAAGATAAATAATTAAAACCACGGATATTAAAATCCAACAGCGCTTCCACGAAATGTCCAATTAGATTTTTTATACTAGCAATATAACGGTACATCTTACAGGAGAGGCCACAATATTCATAAAATGCCACTAATGAGCATGTACAAACTATCATACGTGTACACTCGTACCGGCGGTACATCAATGTGAATAGCAATGCACGGTGTTAAATCGTGTGTCCTTCTGTTCGTTGTCCGTCCGTCAGAACTTGTTTACACTTACAGCTGGGCGCTAGGCCAGCCAGTCGCACCAGACCTCTGTTCCGCCTGACGGAACTCTTCTTCTGCTAGGGTGCGCTACAGAATTTACAGAATGACCGTGACGCCACCTAGTGAATGCAGTTAAAACGTACTACCAGCCTATGCAGCAGCCGTCCTGAATATGCGCGCAATGTCAATCATTCTGACAGCCAGTTTATCGCGGAGAGGGCTCAAAATACAATATTACGACTACCATGGGTGTAAGGTTTGTGCCGTGGTTAAACCATGGTGTCTTGGGATTCTGATTCCAGTCCCCAGAAAGTATTATATAGCCAAAATAGAATATGTTATGTCTGTATAGCAACACCTGTCGTACCGTAGGGGGCGTGGATCATTAACATCTGCTTCCTGTGACGTCACCGTTAGCCACGCTCACTTACTCATTAGCATAGATGCGGATACAAGTGTCGCAGTGTAAACGGTTCTTAAGTGAGGGAACGATCGACGATACACCGCCTCATTCGAGTATGTTGAGCGTCGCAGCCGGCCGGTACCATACGAAGTAAATCGTTTCCGATGAGCCAGTGCAGTCGTGTCAGTCTAGAGGTGCGCAGTCAACCATAGGCTTGACTGGCGCACTGCAAAATAGCTTTAGTTCTCTTTATTCTCATAATTTCAGTCCAGATCTAAATATTTATCTGTCTAAATATGTAAGTGTATGTGTGGTTAGGTCTACTAATTCCGCTGTTAACGGGTGTCACGTAAACTTGTCTGCCCTATTATAATCTTTTTCCTCCAGCGTCAAGGAAACAGTTAATCCTTAATCGGCCTTAGATATTTAACAGGGCGCCAGCCCAGTCGCCCACCGGCTTCTTCTCCAGAGCAGAACAAATTTTTCATATACTCTGCGTGCTAAAATTCACCAAAATGCACAAAGACGCAGATAATAGGGCCTAGCGTTAGTATTAAAAAATCAATGGGCGAAATCCAGAACCTTTGTAGCCGATGTAGTCATTAGATTCAATCCATCAGCCGTGAACGTGAACTTCGTATAGCCATTCCGGCAGTGGGTAGCTGAAGATCGCGAAATTAAAATCCGGACAGACCGTTACAGTAAGCCCAAATCAAAATCTAGAGCTAACCCAAACCTAACCATGGCTATATCCCTAACCCGAAACCACATCCCTACCACAATTCTTGCCCAAACACTAACGAAATAAGTGAGAAGAACAGCGCAGCACGTCTCGCACATGTCAACAAATGCCGAGAATCACGGGAATGCAACCGCTGGCCAATTACCTCACGCTATATAACACCATCATAGTCACGTGATTGCCGGGAGTTTATTCACTAGCTTTTTCAAAAGCGCACAGCTCTAATGGCAGAGCGCGGCCGAGGCAGTTTGCTGCCATTGCAGCTGCTGGATGTTATGGCCGGTGTTTTGCCGCAGTGGAATCATCTCTATATCGACCGACGTTCGTGCACCGTTACGTTATGTGCTCGGATCAACTCAGCGCAGAACAATAGGAAACAGACTGCCAGTAACAGCTGTGCTTAACTCGGTGCCGGATAAGATACGTAACCGTCTTCTTTCTTTACAGTTACACCAAAATGATTCAACGGATCATCAATGAGTATAGGTCTACTATTGTTCTACTGAAACTGTACGATATTCCAATGAAATCTGTCTGTCAAATGGAAACAAAATTGAGAGAAACGGTAAATCAACAAACTTATCAAAATACCATTTCACTACTAGGTATTGCAGTGGCAAAAGTAATTTGGAAAAGGCCGCATCGAGCCCGCTACCCCTGGCCCTGGCAGATGGGGACCCCATCTAATACAAAGAATACAAACTTGGGTCTCCGAGAGTCTCCATCCGAAACAGGACGTCGATCCGTTCAGCCGTTTTTTGCACAATTTGCCCGCTTGATGAACATACTAACAGACGCCAGGATCATCGATCGTAATAGTTCTCAGCTCATGTATTCGATGCGGCCTAAAACTGAGAAAATATAATCAAAATATTACACACAACGCGCCGCTCACCGATCTGCAGCTTTGTTTCGCACTCGCCGTAAGTATACCAAAAAATTAAGCACTGTGACATGTTACTCCGAGAGCAGATGTTGTACTCCGCTGAAGTACGAGTGCCGATATCCACATACTGTGTGTTGCGATGCGTAGCAAGCGATATAGAAGCGCAAACACCGCTACTGTTTCTACATTACTTCCCACTTTTTAACCGGCTATAACTTTGTCACACTTTAACCGATTTACAAAATTCTTTCACCGTTGAAAGGAGTGAAAAATTTGCTACAAAATTCTATAATATTTCACACCATACCTTAAGTACGTTGCTGCATCACCTTGGGAAGTCAAAAGCTCAAATTTGCTGCAAATCTGGAACAAAAGGAAACAAAATGCATTGATTTAAAGATGTACTCATTTTACTGCATTTCGCTTACCTACTACCGTAATTACTAATTTAGGCCCTATTTAGTATTTACTACTTCAGCTTCATGATTCCTGTTAAATATTTTGTAAAATAGCAAAATGTTTTATGTAAACAGGCCTAAATGTTAAGTTAACAGCGTCCTGCACTCCGGGATGCGACACTTCACCGTGTACGAGTACGACTTCTCGAGCAGGCAACACCTCTTTCATTCGACCAGATCTGTGGCCACCAAACAGCCCTGACCTCAATCTTGTCTACTGCAAAATATGGGCCGTCATCCAGCTTATCTAGGTTTATTAGTAGCTGGTGCACAACACTGGCGAACAGAAACAGTGGTTGCTGAGCGTTTGGCCTGGCACTTCACAACGGCATCATTGAGAATGCAGTTGACGAGTGGCTGGATCGTCTTTGATCATTCATACGGTCAAATTATAAACATGTAAGCATTTTGTATAACAGTATTAATATCCACTCAGCCATAGGCCATAAAATGTTCCATTTTAGCACACATAATACGATGCCTAAGTCGGATATGTGGTAATATCTGACAAATTCGAACTTTTGACATCGAAAGGTAGTGCTATCAACATACACTTAAAATGTGGTGGGAAATATTACAGGACTTTGTAGCAGATGTCTCACTCTTTCCAGCGGTAAAAAATGAAAATCGGTTAAGCTTTGACAAAGGTAGAGCCGATTACAAAGTTGGAAGTTTTTGGGACACAGTATATTTTGATCGCAGTGCATCACAGAACGCAGCGAACGTGTAAGCGTGACAGAATTGGCCGATTTCCACGACGTTTCACTCCATAACAGATGTTAGTTCCATCACATCACATAAGACCACACACAGCACGGCAAACATAGGGACGCAGAATAGGAGTAAGCAGAAATCGTCTCTGATTGTCTGCGTACTTAAGTCAAAATGTCTACGTTTTTCCTTCTCCATTCCCACCACACGGTGTGCGGCTTGGTGGGCAGACGTAAGGGATTATCGGTCAGCTGGGCTGTGGGAGCTAATGCTAGAATTACACGCCAGATGACGCTAGGCTGTCGTGCACTGACGCCATTCTCCACCGTTTAATCTCACAGTTAGCACACACACACAGCCTGATCGATGAAAATGCAGTAGCTCTCTTGTCACTTGTTTTGCTATCACCTAACTAGAAGCACCGTCGTCATGCAGGGAGGACACTGTGATACGGCACGATCATCTCGATATATCCACAATTTGGTACTCAACGAAGAAGATTTAGATCCTCCCACTCCTGCTGGAGCACTGGGCGACGAGGCTTTTCCACCGACTCCCGTCAATGACCACTCTGCAAACACTACTCCAGCTGACTCTCACATCCTGCAAGTCTTCCTGGAATGTGAACAAAAAACAAAGGGACGAAACTGCTCAGCCTGTATAGCTTGGCAATGCTCAATGCTCATAATACAGTAACAGTGGGTGGCAGTCAACTCGTCCCCAAGTAAACTCGTTAGGGTTAAGAATAGGCATAGGGTTAGGAGTTGGGGCTAGTGTCAGAGTTAGGTCTGCCTTGGGGGCGAGCTGAGCTGAAAAAATCATGTTACATAAGCCACAACATTGTGTTATAGGCCTACATTGTGGAACATAATATTTATATCTACGACTACTTTTTATCACAAGTTTCTTATTTTTATTCGTTTTTATTTCTAGTTGTTGTAAAATACGGTGAAAGAATAAAGATAAATGATTCTCCAATCTTCCCTCATTGCCCACTTCGTCACCAAGCAGTTTCGTTTACGTCTCGCCGTACTACCCATTTGTCTAAAAATCTCATCGCCAGTGACAGCAGCAGCAGTAGTAATGATGGTGTCTTGCGATGTTATTTCGAGACGTCAGCTGTCAACAAGCTATCGAATATTTGCGTTTGTTCGACGAGATTATACGCCGGGCGGGCGGCCGGGCGGTCGGGCGGACGGACGGACGGTCAGCCAAGTTAATTAAACTCCGGTTTCGCAGTAGCCTTTGGCGCAGCTAAATCTGTCAGACAAAAAGCCTCGTTCGTCATTAAATCTCGACACAATCAATTGGAGCTCATGTTTACCACCCACGTAGAGTATATGGATGGTGATGTTGTGCAATGTGCAGTCGTGTCAGTGTGCGTGTGGAAAGGGCTGTAACTTCTGAACACCTCAACCTACAAACTTCGCCTTTGATAGCGGTAAAATCTCAGTCATAGTTCAGGGTCAATGGCAAAAGAGTGACCATAGCTACAAAGCTGTCTGTCATGCTGTGCAAAAACGGCTGAACGGATCGACGTCCTGTTTGAAGTGGAGACACTTGGGGACCCAAGGCGCAATAAATTGTGTTAGATGCGAGTCCCGATCCCTTTACTACGAGAGGAAGAAATGCGAGGAAATCTTGTCCATTGTAACATAACACTGCTTGCGTTCGATGCGGCCTTTACTAAATTACTTTGGTCTTTTGTTTTTTATTAACAGTTAAAGTTACCATTCTTACCTGCTGGCGGATCGAACCAAGTCAACTATCCCGGCGGCGACTACTTCTCGCAGAGCAGTCCGCTGCTGAGCTGTTGTCTGCATTACCCACTGCGCAATAGTTTCCAGGAGTAAGCGATGCTCCCAGCCGTACGATATCGTCTTACTTGTCTGTACTGAACAGAGGTGGATAGGATCAGAAATGTTGTTACAAAGTTTGTTATCGATGCTATAGTGGGTGGCCACAGACTATGTGAAATGCATGTAAATCTGGACTAGTTCCGAAATTAGGCTACTCAGTTAAAAATAACTTGGTGTATGTTGCCATTACGAATTTGTATGGCTTTGTTAGAGTGGACGCTCCAGAGTCTTGTGTAATGCAATAATTGGCTGGCGCTGTGCTATAAGTAGGTCTTATTCTCAGTTATAGTTTTGCACGGGAATGCTTTAGCGGTCCCGTTCCCGCAAGTTTTTAGCGGACTTTGCCATCCGCTGGATGGCGTCACCTGCCGCTAGGCTTAAGCCATGTGTAGTTATTGTGTGCCGGCGGCCCTCTGTAGCACACTGACAAGCTCTAATTCTGACGGTTAGATCAATGTCACAGTGAAGAGTTTTAATGAACGAATGCTGTCTTGAACTCGCATCACGTGTAGACCACCAGTGCATATTGTTCTTATGCTTCTTAACGGCGGAATTAACCAATGACACGTAGGTACGCTCAAATGCTCCATTTTTCTTAGCTTTCAGGCACAAGTTTCCTGTAAAGTCTTGAAAATGAGCTAACTATATCAATTAATTGTATAAACAGTAACGTTGTAGTATTTTGTGCTACGAGCGTTTTGTTATGCGTTATGCACCAATCATAGCTGATAACGCAACAAATATCACAGCAACACAAAAGACTGTGTCCGAGCTGTGTGCTGCAGGTTTTTGGCAGCCATGACATTGATCATAACTCCATGACTTTAACACGAAAATGGCCCAGATATTCTGAAGCTGCATCTCCGCACCACAGAGCATTCAAGAGTTACACCATGACTTGAAAAATATGAAAATACCGCACAATGTCACAGGTCAAGGTGAAATGTAAATTTCAATAATTTTTTAGAGTTCACGATAATATATACTCTTATGAAGTTACACCAATTTCGGACAAATAGGTTTCGAGTTTTTGTGCGATATAATAATTGCAGCTAGCTTTCTACACCGTGTCTCAAAAAACCCGGACCCCTACGATTTTTGGGCATAACTTTGCCAAAACAAGCCGGTTGTGGATAATTTCTGTAGAGAAGATCAAGAAGCTATTACCTACTAGTTTTGCCTAGGTTTGGTACAGGTCGAAAACCACCTGCGTAGTTACTATAGCAACCACAGCATCATTGCAAAACAGCGCGCCGGTCTACCGCACAAGTTCAACAATCAGGTTCTTAGAAAATACGTGTCACTTTTTAACATAACTCTACCAAAATGCTCTAATATCAATATCATTTGATGCGCACAATTTTAACTAAAACAGCGTTTCGCGTAAGTTGTGTTTTACACAGATTACCAGCAGGCCAGTGCCCCAATGACGTAGGCTACCGGTCGACAGCGCACGTTCGACAGTCGAGTTCCTGCGTCAAAGAACACCCAACTTCATTTCGCCGGATTTGTGGCCTCCGAACAGTCGCACCTTAACCCAGTTGAAGAAGGACTTGGGGCTGCATGCAGGAGCATGCAAGAAGCCAGTACGGCCCAGCTGAAACAGCGACTGGTGGCAGTCCGGGCTGACTATGAACAGACCATTGTTAACAAGGCAATAGACGAGTGGAGCAAGCGACTCGGGGCCTTTGTCAAAACTAAAGGACAACACTTTAAACACTCCCTATTTACAACATCTCGCACAGTGCGAACATATGACATGTTTTAAACAACTTTAATTATCAGTGAAGACCGTAAGAAACTCCTTTGTCGAACTTGCGTGGTACACAAGCGCGTGCTGTTATGCAATGATGCTATGGTTGCTATAGTGACCACGCAGGTGGTTCTCGACCTATACCAAACTTTCTAGGCATGACTAATAGGCAATAGCTTCATGATCTTTTCTGCCAAAAATTATACCCAAGCGGCTTGTTTTGGTAAAGTTATGCCAAAAATGGTTGGGGTCCGTTTTTTGAGACATGGTGTATTATAAACATTTATAGGCCTATATCTAGTACCGACGTCAATTAAGTAAGACATACATCTTACAAGTTACGACATGCTAAAATTTGTTAAAATCACACATATTCGACATAATACTGAAAATACGAATATGAAATTAGAACATAAACTATCCCAATTCCCAAACGCTAACACTGAAAACATTTAAAACACATAGAAATAAATTTTACCTTAATATTTTACCTTAATTGTAACTTCGCCGTTTAGTTTTTACAGAAATAACAACAAAAAGCGTTGACGACACGACTTTTTACGACTTTATCTTAACAACGTAATTCAAAGAAATGTGGATTATTTAGCTTTGCTAGCAGATGAGTGCAACATGGTGGGACGGTACAGACCGTGCCCTTGAACAAAGTGCTGCTGACAGGACTCGGGCAGCTCAGCGTGGGTTAGAGCAGCTACGAGGCATGTGTCACCGAAGTACGACCTGAGATCGCGGCCAAGCACGGCGCTGAGGAAGCGCTGCAGCGGGTGAATGTGACTTAGAGGCGCCGTCCACGATGTCAGGAAGTCTTCGACCAAGTGGTGGAGTCTGGCTGGACGTGGTAGTGTCTCCCAAGACCGACGGGCTGCCATCGCTCGAGCTACACATACACAGACACGCACATACACAGACATGCACATACTTCAATGCACTGAACACCACAGCAAGACACACACACTTACAAACGTACAGATTTGTAGTTGTATAATTTACGATATAGTCCTTGAGCTTACTGACTTTAAATCATTGATTTTTTTGTGTCACCCTTTAGTTAATGAAGTTACAACGTTTTGGCCATGGAAATTAATAAGCCAATACAAAACGAACATGTGGCCCAACAGATGGCTATAGGCCTACATCGTACATTGCAAAATTCCGTAATATCAACATAGCAAGCACCAAATAATAGGCAAATGTCTGACTGCCATATAGTCTACACCATATATTTGTCGTTTAGCATAATCAGCAAAATAGTGAAATTATTCGAAGATCATCATCATCATCATATTTTCGTTTATTATAGCGTTGACACGTGCAACGCATGACAAAACGAGAAGAGATGCATGATCTAAATCGGTTTCGTGTCTACACATTAATTTAGCAATATATGTCATCTGGTTACTTGTAGGCCTATACCTGTAGGTAGCGTCTCATAGTAGTAGAATACAGGATGGAGGAAGTTGGACATGTGTGCTTCTTCCGCCAAGCCAATGGCTCGGTCAATGCGGAAGACATCGGACCCAGGCCCGTAGAAGTTGGCGCCGTACTCGAGCACTATCACGATGAAGTCAGTAACGTTGTGTCCGGTTCGAAATGGCAGCTCGTGCAGGAGGTTGATAGGGTAGTCTTCAAGATATTCGTACGTCTCACTGTAACAACAGCATCGTTCAACAACATGCGACTAACGACTATACAATATACACGGTTGTTCATTTTACAGTTGGTTCTGATATCTCTGTTGATATCGTCCCCGTCAGGCGCAAAGTTTTTATAACTTGTAACAGTATAATTGCACGTAGTCATGGGGTCGCTGAACCAGTCCGTGTACAGCTTATCAAGTCGTTTTGTTCGCCTCTGCTTGTCTATTGCATTGGTGCTGTAAAGCTTAAAGCTTCAGCAGTTCAACAGTTGTGAGTTTGTTGGAATAACGTTTTCAGACGTATTTTTCTCTTTAAAAGTAATGAATCTGTTAGAATCTTGCAAGTCAATTTTGGCACTCTTGACTTTAAGCATCTGTATGATGTACAAAGGTGGACGTTTATTCATACCACGAAGAACAGTCGTGCACACTGG
>Ga0126335_1000907_pt1 | contig 15513 bp, 15 predicted proteins | sample OlaspJWI45metaG_FD_108409 | JGI IMG/M metagenome (GOLD analysis project Ga0126335, IMG submission 108409) | Marine gutless worms symbiont microbial communities from Oahu, Hawaii - Olavius sp. 1 OAHU.JWI-45 metaG | ecosystem: Host-associated > Annelida > Digestive system > Unclassified | place... | reverse complement strand
CTGAGGGCTGGGATGATAGGCCGTGTTTGGATATGATTGTCGGTTTCATAGGTGATACTCCTAACCCGCCCTACACTAATTTAGCAAGGGGTAAGTGTCTCACCTTCATTGGCACATAGGGTTCCGGTCAGAATCGATTTCAAAAATGAAAAAGCCATAGCTGTTGATCACCTTCGTTTGGTTGATGACAGTTATCCGCTGGGCATCATCGGTAAATTCGGAATGAATGTGTCCATGCACAAGGCAGCGTGGCGAAAACTTATCGATCAGGCGGCGGTAGCATTTGAAGCCTTTATGACACGGGTCTTCGGCATCATGGATGTACCTTGGCGGGGCATGGGTCACAATGATATCCGCCCCTCCTCGCCACCACAGTTTCGGCCACAGGCTGAAAATGGTTTTACGCATCTGGGCTTCCGTATACTGATACAATCCGCCATTGTACCAGCGCGATCCTTCGAGCCCTAATATTTTGAAACCCCGGAAATTTTCAATTCGCCCATGCAGATTGATGCACCCTGCCGGTGGATTTTCCGGGTATCGGATATCATGATTGCCGGCAACATAATATAGCGTCACCTTGAATATATTGTGCAAAAAGGTCAGATATTCCGGCGCCAGATCACCGCATGCAAGAATCAGATCGACACCCTCGAAACGTCGAGCAGCCTGATCGTTGTACAGAATTGGTTCTATGCGATCGGAAACCGATAGTATTTTCATGCGACCGTTGGCCTGAATGTATTGGAAATTTGAAAAGAAGTGCCTAAAGTGCGCTAAAGTGCATCTAAAGTGCCTAAAGTTGTAGAGTCGCTTCGCTCCACCAAAAGAAATTCGCAGTGAACTTACGTCTCCGCTGAAGCTTCGCCGCAAAGGAAAGTGCGGAGTTGCGGAGTCGCTGCACTCCGTCGATTATAATCTCACGCAAAGCCGCCCGCCGTCGCTTACCTCTTTGTTAAAACTACGCCGCACAAAATGGGAGGACAAGCAAAGATGCAAAAAAATCGACAACGCATCAGCGTTCCCTTAACTCCTAGATTTTGCTCGTACTTTTCTCACTCTGAACTCCGAACTTATTTTCAGTATCCAGAATCCAGCATCCATATTTAAAAAGGCAGGATTCCTCGATCCAATATCCAAAATCTAAGATCTGAGATCATTGACTCAAAAAGTAGTATCAGTTCTTTCGAACCGGCAATCCTTGAGATTCCGGTAGCCAACATCAGGGATCCAATTTCCAGTTTCCAGTTTCATTCTTTAATTGATAAGTCTGTCTAACTGTGCTTACATTTGTGCAATCAAAAAGAAGCCTGCTCAGGCGCACGACGCCGGCAGGCTTCCTTCGACGATAACTCAGGATCAAAAGATGTCGAGTCGCTGCAGCAATTGCCGCGACAAAATCGTAAACTTTTTGCAGCAGGAGGTATCGCGACATGAACATTTTGGTCTGTTATGACAAATCCAACGTGTCCAAGGAAGCCATTGAATTATCTTTATCACATGCGCGCGCATTTAATGCAAAAATTTTTCTGGTGCGTTCCATGAAAGGTGGGCCGGATGTTCCGCGAAGCGATTTCGAAAATGCCGAACTGGAGCTCAACCGAGCCAATTCTGTCTATGATGAAAACGATATTAGCAGTGAACCGCGTCTGCTGGTTCGTGATCTCAGCCCCGGCGAGGACCTGGTGCAATTTGCGCGGGAAAACAGTATTGATGAAATAATCATGGGCGTCAAACGCCGGTCGAAGGTCGGCAAGGTGCTGTTCGGTTCTACCGCCCAGTATGTCATTCTGAATGCGCCCTGCCCGGTGGTGACGGTCAGATAATACGGGATGCATGCTTCAAGGGTGGAGGATGCAAAAGGTGCCTTCGGCGCCGTCCGTTGTCAGTGGTCAGTTGTCCGTGGCATGTTGGCCCGTTTTTAATACACGCACACGAAAAGGCGCGGATGGCCGCAGATTGAAAGGACGCTAAGCCAGAAACAAAATTCCGGTAACCATTTAGCTTTGTGTTTCAAAGTCGAAGTCGATTACCGATTGAATGCGTTTAAAATCCTTTTTGTTTTTTGTGAGGACGGTTGCGCCTATTTGTCTTGCCAGGGCTGCAATCGTTATATCGTTGCAGTGTTTTGGATGAACTGGATCGATTTTACCGGACGATCGCATTTTATGGCAGACCTGCCCGATCAAAACGAGGGTGGAAGTATCCGGAACAATCAAACGTTTCAACTTGATAAAGGTATCTTGCCAGGCCTTTAACGCTTTAAATTCATCTCGGCCTTTGACACCCATCCAGAGTTCATGCAAGACAGGATGCGCCAGATAGGTAACATTCACAAAGGCATTTACAATATCAACATGGCGACCGTCATTGAATAAATCGATGTATATATTGGTATCGATTATTATTTTCCGCTGCACATTAATCCTCAAAGACCGTCTCAATATTAAGATTTCCAGCCAACTTCAATGTTGCTTCGGAGATCTGTATTTCCTCATCGAACTGTTTTAGCACGAAATTGACAGCCTCTTTTTCAGACTTGACATTCAAAGCCGATTTTATTCGGTTGATTGCATCCTGGTCGAGCTCGATCGTTTTTTTTACCATAGCCATAATGGATTCCCTTATTATTTGTATAAACCATCCGTATTATGCATATTTTATGGTTATTATAGCGTGGATTCAATTTTTGTCAACCTGGAAATTAAATTTGGGTTTGCTGTCTTTTTTTTATTTATTCTTTGCGCCTTGGGCCTGCCGCGCCATAGCTACAGCGACGGCGGGCGACTTTGCGTGAGGAAAAAATAAAAATGATAGAATTCCTCAACTCTGCACATTAGATCACTCCGAACGCCGAACTTTTTTGATAGAGCACAGCGACTCCTCAACAACATGTAAATTTCTTTATCCAGTATCCAGAATCAAGGATCCAGGATCCAGACTTCAATTTCCAATTTTAAACATTACCCCGCACGTCGTATGACAAGCAAGGTAATGTCGTCACTCTGGGGGGCAGCGCCGATGTGGGCTTTCAATTCGGCTTTGATCCTGTCCAGCATCAGATGGGCGGATGCCGGCGGTTTTGCCATCAATTTACGCAGACGCTGTTTGGAAAACAATACTTCGGTGGGTGAATTGGCCTCGGTGACCCCGTCGGTAAAACCCACCAGGGTATCCCCTACCGCCAATTGAACCTGCCGGGCATGGTATTCAAAATCCTTAAAGAGACCGGCAGCCGGTCCGCTTGATTTAAGTATCGTTTTCAGGCCGCGCCGGTCAGTGAGAAGTGGCGGTTCATGTCCAGCGTTCACGTATGTGAGCGTCCCGTTGCGCGTATCCAGCACCCCGAAAAATATGGTGGCAAACATGGACAACTGCCCATGATTGGCTCTGACATAACTGCTGGTGCGGGCAATCACGCTGGTCGGATCAAAATCATCGGCAGTCGCAGCCCCGGACGAACTGGCATGCTGCCGATCCATTTCCCGCTGGGCATAGATACGAATCAGACTTCGAAACAGCGCCATGAACAGGGCCGATCCGATCCCTTTGTCGCAGACATCGGCGATCACCAGCCCAATCCTGCCTTCCGAAAGGGGAAATACGTCGTAAAAATCTCCTGAGACCTGGATAGCCGGATGCAGGTGGGCCGCCACTTCCCACCCTTCGGGCTGCAGGATATCTTTGGGAAGAAAATCTTTTTGAATCTGGTGGCCTTTTTCCATTTCCCTGTCAAGGGCGTCGGAGTAAGCCTCGGCCTGTTTTTTGGCTTCGCCCAGCAGACGGTATGATTCTTCCAGTCTGGCCAGCAGCCGGGCATTATCCATAATGACCGCTATCTGGTCGGCCATCATCCGCATCAGTGAGACCGCCCTTTTATCAAAGTGTCCGGGCTTTGAATGCAGCAGCGTCAGTATCCCCAGCAGCTGCTCCATGCGAAGGATCGGAACCGCCAGGGCCGATCGGACACTGTAAGGCTGATCGGGCAGCTGCAGCCAGCGATCGTCATCTTCCGTATCCGTAATTAGCCCAACTTCGTGCCGGCGCTTGACCCAGCCGGCCAGCCCCTTGTCCAGCACCGTACCGATCAGCTTTTCTCTTTCAGCCCGGGAGGTATCAACACGGGTGACGATGCTGGCAGTTATCGCCCCGTTTTCGTCCAGTAAAAAAAGGCTTCCTTTTTCCGCGGCTGTCAGCTCCACGGTCACATCCAGGGCTTTTTGGAGCGTCAGCTGCAACATTTCCAATTCACTGGACGAGCGTGCAATCTTGACAAACTGCTTCAAAAGCGCGCTTTGGGCTCGCAATGCGCGGTTTTCCATGGTGAGTCTGGTCAGGGTGTCCTGTTGCGATTGAGAGGCCATTTTCGATTCTAAAATTCCTAAGGTTAATTACACATAACGGTATAGAAGAGGCATTCAGGTTGAATAAATCGCAAAGAAGGGTGGAATGTCAAAACAAAACGACATATCTCGGATTCAGCAGAGAATTAAATAGCTATTTATTTACCTGTATCTTATTTAAGTTCCTTGCCCCTTTTTGCGGTAAAATATTCAGGGGGCCACTTTTTCAAAGCGGAATATAGCCTGGCTACAATCATACTGATGCCGTGGGCAATGGCATTTTTGCTGATCCGTTTTTTAGCCGCCGGATCGACCGGCCCGTCAAACCGTCTCACCCGGCTGACGGCTGCCGGTACCGTTTTCATAAACCGGTGTTTCAATCGGGCCCGATTCAGACACGTCCACGGGAAACGAACCCGCTTGCTTTGTCTGTCGATTCCCGCCAGGCCATCAAAAAACAGGTCCAGCACATGAACGGTGGTGGTGCCGGCCCCCAGGCTGCTGGCGCAGCCCGAACAATAGGTGAGCACCAATTGCGCTTCGGCTTCTGCCAATCTTTATTGACGCCAGTTTTGAGCCAGTTCCGGCGCGACGCAGGTGACCGAACCGCCTTCGCCGCAGCAGATTGTCTTTGTGCGGTCGTGAAAGGATTGCCGCCCGGCGTAGTTTTGGGCAATGTCACCCGGAAATCCGTATTTTTCCAGGAATGCGCATTCTTTCCGGCATTTACCGCAGCGGACACATTTTGCGGCGATAAAATTTAGCGTATCCGGGAAATTCCGCACATCTGAATCATTTTCAGGCGGTCTTTCCGGTTGTGTTTGACTTGGTTAACGAATCCCGCGTATGTTCATGCCATCAAACCGGGTTGGCAACAGTTCAGGGCCTGGCTCCAGATTGATCGGTGGGTTATCGTAAATCCGAAACGTTAAAAAACAGTCCAGGCAGACGGACGAAACTAGAAAATGGCGGCAGCGCCCCGCCGGATGACGATCGCACGGACATGGAAATAAAGAGCGAACAATGACATTTAAAGACGCATTGCAACGGGCGATCGCGGCGGTTGAAAGATGGCCCGCCGGAACGGTCCGAATTATTCACCATAACGACGCCGACGGGCTCAGCTCGGGTGCCCTGCTCACCCGGGCATTTACAAGGCAGGGGTATGCTGTTCGACGCACCTGCCTGGAAAAACCCTATCCGAAAGTGCTCGAAAAAATATTCGGCCAGCAGGACCGGCTGCTGGTTTTTGCCGATTTGCCGGGCGCATCGCACCCCAGCTGTCGGCTTTGAACAAAGAACGCAATCTGGTTCTGATCCTGGATCACCACCCTGCCAGGCCGGCCACCGACCCCCGGGTTCACAACCTGGATCCCGAGCTTTTCGGTCTCAAAGGCGATCGAGAAATCTCCGCCTCCACGACCTGCTATCTGTTTGCGCGCCAATGGAATCCTGAAAATCGGGATCTGGCCTCACTGGCGGTGGTCGGTGCGGTGGGCGACGGTTTTTATGTAGACGGACGGCTGGCCGGCGAAAACCGTAAAGCCGCCGCAGAAGCGGCCGGACAGGGAATGCTTGTCATCCGCACCCACAAAGGCGGCGAAACCTATACCATGAGCGCGGATGCGGACGGCCGCCCCTATCTGAAACTGGCTGAAATGCTCGATATCCTGGGCGCTGCAGGCTATTATCAGGGCGGACCGGAAATGGGAATTTCGGCACTTCTCAACGGATTTTCGCCTCAAGTCCACGCGATGGTTGAAACTTTAACGGCCATCAAAACGGCCGCATTCGAAACCGAGATCGCCAGACTAGAATCCGAAGGTCTTAAAAAAACCGCCCATTTGCAGTGGTTCCATGTGCATAATCGTTTTGCGCCCATGGGCGTTAAGATGATCGGTGTATTCGGCCAATTGATCCGGGACATGCAGTTTATCGACCCCGACAGGTACATCGTCGGTTTTCAGGACCTGCCGGATCAGATTCCCGGATTTGGTTCCATGGGCTCTGATGACGTCAAAATTTCCATGCGCGTCCCCCCGGCCCTGGAGGAGAAAATCATCGCCGGCCGGGCGCCCGGCACTGACACCTTCTTTCCCGAAGCCACCCATAAGCTGGGCGGTTTTTCCGACGCCTGTCACCGTCTGGCCGCGGCAACGACCCTGGCCAGAGGCCTGGAGGAACGATTGATCGCCGAGATGGACCGGCTTTTAATTTGACAAAACCGCGGCAACGGTTATAGGTAAGTAATGAGTGCCATCCGAAAGGCAGACTTTTATTGCATTCGATCAAGAAAGGGGGTTCGCATGAGAAACACAAGATGGAATCGGAAGTTGGTGCTGGCTGGAGTGACGGGTTTGACTGCTCTGGCCTTTCTTTTTCTAATCGCCGCTCCCGCGGCTGCCGCCACCTGTAAAAACCGCGGTGACCTGGATGTTCGCTATTGCGATGAAGACGGTGACCTGGTTGCCGACACGCCCGGCGACCCGTCCGAGTGGCTCGATCCGGATGTGCTGGTGTTTTCATACACACCGGTCGAAGATCCGTCGGTGTATGAAAACGTGTTCACCGAATTTATGGAATATCTGTCCCAAAAGACCGGCAAAAGGGTCAAATGGTATGGCGCCGAATCGTATGCGGCCCAGGTCGAAGCCATGCGCTCGGGCCGCTTGCATGTGGCCGGGATCTCCACCGGTCCCACCTGCTTTGGGGTCAATCTGGCCGGATACGTGCCGTTTGCCATCATGAGCGGTCCCAAGGGCTACGGCTACAAGTTACAGCTCATTACCCATAAGGATTCGAATGTCCGGAAGGTTTCCGACATGAAAGGCAAAAAGATCGCCCATGTGACCCCGTCGTCCAACTCGGGCAACCAGGCGCCCCGGGCGCTGTTCAAAGACCTGGGCGTCGTCCCGGACCAGGACTACGAGGTGCTCTACTCGGGCAAACACGACAATTCGATAATGGGCGTAGCCAACAAGGACTATGATGCCGCCCCGATTGCCTCCAGCGTGCTCGACAGAATGGCTGCCAAAGGGGTTGTAAACGCGGACGACCTTCGCATCATTTGGGAATCGGATCCCTTTCCCACGACCTCCTACGGTATTGTCAACAACCTGCACCCGGACCTGGCCCGCAAGGTCATGTACGCATTTTACAGTTTCGACTGGACCGGCACGGCCCTGGCAAAAGAATTCGAAGCAAATGCGTTCAATGCGTTCATTCCCATAACTTACCAGGATCATTGGAATGTTATCCGCACCATTCAAAAGTTCAATGGCATCGTATACAGCCAGGAAGCCTTACAGGGCCTGAAAGTGAAAAAGTCAAAGAAGAAAAAGAAATAAGCACCTTATATTCATTAAACTTCAGGCGGCCGGGGCTGAATCACCCGGCCGCCTGAAATACATCCAACATAAGCTTCACCCTGCCGCCGCGTGCGGCGGGCTTTTATTGGTATGCGCCATGCTGGAAATCATTGAACTGGAAAAAGTATATCCGACCGGAGCCAGAGCACTGAATCGGGTCAGTTTCAAAATCAACGATCCCCAGGTCATTGCGGTTATCGGACCCTCCGGGGCCGGCAAGAGCACACTGATTCGTTGCATTAACCGCCTGGTCAAACCAACGGCCGGGAAAATTTTGCTGGACGATATCAATGTAGCTGCGTTGGGCCGGCGCCAATTGCGCAGAGTACGTCGGCGGATGGGCATGATTTTTCAGGAGTACAACCTTGTGGAACGTCTGACGGTGATGGAGAACCTGTTATCGGGCCGTCTGGGATATGTCACCTTCTGGCGGGCCTATCGCCGGAAATTTCCCAAAAAGGATGTGGCCGCGGCCTTTCAGTTGCTGGAACGCGTGGGTCTGGAAGGCTATCAGAACACCCGCGCAGATGCACTTTCGGGCGGCCAGCGTCAACGGGTCGGCATTGCCCGGGCCCTGATGCAGGCCCCGGATCTGTTGCTGGTCGATGAACCGACCGCCAGTCTGGACCCTAAAACGTCGCGCCAGATCATGCGCCTGCTGGTTGAACTGGTTCAAGAACGGGGCACACCGGCGCTGGTCAATATACACGACGTCGCCCTGGCGCAGTCTTTTTCGGACCGAATCATCGGTTTGCGTGACGGTGCCATCGTGTTCGAAGGCACCGCCGACCAGGTCACCGAGCAGGTTCTGACCGATATATACGGAGAAGAAGACTGGAGCACGACCATCCGCAAAATAGATGATGAAAACGACAAAAAGAAATCTGCCCAGGATAAAAAGAAAAACGGCTATATTCGTGAGGCCCTGACAGGATGACAGCTATTTCAAACGAATCGGCAGCCGATGTTCACCGTTGGCATCGCATGCGGATGATCGAAAATCCAATTATCCGTCAGGGGCTGCTGGTTTTAGCCGTCTTTTACATCCTGTGGTCGCTCGGCACCCTTGACATCAACTGGACGCGCGTATCCAACGGCATCCCACGGGCTCTCAACATGTTCAGTCGCATGTTCCCGCCCGATTTTTCGCGCTGGTCGCTTCTTACCAAAGGGCTGCTGGAAAGCGTTCAGATGGCCCTGGCGGCCAGTTTTTTCGGTATGCTTCTGTCAGTTCCGCTGGGTATCTGCGGTGCATCCAACCTGGTTCCCAGGCCGGTCTACCTGGTGGCGCGGACCCTGATCATTCTCTCGCGTACATTTCATGAGATCATCATCGCCATTTTTTTTGTTAAGATTTTCGGCTTCGGTCCCCTGGCCGGCGTTCTGACCCTGATCGTCGCCAGCACCAGTTTTATCTCCAAAATGATCGCCGAGGACATCGAAAACATGCCGCCGGGTCAACTGGAGGCCGTTCGCGCCACAGGGGCCAGCTTTCCAAAACTGCTGCTCTACTGTGTGGCACCCAATATTCTGCCCCGTTACCTGGGTGTTTCCATCTATCGACTCGATGCCAATCTGCGCCATTCGACCGTTGTGGGTATCGTGGGCGCCGGTGGCATCGGGCAGGTCCTGGCAGCAACTTTCAGCCGTTACGATTATGATTTCAGTCTGGCAATTTTATTGACGATCGTCACTCTGGTTTTTATCGGAGAATTCTTCTCGTCCTGGGTACGCAGTTATTTACGATGACCGTTTCCGAACATGCCCAAAAATATCCGGACGTATGGCGCCGGTTCTCACCGCGTGTAACCCTGATCCGTTATACAGCGTATCTGGTGATTGTGAGTGTGGCAGTCTGGTCCATCAGCCTTCTGGACCTGCCCTGGATTTATTTCCTGGATGCCCACGTCCAGGCCCTGGATCTGGCCACGCGCATGTGGCCGCCGGATCTGGAATTCTGGGAAACCCTGGCCGGGCCGCTTCTGGAAACAATCCACATTGCAACGCTGGGCACCATCGCCACCTTCTTTATCGCCTTCCCGGTGGCGTTTCTGGCAGCCCGCAATACCACGTTCAACAAATTTACCTGGTTCATCGGCCGGTTCATCCTGGTTACCTCGCGCTCGGTCAACACCGTGGTCTGGGGCCTGCTTTTTGTGGCCATCTTCGGGCCCGGCCCGCTGGCCGGGGTCTGGGCCATCACGTTTCGTTCTATCGGCTTTATGGGGAAGCTGGTGGCCGAAGCCATTGAAGAAATCGATGAAGGGGTTGTGGAAGCCATCGAGGCAACCGGTGCCACCCGGCTCCAGGTTCTCTGGTACGGTATTCTTCCCCAGGTATTGCCGGTCATATACGGAACCGCCGTCTACCGCTGGGATATCAATATTCGCGAATCGACGGTCCTGGGTTTTGTGGGTGCGGGCGGCATCGGCATCCTGCTGTATTCTTCCATCAACCAGTTCCTGTGGCGTGAGGTATCACTGATCCTGAGCGCCGTATTCGGCGTGGTTCTGGTCAGCGAATACTTTTCCGCCAGGATCCGGCAGCGAATCAGCTAAAACCCAGTGTCCGTTGTCAGTTGTCAGTGGTAGGTTGTATAATATGGGACACAGATGATCGCTGATATTTTTCGATGTTAGATTTTGGATTGAAGACGCCGCTGATGCGGTGTCTTTTATTTTTTTCTTTGCGTCTTTGGCCTGCCGCGCCATAGTTTCGCGTAAGCGGAACGACGGCGGGCGGCTTTGCGTGAGGAAAAAATTAAATAGATAGAATTCCTTGATCCAGAATCCAGTATCAAGGATCCAGTATCCAGTGTCGTCCTTTCCCCGATTGCACGGTTCAAATTCCATACAGTCTCGAGTTTGGATCATTGGAACATTTTGTATTGGAAATTGTTTGTTATTTGTAATTTGATAATTGGTGCTTACTGCTGATTTTTTAATAGATCTTCGACTCGATATTTTCAGAAGTCGGATTTGCCTGGGAAATTACTTTATATCCGCCTCAGTTATAGCTGCCCGGGCGGCATCCATAACCTCTTTGAGAGGTACCCGCTTCTCCAGCGCCAGACGCCGGCAGTCCTCATATTCAGGCCCGATGTTCACAACCCGTTCCCCGGCCCTGGCGATCTTGATCTGTACGTCGCCAAACGGCGTTTGGACTTTTGCAAATGCCCGTTTGGCTTTGATCCGGTTGTCCGTCCGCCAGCGCAGGCCGATGGTGGTGGTTTCACGCATTAAAAGCTCGGACACCGACCCGACCATCTGGGGTTTGCAGATCACCGTAACCAGCGTTCCGGGCCGGTTCTTTTTCATTTGCACCCGGGTCAGAAACACATCCATTACGCCCAGATCGAGCAGGGCCTGGATCATATAATCGTATAGCTGGGGATTCATGTCGTCGATATTGGTTTCGACAACCGCCGCCTGCTCCATGTCGTAACCGTGAACATCGGTGTCGGTCTGCCCCACGGCCATGCGCAGTAAATTCGGCAGTGCCGGATCGGATGTGCCGGCGCCGTACCCCCAGGCACTGACAGTCATGGCCGGCATTGGCCCGAAACCGGTTGCCAGGGTCGTCAGGATGGCAGCGCCGGTGGGTGTCAGCAGCTCTCCTTTGACGCCGGTTGAATAAACCGGGACATTGCGGGTCAGCTCGGCCGTGGCCGGGGCGGGCACCGGCAGGGTGCCATGGGCACACGTCACGGTGCCGGAGCCAACATGCAGCGGTGAACAGTATATCGCATCTATATTCAGCAAATAAAGGCCGGCCACCGATCCCACCACGTCAACAATCGCATCCACGGCGCCGACTTCGTGAAAGTGAATACGTTCCACAGCCGTGCGGTGGACCCTGGCCTCGGCTTCGGCCAGACGCGTAAAAATCCGCATCGACCGGCGCCGCACGGGTTCGGGCAGATCGCTTTTGTCGATGATGGTTCGAATATCGGACAGGTGGCGAGCCTGCCGGCTGTGATGATCCTGGTCGATCAATACCAGGGCCTGGCTGCCGCCGACACCTTTTTTGACCACTTTTTCTACCTGAAGGTCAAAATGGGTCAGCTTGAGACCCCCGAGCTGTGACTTCAGAGCCGCCAGTTCCAGGCCGGCATCCAGCAGCGCCCCCAGAATCATGTCCCCGCTGGCGCCGGCAAAACAATCAAAAAAAGCAATCTTCATAACGTCCTCTGCGCTCTCTGCGACTCTGCGGTGATATCAATTGATTTATCCTGGCTGTTTTCGGCCGCCAGTTTGTTGATCAGACTGGCCTGGTAGCCGGCTCCAAATCCGTTGTCGATGTTCACCACCGAAACGCCGGCGGCACAGCTGTTGAGCATGCTGAGCAGGGCGGCAAGCCCGCCGAAACTGGCCCCGTACCCGATACTGGTCGGAACGGCAATTACCGGGCAGGCGACCAGGCCGCCCACAACACTGGCCAGGGCGCCTTCCATACCGGCCACCACGACCGCCACATGGGCTTGCATCAGATCATCGCAGTGCTCCAACAAACGGTGAATGCCCGCGACGCCAACATCGTAGAGGCGTTTTACACGGTTGCCGAGTACTTCCGCGGTTACCGCAGCCTCCTCGGCTACAGGCAGATCCGAGGTGCCGGCGCAAACCACCGCAAGGTTCCCGATCATTTCAACCGGCTTTGGATGGACCACCACGATCCGGGCCGTTTCGTAATATTTGGAATCGGGTATGATAGCCTGTATGCCCTCAAAGACATTTCTGTCAGCGCGGGTTCCTAGAATATTGGTGTGATACTCGGCTATTTTGGTTACAATGGCCTGGATTTGCGCCACGGTTTTGCCTTCGCAGTAAATCACTTCGGGCACACCGCTGCGCATACAGCGATGATTGTCAATCTTTGCAAAGCCCAGGTCTTCAAAGGGAAGCTTTTTCAGTCGCTGCATGGCCGCATCGAGTCCGATGCGGCCGCTTTGAACCTGCTTCAGCAGATCTTCCAAATCTCTGGTATCCATTTTATTTATCCTTTGTTATTCAGGTTCAGGGCTCGATTCAGGCTGCCCATGCGGTATCCCTCCAGATCGAGGGCCACATGCCGGAAGCCAAGCTTTCTGAAAACCTTCAAAATGCGGCGCCGGCTGTCATCTTCCAGTAAGCGGCCGAAATCCTGCGGGTCGATTTCGAGGCGGGCCACATCGCCGTGGTGTCTGACGCGCAGCTGGGGCGCCAGACCCGTTTGGCGCAGATAGGTTTCGGCCTCATCCACCTGTCTGAGTTTTTCAGCCGTAATGGGGCTGTGGTAGGGGATGCGCGAAGCCAGGCAGGCAAACGAAGGCTTGTCCCAGGTTTCCAGCCCGAGCCGCTTTGACAATTCACGGATTTCAGTTTTATTTAAACCGGCTTCGGCCAGCGGACTCCGGACACCCAGCTCTTCGACGGCGCGCAGGCCGGGCCGGTAGTCACTGTGGTCGTCCGTGTTCCCTCCGTCAACCACAAAACGGCAGTTGTTTTCAGCAGCCAGCTGCAGCAGACCGCTGAACCGTTCTTTCTTGCAGATGTAGCATTTGTCGGCCGGGTTGGCCGTAAAGTCGGGCAGATCCAGCTCATCGGTCTCCACCAGCTGGTGTCTTGCGCCGATCGACCGCGCCAGATCGTCGGCGGACTCACGTTCGTGGCGCGGTGTCGTCGCCGACAGGGCCGTGACGGCCAGGACATTGTCGCCCAGGACGTCGTGGGCCACCTTGAGCAGCAGGGTACTGTCCACTCCGCCGGAATAAGCAATCAGCACATGGCGCATCTCTTTCAAAATCGATTGGAGCTGCCGGTATTTTGTATCGAGTGTTTGTCGGGGCATGATCGTCGACCTTATGGGTATAGCGCAGGTTGCCCGCCACGAACCGCCGGCGGACGGGCAATACGCTCGCTTTCGCGGGTTAGAGCGGATATTTCATGAAATATTCCAGTTTGAGCGACAATGATCGCATCAGGTCCCAGACGTACCACAATCGATTTGTGGTTTGAACCCCTCCAATTAAATATTTAATGGACCATGGCATTTTTTCAGCGACGTATGGCCAAGAACTGCATGAAATATTGGCGGCGACAGCGTGTCCCGCCCTGGGACAGCGCCTTTATAGCAGTTATCATAAATCTGTTCCGTTTAGATAGACCTTACGCCAGTTGAAGACCAAGCCGGAACAATTAATGATAACGAACTTTTAGAGCGTTTGGAGGATTAGACGTTATCGACAATCCACACAAAACTCGAAAACTGCCCATATCGAAACGTTATTCTGACAAACGCTCTAAATGGTTGTTCTCAACTGCGTCCGGCCGCGGCATGCTACCGAGCCCCACTGTGTGATGTATATGCTCCTGTTCTTTCTTTGCGACCACATGTGCACAGGCTTTCATCGCGGACAGTATCCCCCAAAATGACTCTGTTTATCCATTAATGATTCAAATTCTTGCCGGTTCGTGTTAATTTGCAGCTGAAAACCATTCGCCAATACTTGGAAACCAGGGAGCATACCGCTTGAAACCAACTTCAGACCACCCGGTGGTCATATTCGAGAATAATCGCACTAAAGCCGCGCGACAGGTAATGCTGGAAGAAGAGCCACTTTCCATAAGGGTCCAGGGTAAACCCTATTCGGTTGTCATGCGCACCCCGGGCGATGAAATCGCCCACGTGGCCGGTTTCTGCCTGGGTGAGGGCGTTATCGATTCGCGTGACGATATCAAGCAAATGGGATTTTGCGACGGTGATGACACCAATACGGTCACCGTGACGCTCACACCCGCAAGACTTCAAAAAACCGAGCATGTATTGGAGCGACGCGGGTTTATCAGCCAGACCAGCTGCGGAATCTGTGGCAAGGAAATCATTGACGATCTATCCCAGGCCGTTGCGCCCTTGAAACAGGGCGGCCGAATCGGTGCCGTAACCGCGGTTGACTGCATCAAGAACCTGAAACGACATCAGCCGCTGCGTGACGAGACAATGGCATCCCACGCGGCTGCCGTTTACGACGGCAATGCAAAAATGCTGTCGGTGGCCGAGGATGTCGGCCGACACAATGCCCTGGACAAAGCCATCGGCAAAACATTACTGGCCGACGGTCTGCAAGCGGCGGCCTTTGTCGTATTGTCTTCGCGGGTCAGCTTTGAGATGGTTCAGAAAACGGCCCGGGCCCGGATACCGATCATCCTGGCCGTATCCCGTCCCACCGCTCTGGCCGTCAGACTGGCATCGCAGCTGAACATGACCGTCGCCTGCCGGCCGAAAAAATCCGGCCTGATCGTCTATTGTGGTAGGGGTCGCATCCGGGGAAAGTGAATGACAAACGTCTATAAGACGGTAGGTCGGTTGAAACCGACTTAAGACAAGGGTTTTCAACCATCCCCGATCGTGACACGGAACATACGAAGTCGCTCAGGTGTGATCTTTTAAGGTTAAGTTAATTCGTGCTAATTCGTGTTAACGTGCCGGGGCGTCCTGTCCCGTCGACTTGTGCGGCGTCTTGTCGGGTCGAAGCTCGAAGAGCGAAGCCTGAAGCTTCAGCGAAGACGTAAGCTCGAAGAGCGGAGTCGGACTTGTCCGGCGAAGCTTCAGCGAAGACGGAAGCCTTTAGGCGAAGCCTGGTTCGCCTGCCCTGTTGAAATCCCGCACCGGCAGATATTTTTTCAAGCAAATTTATTTGGCATAGTACGATTTTGTTAGCAAAGTTTGGCCGATTTTCCCTCATTGCTATACCCAGAATTTTCAAACCGATTTAGTCAACAGCTAATTTGCTGCAACGGCATAAATGCAGCTCAAATAATATG
>Ga0126335_1000906_pt1 | contig 15519 bp, 11 predicted proteins | sample OlaspJWI45metaG_FD_108409 | JGI IMG/M metagenome (GOLD analysis project Ga0126335, IMG submission 108409) | Marine gutless worms symbiont microbial communities from Oahu, Hawaii - Olavius sp. 1 OAHU.JWI-45 metaG | ecosystem: Host-associated > Annelida > Digestive system > Unclassified | place... | reverse complement strand
TCCGTTGAGTCAGGCCATGTGTGCTGATTTCATGCAGTATTGATGTGAATTGCTATACAGTCAACAGATGTGAGGGGGAAATGTGTGTGTTTTAAAAGCAATTCTCGTGGTACTTTGCCATTAATAGCCATTCTCTGGCATTGTGATTGTTTAATAGTTTTTCTACCATGGCATTGTCATTCCAATCTTTTGCCGGTGTCAGGTGTTCTTGAAGTTTTTTTCTACACTTTATGGCATTGTTATAATATTTGTTTGCACTGCTACTTGCCACTACTACTAATTATAATAATTATGTGTTACATACATTTTTGCAATAATGATATTGTTGCGGCATAATTTTCATTATTATGCATTGCAGCATTTGAGATACAGGGCCTCGGTTACTCACAAATGAATGTACTTGCTCAGAGTCCAGTCTTCCTGTATCCACAGATGCTTCCTGAGTGTCGATTCCTTATAGAAGATCAACTTCAAAGAAAAGTCCGTGTTTTCTTTTCTGATGCTGAAGACAAGTGAGTTAGATACGTATCGTTGGAAATCTTAATATGATGTATTATTATTGAAAGCTGGCTGAAAATGTTAGTGTGTTATTGATTTGTACGTTCAGCATACTGTTAATTAATCTCTTTTATTTAGCCATTGGCAAAACTGCCAGAGACTATATGTTTTTCCTCTGAGTGTTTATTAGGCCATGCAAAGCAAGGCCTTACATCTTGCTCGATTTTTTTTACACCCAAACTTATGGATCAAGATCGGCCGGATGGATGCCCATCATTTTTGTGCCATCGGTGGGACCCTGGCTGAACTTTAAAAAATTGATAAGAAATTCCCCCTAGCCCTCCCCCATTTTTTACAGAGGGCAAAAAGTCCAAAATTTTGGCCCAAATTTTGACACCACTCGTCTTTGGAGCTTTGTCATTTTGAATTGGAGGACTTTATCGGAAATCTAAAAACCTTGTCAAGGACTGTGGTGGCCTTACCTTATGGTGCCAACCGGGTGAGGGTGGGTCCCCCAACTGTGATAACCATTAGGCCACTTTTTAATTCAAAATAGGCCCCACCGGGTAAAATTGTAAAATCGCTATAGCTCAGTTGCCGATTGTTCGATTTGGCTGAAATTTTACATGTTGTCACGTACGATGGTCCCTGAAGGACGGCTGGTGTCAAAGTTGGAACCAGATGTAGAATTCTGTCACCGGGGGCATTTTGGAATTCTATATTGGGGGCATATCTATGCCACCAGTCAAGATATCTTTACCAAATTTGGTGTATGCATAGAAAATGGGGTCCTACAATGTCTGGAATGGTCCGTGTACGCCTGCCTTGAATATCTAAGATGGCAGACAGCAGCCATCTTGAATTAGTTAAACCGCCATAACTCGGCCGCCAGTTGTCTGATTTGGCTGACATTTTGCGTGGTGACACATGCGATGGTCCCTGAAGGATGGCTGGCATCAAAATTGGAACTGTTTTGGGGGCATATCTGCGCTGCCAAATTTAGTGTGTACGTAGAAAATGGGGTCCAACAGTGTACCAAACGGTCCATGTATGCCCGACTCACATATCCAAGATGACGGATGGCGGCCATCTTAAATTAGTTGAATTACTGTAACTGGGCTGGCGATTGTTCGTTTTGGCTGAACTTTTTCACGATGACATATACGCAGGTCCTCTAAGGATGGCGGGCATCAAACTTGAAACCCGAAGTATAATTCCGCCGCCAAGGGGCATTTTATTGAATTTCGTTTAGGGGGCATATTTCCGGCATCAATCCAGATATTTTTACCATATTTGGTGTGTACACAGAAAATGGAATCCTGCAACGTGTCAAATGTCTCAAAGTGGTGGACACTGGCCTAGTCCAATCAGCTAGATCGCTATAACGCTGCCAGGGATTGTCTGATTTTTCAAATTTTGCACAGTGACAGACATGAGCGAGCTTCGAACAATGCTCATCTGTGGTAAACACTTGGGGCAAAAGCTCTCCCTCCCCACAAAAACCTCCATGCCCACCCCTCACCCACAAACGTCCCTACTCCAGTACATGCTCTCGCACATACGCCATAACTCGCCGCTTCCCCCGTGCATCCCCCTTCACTGGACGGGTGCTTGCTTCGCACGGCCTCACATGGCAATCCAAATTTAATTGCCACAGTTATAGTTTTTTAGTCACCCACCCTTAATGTGACGAAACCGCCGATTGTCACCCGGTAAAAAATATACCAACACTTAGAACCGACGTGTGGCACGAATGCTAAATTTTGCCACTTGTTGGATCCCACTCGCATTCTGAGTGATCTGATTTAGAAATGGGGCAAAAAAAATAAAAAATCTAAAACAATAGCATATAGCACTGATGTGTGGGCTGTCATCTGCCGCAGACCTCATGCAGCTAGGACCCCCTGAACTGTGAGATCCATTTGCCCAATTGGGGCCTATACAGTGCGACAATTCGGAAAACGGTTTCATCACTATCTCAGCCACACATGGACAGATTGCATTCATATTTCACAAGATGGTCCTCTGTGGCTCCAGGAAAGCTGTGGAATTGTGAAAACCCACTAAGTGTCGAGTCTTAGATGGCAGACAATGCCCAAATTTTTAATATATGGACCCTGATATCTCTGGAACAACTAAAGTTGGAGACTTCAAATTTAGTGTGTGTATCGAGTACTTGGAGTCAGTTTGATGGTGTGCAAAAACTCGGTCAACAGGACATGACCCGGTTTATGTGATTTAGATTTGAATGTACGGACCACTGTGAATATCTCTCGAATCGCTAAAGCTATAGGGTTCAAATTTAGTACATAGGTAGGTGATAAGGAGTAGCAGGTAAGCAGCACAAAGGTAGGTCAAAAGGGGTCATAATTTAGGTCACATTGACCTACTTTTAGATTTTGGAATTTCGTCTATGTTTCCGAAATGCCTACAGCTACAAACTTCAAATTTGGTAGGCACATTGCCTACACAGAGTACTATTTATAAATGCAAAACCAGGTCACAGGGGATAAAACTAGGTCACGTGGCTACATTTTAAATTTGCGGATTGCTGTGAATAACTCTGAAATGGCTAAAGCTATAGGCTTCACATTTAGCACATAGATAGACTAAGGAGTAGAAAATAAGCATTACAAAAGTCGGTCAGAAGATGACATGACCTACTTTAAAAACTAGCTCACAGGGGTCGAAAACTAGGTCACATGGCTATATTTTAAATTTGTAGACCGCTGTGAATGACTCCGAAACGGCTAAAACTACAGGCTTCTGATTTTGCATGTAGACAGATTGTAAGGAGTGGGAAGTAAGCAGAAGAAAAGTAGGTCAAAAGGGGACTTAATCTAGGTCACGTGACCTACTTTTAAATTTTGCAAATTATTCATTTTCTGTGTAACATTTGAAGCTAGAAACTTCAAATTTGGTGCGATTACTCTCTATGAAGAGTACTATCTCCAACTACAAAACTAGGTCAAAAGGGCATTACCTTAGTCACGTGACCTGTCTAAGTTTTGGGGCGGTTATGGCCTAAAGAATGTTTTTTGGGGCTGGCGACGTGTGCATGGTTTAGCCATGTGACAGATGATGCACTACAAACGCTGGAGGTCATACATGAGGTCAAAGTTCAAGGTCATGATATAAAAACGAGGTCCATTACAATAAGTAATATTATGGTGTATCAGGGAGTCATGCTTCACTGCGCATCATAGCGTATCCAGTTCCAGTTTTGGTGGGGGCGAAGTTGTCCTTCGTAGAACCAGGCCGCGGATGGGCCCATAGTCCATCCCCCAGTAAAGCCCCCTTGTATTTCTTACCAGGGTACTATGAAAACCTCCGTGAGGATGTTAAAAACCTCAGGATGTCTCTAACTGTTATATGATGTTTCTTTCTGTTTCTGCTTAGTACGCTTCACCTGGATCTGGGCATCCTTAGGTGTCCCACCAGGTGATAGCGGTCTTTTTGTTCGACTGCTAACCTCCTAAGGTTCTTAACATCCTCACAGAGGTTTTCATAGTACCCTGGTAGAGTATACCAGGGGCTCCACTGGAGGATGGACTATGGGCCCATCTGCGGCCTGGTTCTACGAAGGACAACTTCGCCTTCACCGAAACAAGAGCTACCCCCAGTATCAACATCAGTCCCAGTGCACGATTCGCCACTGTGGGCGCCTCCAGCTCCCAGTCCTATGTCGGTTTGTGGGGCAGCATTCGCTTTTTCTTGTTTCCTCTGGCGCTTCCGTCGGGCGCCTGAGGGTTTCATCTTTCTTTGAACCATGACTGGTTCGCCTGTTAGCTGCAAAGAGCTGAGTTCTTGCGGAAGGGTTCCCACAAGGGGCCCCTCTTCTGAATGTTCCCTCTTTCATTCCAGTCCATCATCAATAATCAGATGAGACCACACAGAGGTTGAGGGGTGCATGGTTTAGTCGCCTCTTATGACATCCGGCCAGGAGACAGAGTGGGTCTATTCTATCCCTCTGGAACCCACACGGGGAACATCATAGCGCATGAGCACAGCACATGCCTAATGTTTATGACACCTTGTGAGCGACTTCAGGCAGTGGAGTTGGTATCGCCGTCTGCAGTCGAGGCAGTAATTGTTGATATCTGTTGATATGAATTCAGTCACTATGAACGATTGTCATTAATTAAAGATGTCGTGTTGCTACCATGCTGGCATACTGTGATTTAGGATGTCGTTTGTTTTGGGACACCCAGAGCCGGTGGCTATAAGTGGCAATACATCTTAATTGCCACGTTTTTTAGTTGTAGCTAAATAACCGATGTATTATACAGGTTTGTCTTTAAGAAAGTATGCATTTACTTGTGATCCATAGAACTGAAAGAGATGATATTAATGACCGGTGATGAAATGTCATTTTTGCTGTTTGACATGCTTTGACTAAGTTGTATGTTTCAGGATTATGTTGGTTTTTAAATGTGAAGAATTTGTTACAATTGTTGATTTTGTGTCAATTTTCAGTTTGTTGGCAATGGGTGTTGATCAGTTTGGACATTTGCCTAAAAAGTTTGTGTTTGTGCGTGAGTATCTGGTTCCAAACAAGACCAGCCAGCAATTGTCATTTCGCTTCAAGAACCTTAAATCATCACGCGTGAAAGCAGACAATGCTGTCAAGGTATAAAGTAACTGTTTCAGAATTTGACACAGTAGACAGAACATGGTGCTGTGTGATTTTGGTGTCTTTTATAGTTATCTACGTTTTAAGCAATTTTACGTTGTTATGTGGTGATAGGCTACCTGCCTTCCTTTGCTTACTGCACTGTTTTTATCATAATGTCCAGTGAGGTTGTTGATTTATATATTTGCATACGTATTTGTACCAGTTACTGTTTGTATCTGTATATGCATAGGCTGCATGCTGCAGCTGTGTTGCTGTAGCCTGCTGTGCTGCTGCTGGCCCGCCGACCCAGTTTTTCGGCCTTGTTGACCCGTTTCTACCTGTTTGCTACTGTATGATGAGAAGTCACATGACTGCCGCTGTGTTCAAACTGTGGGCGCAATTTATCAACACTGTTCAAGTCAGCTGTTGTTGAATAAAGGTTGACAGTGCTGTGAATCTTGGAGAGATGCAGAGTTTGGAGTTTGTGCAGTGTGTGCTGTTGGTGATACGACTGACAAAGATCGTTGAGTCGATCTGCTGTGCTGTTCGCCACATTGTGACACTGCCGAGAGCTGTCTGACGAATGATACACTCACCACATTCAGTTCGAGTTCTTATTGCTATGACGACTGATGCCAGCCGTCACCGACCATCCACCACCCGTCCTGTGACGCCAGCAGTCTGTTCCGTCAGTGTTGTCTACTACACAGTTGCCACATCGCATCTGCTGCTCTGCGCTTGCTGCTAGCTACATCTGTTTGGTGACATTCTCGGTTTTATACAATGTTACAGACTCCTTTTTTCTTATTGCACTTCTTAGTATTTCCCTAGACACAATATTGAGCCATAATTACCGCATGACACATGTTATTAAAGTTATATTCTGGTTTCAAAGCTGTCTGTTGATAATTTCAAGATTTCTGCTAACACCTGAGTAGACCGTAAAGGAGAGAGGGTGACCTGTAACAGGTATCATATTGTGGAATATATTAGCGTTGTTCAGCACCACAGTTATGTGGCAAGAGAGGTACTGTCTTAGTGTGTGTTTGCAAAAGTCCCCAGTTGTGTTGCTGCATGCTGTCTGAATGAATATTGCCACCTTTCAGTAACATTGCTGATGACATTTAGCTATAGACCACACTGTGCCAGGCATTTTGTCCAACAGTAACACAGTTACATTGATGTGAATTAGCTTACTATAAGTATGTGGAGAATTAATTTATGGTCGTTGAATGTTATGATTTAACATATTTATTATTGATAGCTAGTGAGTAAGTAGAGTTTTCAACTTACTGGATTTGTAATAGATTATGTCAGAGTTGAGTCTACCACTTTCTGGAATACAGTCTACTAGTGTGTAGAATAACTCATTATGGGGACTTAAGGTACTAATTTTTCTGCTAGTTTGAATGGTATTAGTATCGTGTTTTAGTTTGTTTGTTTGCATGTACAAAGAACACCAGAATAAGACTACACCCAAAATTATGTAATAATACATTGACTTTTTTTGTATTGGGAGTATGTATTGTATTTCAGTATCTTAGCGAGCATGGTCATCTGCCGAAGTTTGAAAGGTTTCTGGCCGTTGAGCCATCCAACAAGATCGTGGCACCAATCTACCGTAGTCATGACATTCTGCCAAAGTGGTTTTCAGTGTTTGAAGAACTTACAACTGTCATATGTCAACGACAACTGTGGAAAGCTCAGAAGAATGTGTCTGCAGTGTTCAGTGCATCTTACAAGCGTGATCTGAAACCTAAGGTTCCGTTTGATCCAAAGACTGTCGATAACAGGCAAAGAGTTAAAAGTCTTCTGTCAGAATCTGCAAACGTTACCAGGGCAGCAACAGCATCCATAATTCCAGCAAGTTTTCTGTTACCATCCACCGTAACTACAACAGGTTTTCAGGATATTGGTTTTGCTGTGAACAGTGTGCCGAGTACAGATGTCACATTTCAGTGTAGTTTAAGCTGTGATCCATGTCCTCCTGCTGATGTTGTTGCATCTAGCAATATAGCCGGTACTAATGTGCTGATATTAACCGCTGATCAGGTGCAGCAGTTGGGTTTTGATGCCAGAACATTGCCAGTGGTAACGACAGGTAATACATGTCAGCAGGACACTACATTGCTTCATTGTGACCAGTCTGCAATGCCCGATGGTGGGTCTGTTGCACTAATTAGTTCTGCAGGCAGTCGTGATCTTCCAGCATCTGATAATACAAATCATCATTCATCAACTACTGCGATAACAACAAGCCAAGACCTAGTTGGTCAGGCCTTTGCTTCGGCTGTCGGAATTTCCGTGGACCAGTTGAGGAGTTTTGCTGATGTGGAGCCGGATAACAATCAGTGGAAATTGACACCATCGACAAGCAGTCAAGTATTCAGTTCCACAACATCTGTATCAGATGGTGTATGTGGCATTACGAGTAATAGTATTACTGTCCAAGTTTTGGAACAGTCTGTTGCAGTTGTAGCATCAGTTGCAAATGTCAACGTATCTTCTACCAGTTCGTCTCTCAGTCTGCCTTTAATGACAAGTGTGGAAAGCAAAAACATTTTTACAAGAAGTGACATCGACATGACTGCCTTAGACATTATGGAGTTGAACAGTTCGCTGTCACCTGTGCTGTCTCAGCCATTCGATCCACACATCAACAATGATTCTACCTTAGCCACTCCAAAAAAAATGGAGTGTAATCGTGATGATGAGACGTTGATGTTCAACACTGCCAAAATACGTGGGTCAGACAAAACTGGAGTGTTGGCAAGTGGTACTGATTCAGGTTTTGCTGCTGTCACTGATTGCCAGTATCCAGTTTTGTGTACGCATTCTGAATTCGTGACTACTGGTGTGTCATCTCCGTTAGCTGGAAGCATGGTACCCATGGTTTTCACCAGTGCAGTCAGTTCAGGTGTGGTAGTTTCTACAGGGGCTGGATCAAATAGTTTTCTTTTTAGTAACTTACTACCAGTTCCATCTTCTGGAACGTCCCTAATATCATCCATAACTACACATGTGTACTCAAATTCTAGCTCAATTGATGTTAGGCCTGTATCTGCAATTTCTTTGGTAAACTCAGCACCAGTTTCAGCTGCTCCACAGCCAGTGCCTTTGCCATTGAAACAGATTCCAACGCATCATATGCGATCTCCACATAAGCATGTGCCATCAAATCAGCGACCAATTTTACCGCGAAGTGGACTGTCTGTCTCTTCCAGCAAGCCCATTAGTGAGTTTTTGTCAAAACCAAAGCCGAGAAAGTCAGCAGCAAAGGACCGTGCAAAGGCATTGCCTGCAATTGCTCCAAAAGCCGTTGTTGCAAAGTCTTACCTTTCCCCAGTGAAGCAGGCGGCAGCTAACATCAGAGCCCGAGCGAAACGACTTCAGCACTCTCCATCACGGGGTGGCTGGTACACTTCTCCAAGGCTGAAGACTGCAGAATCTCAGAGCTGCTCTGTGAAACCTGCTTCTGGACTAGCCCTCAGTATGCCAGATGTTTGGACACTGATGAATGATGACGATGATGATGGAGCTGCTAGTGGCACAGAAGGTGAGGAACATGGCACAGATGTCGACAGTCAGCTGGAGGATGAGTGTGAAGAAGATTCATCGGCTCCATCAGCTAAACAGCCACCTTCTTTGTGCGTTGAACTTTTTGGCATTATTTCCATTTTTCTGAAACTAAATGACGTACTCAGTTAGTTCTTATGCATACATCTTGCTTATGTATACAATTGTATGTTTTCTGTTGAATTCAATGTCGTCAGTTTTATGATTGTTTTCATAACATTACACTGTCATCATCAGTTTTGTGACAAGCTTGTGATACTTGTTTTTCATAAGGTTGCTAATACAATGTAGCCTGTTAATTGTCAGGAATGAAAAGCAGCGGAATGATACTGATGCAACAGCTAACAGATCAAAATGCAAGAAGCAGCTTTCAGTTGCTTCTCAAGAGTCAACAGACCCAGCATTCTTTGCATTGCAGGTATTGTGATTGCTTTATCCTCCTGCCCGCTCCTGTTATTATAGCAACTAGTATATTTTTGTCAGATGTACTGGAAGGTTTTTTTTGGTTATTTGGCTCAAATATAAACTGCTGCATGATAATAACTCTATGATGATTGATAGTTTTTAGCTTTGCTGAAAACTCATCTTACTCATTTAACTCATACCTTTGTTCTGTCCATCTAGTAACTGCTGATGCCTCATATTCAGTCCCGATTCTTATTACGTAATTGTCGATTGTACACATATGAAAATCCATGCGTCATTCTTCCGTTATCAGTTGTGGTGTGGTAGTTTAATTTGTGGTTATTTTGAAGATGATAGCATTAAAAGAGTATAATGTGGATGTTGAAAGTCATGAGCTAATTACAGCTGTTTTACTGTTATGATGTCTTGCATTTTTCATTTTTTATGCACTTGTCTCTAGAGAAGTATCATGGACACAAAGTTTGCGGAACAGTTTCTGGAACGAGTCTATGCAGCCCTACATGCTGCAAATGACAGTTGTCTATACATGGAATTTGTGCGTCTGTTGAACGACTTTGGTGAGAAGCAGAAAACATCAGATTCTGTGCCACAGGTGCAGTTATGTGCTGTCCTACATCTGAACCTTACTTATAACATATGCTACTTGCGGTTCAACTTTTTGTTTTTGACATGAGTCAGTTTGTGTCAGTGTAATAATGTAATGTGTAATTATTTTTGCCAGCCAGCTCAAAAGTCAAAAGTAGCTGCTTTTTGCCTAATAGCATCATTTCTAGTGTCATTTAAAATTTCTCTACAGTTTTGTAATAGTTGTGTTCATTTATAGTTATATCGTGAAGTGAAGAAGCTGTTGTCTTCTTACCCCCACCTAGTGAGTCAGTTTTCCTCTTTTCTGCTGCCGGGTCAAGCAGTGGAGTGTGACTGTTTGATGGACAATCTTCTGTACACGAAGGCTGACAAATGCATATCTGCACTACAGGTTAGCCATTAGAACCTTCATGAACGTTGCATTAGTTCTTAATATCATTGAACTTGACGTGTTTTCAGTGAATTTGAGTTGATGAGCCGCTATTGTACAAGTCAAGTGTGGGGGTTTTCATCTCGGATATGTAAACTAACTCTGTATTATATGTCACGTGTTAGTAAGCACAAGTAAATGATCTGTGATTCTGCTGAATTCTTTTTTCTCTCACTAGTGAGTGACATTAGCTGGGATTATAGTCAGTCTAGTGTTGATGAAACAGTTTGCTTGATGGCATTGTTTCAGCATAGACACTAGCATCTCTGTGCCGATTGAGCACAACTTTTTTATCCATAATTTCTGGGTGTTACATTATAAACGTTTTATTTCACTTGTATTGTGACATTTTTTGTAGATTTTGTGGTATTTTTACTATTTAAACTGCTATAAAAACTGAGAATAAAATCAAATATAGGTAAGATGTGTTGTTGCATGTTGCGGCTTTCAGCATCATCTTGAGAGAAATCCACCACGAATACGTCGCCGAGTGATGCGTGCTTTCACCAAGTGGTCAGAAGGAACAATCACTGATAAACAGTTGAAGAACGTCATCTTGCCGTTGCTACGACATTCACCGTCTCTTGCTGAAGAGTTTACAGAGTTTTTTGATGACTGCCCCACTTCACAGTGGTACTATTATCTGTGTTGTAAAAAATTACTAAACTGGTCATTGCTATGGATGTTTCATACAATTGTGTTATGTGTTTCAATGCCTACTATAGGAAGTGTGAAATTTGATGCAACAAGGAGCCACCAGAATGGCAGACCACCAGTGAAGTCTTTTTTTATTGCTGGACGCTGTCCTGCATGTTGTCAGCTATAATTTGTCAAATCTTACCTGATTTTCCAAAAAAATTACCATTAGAAAGCCTATGAAATTTGCAACCTAAGTGTGTTCCATCTTCCATCACACCTTAAGTATGTCGCTGCACTACTTTGGGAAGTTAAAAGTTCAAATTTTCTGCAAATAGGATAAAAATGAAAATCAAATGCATTAATTTTTACATGCACCAATTTAATGTACCTCGCTTACTTACTTATTGCTGTACTTTCTGGTTCCTATTAAGTATTCTTTGAAAAAGCATACTGTTTTGTGCAAACAGGCCTAAATGTTAACAGCACCCTGCACACTGGGCGTGTGACACTGTACAACATTTCCACTAAGCGACACCTTTTCCAACAGAACAAATCTGTAGCCATCAAGCAGCGCCGACCTCATTCTGGTCTACAGTGAGATATGGGGCATTATCCATTGGCGAGTTTGTCGTTTAATGTTAACAAATTGATTTAGCACTTCCTGCATTAACCACAGCATGAGTGACTACAGTTGACAAGTGGCAATACCATCTTTGATTATGTGTACGGGCAAATTATGGACATGTGAGCAACTGGTGTGACAGTATTAATATCCATTTAGCCATATGACATGTAATATCTCATTTTTATCACATATGGTAGAATATGTAAGTTGTATTTTTTGTAATTTATAACAAATTTGGACTTTTGACTGCCCAAGGTAGTGCAGCAACATACTTAAGGTGTGGTGAAAGATATTAATATATTTTTGTAACAAATTTCATACGCTTTCTAGTGGTGAAAGAATTTTGAAAATTATTTAAGGTTTGACAGAATTATAGCCAACAACATGCGGCACCTTTTTTTGTGACACAGTGTAGTTATATTATCACATTATTGTGTGTAGGCGGGATGAAGATTTTGAGCTTGTTACACTTCCGGACAGTGACAGTGAATTAGAGTCGGGAGAATTTGCTGAATTTGAGAAGGTAATCATCGTCGTCATCATCATCATGAGATTTATAGTGTACCTATTACCATTACAGGACGTGGTCATTAACATCGTCAACACACATTGAAAGCCGCACTGAAAAAATGTGTCATTAAGAGTTTTTTCATAAATAAATAATAAAGAATCCAGGATCAACGACAGCGTATAGGTCCTCAGCTAGAGTGTACCACACAGGGGTCTGCATGCACAAAGGCACGCTTACCAAACTTGGTGCATAGCCTTGGCAGTGAGAAGTTGTATGTTTGTTATTTGGGTACCAACTTTGGTCCATTAAATGTTACTTACTGTCAGTTGAATGCTACGGCGATGAACTAACTGTTGTGTTATCAATTGTTGTACAGTTCTGTCATGTTATGTGCTTCTGACAAAGTTTTTGTTGATAGTTAACAGTCATTATTACTGTGATTCTGGAATAACAGCAGCTTCTTTGATATAAAGTTGTTGTTTTAAAAGTTAGGGTACATTTTCTGAGACTTTTGTTGTTGTTTTCTGTTACTGTTGCCTGAACTGAAATGAATGGATCTTTCTTACAGCTGAAGGTACGTTGCATTAAGCTCACCAACCCTCTTATTACTTATGGTACTTTTTTCTCGGCTCTGGCTGCTACCAGAAAAGTTCTATGTTCAACACATCTTGGAAAATAACAATTCCTCATACTGAACATTATTTATATTTGCCAAATTTGAATGTTTTATTTGAAAACTTACAGCAGTCTGTTGTTTTTCAGACACAGTTTAATATGACATCTGTGTATTAAGGTGGTACTCGACGGTCGCAATGACAGCGATGGGTTCGGCACAGTACAGTGTCCATGTCAGTGTCACAAGATAATGTCAACCAGTTTGTCGACCAACAGTCGCAGTGTGTCACTAAAACATTGTCAGTCTTGTGCACTCAAGGTTAGTAGCACTGCATCAGGGGTGTGGTGTTTGCCATTAGATTTGTTAATTATATCATCCAGTCAATCAGCTAATTAATCCTAGGCTTACATCGAGCTTGACAAGCTGTCCTAGTGTCCTGGCTCTACGTAATATGGTAAGAAGTCAAGACCTGCTACAGCTAAAGTGTATGTCTGAAAAGTGAAATTCAGAATCTTCAAACAGGGCTCTACAAAATATAATGAGTAATATATGGGGTTGTTATCGGTGGCTCATTTTACCATTATTTTTTCACATGACATGTACCTCCCTGTCAGCTTATTTGCACATTTTTATTGTATTTTAGCATTTAACTCAGATCAGTTTGGAAAATTGCTGTTATAACAGTTTCTATATTTTTGTGTTTTCTTAACCATCTCCATAGATACTTAATTATGGGTGTGTCTTATTCTGTTGTTCTTTGGACATTAAATTGTTTAAATTATTATTGTGCAGGTTATTCGTGGTCGTTTCTACATGCAGTTGACGGACAGAGTGCTTCTGCCGGCAACTTTCTCATACGCTGGCGGTGTGCAGAATTCCAGCTCGCCGCATGCAAATGGTGCCACCCAACAGACCGAGGCGGCGACTGAGACTGGCAGCAATGATGTTACACTGCCTAATGCCACTGATGAAGGCCAAATTGATGGGGTGGAGATTACAAATGCATGTGGTATAATTAGCTCTGTGGAAACAGACAAGCAAGCATCTGCAACTGACCATGGTGGACTAAATCCTCTAAACACTGCTGGTGGCATATCAGTCATGACTATGTCACTAGTTGACTTTCCAACCTACATCCACAGTGTGGTAGAGGTGCAGCCGCTGCCTCTGACAGCTGTCCACGTCGACGGCACATTACAGCATTCAGCTGATGCTGCTAACATTGTAGTTACAGATTCGACTGTGCCTTCTGATGGCCAGTCTTGTAATGATGTCGCTGTTTCAACGATGCCAGTTAGCAGCATATTCACAAACTGTGATGACGCTGCATTGGTTCAGCAACCTGCCGAATGGACACGGTATGCTGCAGCTTTCTGTCTACTTAAACTACATTTTTCTTATTTGATGTGTTCATTATATATTATGCTGTTTAATGTTCTACTTATGTGTATTAGCGATATTTGGTTTAATCCTACTGATGGACAGGTTCTAGTCATGTGGTGTCTAAAATCATCGTGAAGTAGGCTAAATCTTGCAAACATACACAACAGGGCTTCCTTGCGAAATCAACTCTCTATGAGTGCAGCAAGCAGCAGATCATGAACCACATGGTCCACACAGGTGCATTAACATATTTTGAAGGTTTGCATACACTGCACGATATGAAAGATTGTGCATACAGCAATACAGCATATTGGTGTAAAGTATGTAAAAGCACTTTGAAATGGTAATGAGTAACTTTTGTTACTTGTGCTTTTTGCATTGATCTGGTATGTGTTTTTCATCTTTACATCATTTTGTTTAGTTAACTAATAACTTGCATTCAGTGTATTCAGTGTATTGCTTAAAGGGATGTAGTTATGTGTTTAGCAACATATGCATGTGTTATGTTCATGTGTGTGTGTGTGTCTCTTCACTAGTGAGCACGACAGTTTGATACTGGAGTTGTGTCGTGAGCATGGTCCATCATTTGACACCTACAGCCACATATCAAACGTACTGAAATGCCACTCAGCTAACGATGTATGCTTAGCATTCTGTGCCAGTTTGAACTGCACTGATTTTGCTGAACATTTTTAGTTTTTAAAGCTTATTGTTAAGTTGTAAATTTCTGTCAGTTGCCATTCCTTCATGATTTTTTTAATCAATTTGAGGCAGCTGTTTTATGTCTTCTAATGCATTAAATTGTCATATTGTTTCTAACAATGAACAGTTATTATATAAACTGACAAGATTTTTTTGCATTGCGATGAATAGTTTGATTATGTCCATCTTGTGCAGTATTCTGTAATGCGTTTTCTTGACGTTCTGTAATTTCAATGTTACTTTCGTAGTTATTGTAGTGTATATGTTGATACTGCTGGCTAGATTTCATGGAATGCATCTAGTTTTTAAAAAGACTGCTGCAACAGTTGACAAAGATTACTGGGAAACTTATTTGTGATCATGTGTTAAATCAGCCTGTATCCAAAAGTCAAGAGTGTGTATACATGTGACATGAATTGACAAATGTACTTAATCTATTTTTGCTGAATTAGTAATATTTATTGAACCTGAGATCTTGTCGATTCACTTTATTTCGTACGTTTTGTTTGACAGGTTGCAAGTCGATTTGCTTATCTGCTGAGTTTGTTTGCAATGCTCGAGGAAGAGGAGCCGACAGCCAGCTGGCGAAATGGAAATGTGTGAACTGTGAAGCCTTGTTGTTGCTGTTAGCCAGAGTCCGCTAGTACTTGTGCAGTTGTGTTCATTCGAAGTTCTGTCTGTGTGACATAATTTCATAACCATATTTAATTATTTATTTATGTTTTACAAATTTACATTCTGATGCCTGCTGACTTTTTTCAGTCATGTGACAAACTAATATAGATCGTCGTCGTCGTTAACGCGTAGTCGGCTGGGACCGTAGCGTCGCTCTCGAGTGACCGCGACCAATGGCTTGCCTCCACAGAGTCGCAATGGGAACGTTGTTGTCACGGCGGAGTTGGTCGGTCCATTT
>Ga0126335_1000905_pt1 | contig 15521 bp, 10 predicted proteins | sample OlaspJWI45metaG_FD_108409 | JGI IMG/M metagenome (GOLD analysis project Ga0126335, IMG submission 108409) | Marine gutless worms symbiont microbial communities from Oahu, Hawaii - Olavius sp. 1 OAHU.JWI-45 metaG | ecosystem: Host-associated > Annelida > Digestive system > Unclassified | place... | reverse complement strand
TTGGTTTCCGCTTGGTCCATGGTATACTCCTTTCTTTAATTGTGCCCGGAATTGAGCAACTAAAGAAGCTATATACCAATTTGAATTTTTTTTCCGCCGCGTAGCGGCTTCGTCCAACAATGCACGCGAGTATACAAAAATGGCTAAAATAAAAAGTCCCAAGCGCCCAAATGATTGGAGCGCCGAAGATAAACTCAAACTGGTCATGGAAGCTGCATCTCTGGATGACCAACACTTGGGCGAATTTCTGCGCAAAAAGGGCCTGCACCAGACCCACCTGGAACAGTGGCGTGTGCAGATGTTAGATGGTCTTCAAAACGGCTTTTCTAAAAAGAAAGCCAGACAGAAAAAAGCAGAGGCCAAACGTATCCGAGCCCTGGAAAAGGAGCTCAAGCGAAAAAACAAAGCTCTGGCGGAAACAGCGGCTCTATTGGTTTTGAAAAAAAAAGTCCACGAGATCTGGGGGGACGAGGACGATCCCACAGCCGGGAGCAACGGCAAATGATCATCCATCTGATTGATAAGGCCGTTGCATCCGGTGCGCGTCTTAAAAACGCTGCCGCCATCTTGGGGCTCAGTGCCCGTACGATCATCCGATGGCGTCAACAAGACGGCGGTCAAGATCAGCGAAAAGGCCCTTCGACAGCCCCTGCAAACAAGCTGAGCGAGCAGGAACGGCAACAGATCCTGGATATCTCCAACAGTGTGCCGTTCCGGGATCTTTCGCCCAAACAGATCGTGCCCAAACTGGCCGACCAGGGTGTTTACCTGGCTTCTGAATCGACTTTCTACCGCGTTCTCAAAGAGCATAAGATGCTGACCCAACGTCTGGCTTCAAAACCGGCTGTTTCTCGTGGTCCAAAGGAACATGTTGCCACCGGGCCGTGCCAGGTGTGGAGTTGGGACATCACCTACATGAAGACTTCCGTTAAGGGTCTATTTTTCTATCTTTACATGATTGTCGATATCTGGAGCCGCAAAATTATTGCCGCCCAGGTCTTCGCTGAAGAATCCATGGACCACAGCGCGATGTTATTGGCCCATGCATGCATGACCCATGGTGTGCAACCTGAAGAACTCGTGCTTCACTCCGACAACGGCGGACCAATGAAAGGTGCCACCATGCTGGCCACTTTGCACAGACTGGGAGTCATCCCTTCCTTCTCAAGACCCGGCGTCAGCAATGACAATCCGTATTCTGAATCGCTTTTTCGGACCATGAAATATCGACCCGAATATCCCTCAAAACCATTTGAAAACATTGAGCAGGCGCAGTCCTGGGTCGATGGCTTTGTCTTCTGGTATAATACACAGCATCTGCATAGTTCAATTCGCTACGTGACTCCCGATGATCGCCATTTTGGTCGAGAGGAACATATCCTGGCCAATCGTCGAAAAGTATATGAAAAGGCCCAGAGCCGAAATCCGAATCGCTGGTCAAAGAATATACGCAATTGGAATCCTGTATCGATGGTAAGGTTGAATCCTGAAAAAAAGGACCAAACCAGCCAGATGCATCGCTTAAAAAAGGCAGCATAAGTTATGGCTCAGGTGACAACTCTCTTGACGCGCGCCGTATGTGAAATCAACAAAGTTGTCCGGTGTTTGTGCCTCGGATATACTGACGGATAGGGATGACCCATCCAGATAAATCTCCACGACATTGGTGGGACCTCGATTGATAATGGTAACCTGATGCCATCCACCATCATTGAACGCGGCTGCAACCGCACTGCCCTCAAGCTCCATAACGTCTTCATCCCTGAGGTGGTTGCTTAATTTATCTACGGCGGCAGAGCCGTTGTTTTCAGTGTTCAACTGCATCGATACCGCGGTAGTCGTGCCGTCGTTGTATGTGCCCAGTGCCACGGCTTGAGTGGTCTGGGTTGTCTTTATCCAGAATGCGTAGGTGGCATCCGTCAGGGTCGAGCCGAAGTTGCCCATGGTCCCGACGTCGATAAAATTATCAATCCCATCAAAAACCTGGGCATTGCCGATCTGTCCGCTCGTGGTTTTAGCAGGCGTTTTGCCGCTGTCGCCGCTGCCGCCCTGACCGTGATTACCCGAACCGCTGCTATCCTCGAATTCGTCCGCCGTGCCGTTGCCGTCTTCATCCAGGTGCCAGACGCCCACGAAGTCGGTATCCCAGACGTTGGCCTTGTCCTGCTGGTCGGTGGCCCCGGCATTGCCGTAGTACATGTAAAGGGTTTCATCCACGCCGGCGGTAATGTCCAGCTTGACCCAGGCTGTAAGATCACCACTGGCCTTGGTGAAGGTTTCGATCTCATGGGGCAGCTTGGTCACCCCGTCTTCGGTGGTAAACAAAATGTCGAAGCCGTCGGCCCGGGCTTCGGCCTGCAGGTCGGCATCGCCGGTCAGGATAACCGGCACCGGAAACCCATTGACCGATTTGCAAAAGTCCAAACCGTCCAGGATAACCGCCTTACGGTAAGGCCAGGCGGTGTCGTACCAGGGGGTGGAAGGCGTCACATAAACGCTGGGCAAAGCCACGATCGGGCTGCCGCCGGAAACGGCCGTGGCCGGGATCGTGGCCGTGATGGTCTCGGTGGCCGTAATGTCATAGGCGACAATGGCCGGCAGGGTGATGGTCACCACCGTATCGCTGGTACGCACCACATCATCTACTGAAATGCCGGTTTTGACCACCGCATCCCAGCCGGTCGCCTCGGCCTGGGCCGAATCGATACCGTCTCTGATGTTCTGGCGCTCGGCGTCAAAGGTACCCCCGGCCGCCACCCAGGTATCGTCGGTCAGGGTCAGGATGATGGTGGAGCCGCCGGCCCGAATGTCCACCTCGGTGTCGTCGGCTACCGTGCCGCTAAGGGCCGCGGTTGCCGATGAAACACTGACATCGAAGGTGGGCGCGGCCACAATCGGGCTGCCGCTGGCAACGGCCGTGGCTGGGATGGTTGCCGTGATGGTCTCGGTGGCCGTAATGTCATAGGCGGCAATGGCCGGCAGGGTGATGGTCACCACCGTGTCGCTGGTGCGCACCACATCATCTACTGAAATGCCGGTTTTGACCACCGCATCCCAGCCGGTCGCCTCGGCCTGGGCCGAATCGATACCGTCTCTGATGTTCTGGCGCTCGGCGTCAAAGGTTCCATCGTCCGCCACCCAGGTGTCGCCGGTCAGGGTCAGGATAATCGTTGAGCCGCCGATGCGAATGTCCAGTTCCTCATCGTCGGTTACCGTGCCGGTAAGTGCGGCCGCGGGGTTCACGGTCACCGCCTGCGAGTTGTTGTCGCCCGCATCACCGTCGGCATTGCCGGCCGTGACGGCCTGGGCCGCGACCGCGGTGGCGGTGTCATCCACCGTGGACGTAAAATCAGCACTGCCCGTGCTGCCCGGCGCATCGGCATCGAAGACCACCTGGATGACCTGACCGTTGCCGCCCTGATCACCCAGGGTCACGGTGATGTCCTGTCCGGTGATCGATGCACAGTACTCACCGGCGGCCGGGCTCGGGCAGCTGGCTATTTTGCCCGTGCCGCCCAAGGAGACCGTCGTAACACTCATGTTGGCATAGCTGGCTGGGGCGGTGATCACCACCTGGTTGACCCCGGTGTCGCTGGCACCGACGGTGGGCAGAATATCGTAGGTGAAGGCATTGCCGATGCTGCCGGCGTCCACGGTGTTGGGGGCAATCTCGGCCACGGCCGAAGTCACAGCCGAGGATTGGGTCGGACCGGTGCCGCCTACAACCCCGCCGGCGGTGCAGACCTCGGCTTCGATCCAAACGGGGGAGCGGGCAATGTTGGATATGCGGACTTCATCAACTGAGCCGTCAAAATAATTGTTTGTAGATCTTCTCGCACCGATAAACAGATTGCCGCTGAAGTCCGCCAGCGTGCCGTCGGAATTCGTTCCGCTTCCCACAAGGCCGCCGTCTACGTAGAGTTTCATTTCCAGGCTGTCCATCACCGCAACGACGTTGTGATATTCTGTCGTCCCGATGACAGTATCGTATACTCCCACATTTCCGCCGCCGATGTCCTCGCGGATCTGCACCGAACCCCCGCCGTCGGAGATACTTTTCAGGCCCCAGCCATTTGAGGTTGATTCATACTTATTGAGAAACCATTCTCCTCCAACACCAATCTTCACCCAACAGCTAAATGTCACGTCGACTGGCGCAAAATCATTGGAAACCTGTATATAATCATCCGTTCCGTCAAAATACTGGCCAAAGCCAATCTTTCCGGTTGTCCTCTCATTATTGTTCTGGGTGCCGTCGTAATTCGGGGAGGTGGAATCCGAGTGAGACCCGCCGGTGCCCTCGTCAACCACATCCTCTGCCAGGTGCCACACACCCAAGAAGTTGGCATCCCAGACGTTGGCCGTGTCCTGCTGATCGCCGGCCCCGGTATTGCCATAGTACATGTAAAGGGTCTGATCCACGCCGGCGGTGATATCCAGCTTGACCCAGGCCACCAGATCGCCGCTGGCCTTGGTGAAGGTTTCGATTTCATGGGGCAGCTTGGTCACCCCGTCATCGGCGGTAAACAGAATGTCGAAGCCGTCGGCCTGGGCATCGGCCTGCAGGTCGGCATCGCCACTGAGGATGACCGGAACCGGAAAGGCATTGACCGTGGTGCAGAAATTCGTGCCGTCCAGGATGACCACTTTGCGGTAAAGCCAGTTGCTGTCGTACCAGGAGTTATCAATAGTAACATAAAAGTTGGGGGCGGCGACGATTGCGCTTCCGCCGGTGACGGCCGTGGCCGGAATCGTGGCCGTGATGGTCTCTGTGGCCGTAATGTCATAGGTGGCAAAAGCAGGCAGCGTGACGGTCACCACAGTGTCGCTGGTGCGCACCACATCGTCGACTGAAATGCCGGCCTTGACCACTGCATCCCAGCCGGTGGCTTCGGCCTGGGCCGAATCCAGCCCGTCGATGATGTTCTGGCGCTGCGCATCGAAGACCCCTCCGGCCGCCACCCAGGTGTCACCGGTCAGGGTCAGGATGAGGGTGGAACCACCGGCGCGAATCTCTGTCTCACTGTCGTCGGTCACCGTGCCACTCAGGGCGGCCGTGGCGTTCACGGCAACCGTTTGGGAGTTGTTGTCGGCCCCGTCGCCGTCGGCATTGCCGGCGGTGGCGGCCTGGGCCGGGACAGGGGTGGCGGTGTCATCGACCGTGGAGGTAAAACTGGCACTGCCCGGTGCACCCGGTGCATCGGCATCAAAAACCACCTGGATGACCTGACCGTTGCCGCCCTGATCGCCCAGGGTCACGGTGATATCCTGTCCGGCGATCGATGCGCAGTATTGGCCGGCGACCGGACTCAGGCAGTTGAGGCTTTTGCTCGTGCCGCCCAGGGAGACCGCCGTGACATTCAAATTGGCATAGCCGGCCGGGGCGGTGATCACCACCTGATTGACCCCGGTGTCGTTGACACCGACGGTGGGCAGAATATCGTAGGTAAAAGTATTGCCGGTGCTGCCGGCGCCGACCGTATTGGGGGCGATCTCGGCCACAGCCGAGGTCACGGCCGGGTAGTCTGGCGGTCCGGTGCCGCCCACCACGCCGCCGGCGGTACAAACTTCGGCCTGAATCCAGGCGGGTGAGCGGACGATGTTGGAGATGCGCACCTCGTCGATCTGACCATCGACATCGTAGGAGGTTCCGCCACCATCGAATGTACCTATGGTGACCGGAGCCGTGGTGTTGGACATGCCATCGTAAACCCCGTCATTGTCAAGGATAAGTGCCTGTGCAACACCATCGATATAGAGATTTATACCGACACTGGTATTGCTGCCATCATAAGTGGCCATGACGTGCTGCCAGCTGCCCGAAACCGTGGCTACCGTTTCCTGACCGATGGTGTCACGATTGCTATCGTCAAGCGTAAGGCCCAGGTGGCCGTCGCTATGGATCCAGAAATCCCATTCACCACCATGTGCAGGTAACCAATTCTTGCCAACAATTTCGGCTGAGGCGGTATCGCCTTGGATCCAGGCAGACACGGAAAAGGCACTGTCGGTCCCACCGTTTCCAAAACTCAAAGCGTCATTATCGGCGATTTGAATGAAATCACCTGATCCATCAAAGTCCTGCGCGCCCGCGATCTTGCCGGCAATCGGTCCATTGTTGGTCTGGGTGCCGTCATGGGCGCCGGTGGAGTCGTCATGGGTACCGCCGGTGGTATTATCGGTCACCTGCTCCTCCAGGTGCCAAACGCCCACGAAGTTGGCATCCCAGACGTTGGCCGTGTCCTGCTGGTCGGACGCGCCGGCATTGCCGTAGTACATGTAAAGGGTCTGGTTCACACCATTGACAATGTCCAGCTTGACCCAGGCTGTAAGGTCACCGCCGGTCTTGGTGAAGACTTCGATCTCGTGGGGCACCTTGGAAGTGCCGTCATCCAGCGTAAACAGGAGGTCGTATCCGTCCGCTCGGGCGTAACTTTGAAGGTCGGTGTCGCCGCTGAGCGTTATTGGAACCGGAAAATTGTTAACTGTTTGGCAGAAATTGGAGCCGCCCAGGTTAACCGCTTTGCGGTAGAGCCAGTTGATATCGTACCATGAGGCTTCCTCGGAGCCGAGGGATCTAAGGAATCCACCGACACCCGGGTCGAACTGGTTGTTGTACTCGGTCTGGATCCAGTCGGCACTGCGGGCTGCACTGGCCAGTCGGATTTCATCCATGCGGCCGTTCGGGCTGTTGTTGAAGCCTTCTGTGTTGCCGAGGGTCAGGCTACTGTCGGCGTCCAGAATGGTTCCTGTCGTCGTGGCTGTTATCGTACCTAAATCGCTGCCATCGATATAGATTCGAACGGTGGTACCATCGAGCATCCCCACGAGGTAGTGCCAACCCCCGGTGGATAGCGGACTATTGAGGTAGGCGTTATATTCTGTTCCCCCAGAATTCACCCACGCCATAAAGGGCCATCCAGAACTATTGAGGTAGAGCTGATAAGCAAACCATGGCGGTGTTCCATGGTTTTTCTGCATGAACATCATGCTGTTGGGGATTGCATCGATGTTCACCCAGGCCGAAAATGACATATCGCCGGAGGGCGTTTGTCCGGCATTGTCGGCAACGGAAATGGCATCGTCGACCTGGTTGGCAAAGCGGTCGGCACCGGCGATAAGACCGGTTGCACTGGTCGTCCCGCCGTCCCCATCCTGGAAGTTTTGGGGCGTGCCATCATTGTTGAGCACATTGCCGGTGGAATCATCATGTCCCCCGGCAGTGCCGTCGTTCGGCGTTTCATCCAGGTGCCAGACCCCGATGTAGCCATTGGACCACACATTGGTCGCATCCTGCTGGTCGGCCGGCACGGTGGCATAGCCGTAGTACAGATAGAGCGTGAAATCGCTGCCATTGGTCAGGCCCGGGGCCGGGATTTTGACCCAGGCAACCAGCTCACCGGTGCCATTGTCGAATTTTTCGATTTCATGGGACAACTTGGAGGTGCCGTCATCCAGGGTGAAGAGCAGATCCCAGCCATCGGCCCGGGCGGCGGACAGATCGGTGTCGGTGATGGAGATCAAAACCGGAAAATCGGTGTGTGGGCCGCCAACTATCTGGCTGCCGTCGATGGTGATGGCCTTGCGGTAAGCCCAGTTGCTGTCGTACCAGGCGGCATAGGCCGTGGAAGCAATTTGAGGGATAAGAAACAGGCCGAAGATCAGAAAAAACAATAGCAACCGCGTTGGAAAATTGACGCAAAACACCTGTCCATGCGCCGCTACAAGGTACGCATTTCTGCTGGCCGGTAAACCGGATAAGTCAAAGTGCGGTTTTTTTGTTCTTCTGTTTCTGGCCATCAATCGAATTACAGATCTGTGTTGGAATCAGGTTTTCCTGCCCCTAAATATCGGCAATAATTATCATTTCTTAAGAATATATTCCGGAACAGTCCTGTTATGAGCATATTTCGTGCCACAGCCGGCACTGAGCAATAAACGATTTAATTTCAACTCGTTAACAAGATATGAGGATAGAATGGCGGTAATTGCGCTTCGTTTTTGGGGAATATGCCCCATGTATTTTGGGGGATATGGCACAACCTTTTGTCAGTGGTCCGTCGTCAGTTGTCCGTAGCAAGATAGATGTAATAGCCACGAATTTTCACGAATTCACACGAATTGGTAAGAGCCGTTACGCAAATATTATTTGCTATTTTTCTTGTCGTCTTTGCATGAAGCTATTTAATTCGTGAAAATTCGTGCTAATTCGTGGCTATAAAAAAACGGGCCGCCGGCACCATTGCCGGCGGCCCTGGAGGAGGAAAAAGATGAAGATATGGTACTAATGCAACAACTGCGCTCTCACGACATCTGCCATTGGGCGGCCCGGTTGCGGGCAAGTCCGTCAGCCCATCTGGGGTCTTCGTTCAGATGGACGACCGCTTTGCGCCGCTTGCGCAGATGCATACAAAGGGTCGCCAGCAGAATTTTAAACGGAAACGGTTTGAGTAAAAAATCATGTATGCGGGCTTGATAGGACTCGGCCACCAGCGCCGTGTCGGATGATTCGCCGCACAGTATTTTTATGGTATCCGGATATTCCAGGCGTATCTGCCGGAAAAAGTCCATGCCGCTCATGCCGGGCAATTCGTTGCAGCAGATGATGGCATCAAAGTCATCCAGTTGAACGGCCTGCAGGGCAAATTCGGCCGAATTGTAGGCTTGTACGTGCAGGCCCGATTCTTCGAAGGCCAGTTCCATCTCATCCAGAAACATCGGGTCATTAACGATTAACAGTGTTTTGATTCCATTCAGTTGCTCGATCAGTTCCATTGGGTGTCCTTTTCAGCTCAGCGTGAGAATGAGAAATCGTCAAAGTGTTGCTATCAGCTTGAGCAAATACCGTACCAATTTGCAAAATAAGTTGTTTTTATATTATTTACAGATAGATACAGGATTTAGCCTGAAAAGTGGGGTAAGCGGAACAGCGGGCATTTTGGGGGAAATGGCGCATGACAGTTGTGTTATTTGCCACAATCTGGGTTCCTTTGACCGTTGCAACAAAGATTCGATCCCCTTTTGAAACTCATCAAAAAGTTAGGTCAGTTTTGACGGTTTAGTCAGTTTCGTCATCCCGGCCAAGGAGCACCAGCGACGCGAGCAGGGATCCAGAAAAATCGGTCTGTGAGCAAAGCGCATGTGGCACTTAAACGAGCAATGGATAGCGCTGAAGCTTCACTACGTGCCCGGATCTCGCCGGAGGCTCGTCCGGAATGACGGATATAACAAAATTCTTAACCAATGTGAGATAGTACAGTTTCAGATTCGTTCAATCCGGTTTTTTCGCATAGCAGCCCGGATGTATCCTGGATCATGGAATTCTATCTTTTTTATCATTTTCCTGGCGACCGGGTATCTTTGCAGCTTACATGTTGACAGTTAAATTATTGATCGTTATGTCTATCATTAAATAATATAATGTTATTTATTTATTATCTTTTGTTTTTCTTCTTATGGGTATGCCGGAACGTTCAATTACAGGACACTCATGGTACAGAAATCGATTGAAAGTCATTTGCCGGTAGCGGTGCGCCAGGTTATCAAAGAATTGGGCGAGCTGATCGCACTGGGACGCAAAGAAAAACGGTTTACCCAGGCTGAACTGGTCGACAGCATCGAGACACGCTGGAATGATGCGGCCGATTTAGCACAGTTAAGTATTTTTGAATCGGATTTGCTGAGGAGAGGGACGGTGCTTTCCCCGGGCATCTATTCTTGAAACTGGAAGTTAAAAATTTGAAAAGGGATGGACACAGATCAATACAGATTGAACGATATAAACATTCCTATCTGTGGTAATTTGCGTAAATCTGTGTCCTATTTTTCTGATTTCACTTGTCGCGTGGTTTTCTTTTGCAACGGACCAAGGACCACGGATAACTGACATTGGGTGACCTTGCCTGAATTCGTGGCTATTTTATTTTCTTCACGGACCACAGACAACTGACAACGGACTATTTTACTTCTCAATTCCCAGCTTCTTGCGGCGATAGCGGAACGTGTCGCGGCTCATGTTGAGGAGTTTGGCGGCCTTGCTTTCGTTATTATTGGCAATGGACAGAGCGGTATCAAAATAGTGCTTCTCAATCGCGTTCATCACCGTCGGCAGGTCGACACCTTCAGGAGAAATATCCGGCAGCCGGAACCGCGCGCCCATTTCACCCGGGCCCAATTCGTTGCTGCGAGGATCCAGTCCTATGTGTTCGGCCTCAAGATCCGGTCCGTCGGCCAGCAGGACGGCTTTTTCGATGATATTTTTCAGTTCGCGCACGTTGCCGGTCCAGTCGTGCTCTTTCAGGATCTTTTCGGCTTCAGATGAGATGTTGGAGAAATCCTTGGCGAACTTTTCGGAAAATTCCAGCAGGTAATGCTTGGCGATTGGCAGTATGTCATCCCGGCGCAGGTTCAGAGAGGGCACCTCGATTTTGATGACGGCCAGGCGGTGGTAAAGATCTTTACGGAATACGTTGATTTCGGCCATTTCCAACAGCTCTTTGTTGGTGGCAGCCACGATGCGGGTTTTTACGTTCATTTTGCTGGTGCCGCCGACCCGATAAAATTCACCGTCTTCCAGAAAACGCAGGAGCTTGGCCTGGGCTTCGGCACTCAAATCGCCCACTTCGTCCAAAAACAGGGTTCCTTCGGCCGCCTGTTCCACCAGGCCTTTTTTGCCGGCTTTGCCGGCACCGCTGAAGGCGCCTTTCTCGTAGCCGAACAGCTCACTTTCGATCAAGTCCTTGGGGATGGCCGCGCAATTGACACTGACCAGCGGTCCTTCAAAATTGGGGCTGCGGTAGTGAATCGCTTTGGCGATCAGTTCCTTGCCGGTGCCCGTTTCGCCGAGCACCAGGACCGGGGTGTCCGGACTCTTGGCCACTTTTTTGACCAGTTCGATAACATCCTGGGTGGCATCGCTCTCACCGATAAAACGGGGCAGGTTTTCCTTTAAGTATTTTTCATGTAAAAGCTGGATTTCTTTGCGCAGACGGATGGTTTCCAGCGCGTTGCGCACGGTCACCATCAATGCTTCCATCTGCAGCGGCTTGACGATGTAATCGTAAGCCTTCAGTTTCATGGCCGATACGATGGTCTTGACATCCTCAAATGCCGTAATCATGACCACCGGCAAATGCGGATGGAGTTCTTTGATCTTCTCCAGGGCCTCGATACCGCTCATACCGGGCAGGCCGATATCCAGCAGGATCAAATCCGGGGCCTTATCCAGCATGGCCTCGATGGCCGATTCCGCATTCGGGAACGGCGTCACCTTGTAATGTTTCTTCAAAGCCAGAGAGATGCCCTCCCGGGCCACCTTTTCATCGTCTACGACATAGATGCTAAACTTGATCATGACCTGCCCAACCTTCTTTCAATGGGTAGCTCGATGTGGAACTCGGCACCGCCCCACAAACTGGATCCGACGGTAATCGACCCATTGTGATCGGCAATGATGCGCTGGGCTAAACTGAGCCCGATGCCGGAGCCACTGTTGTGGGTGGTAAAAAACGGGTCGAAAATTTTGTCCCGCACCCCCAGCGGAACACCCGGGCCGGAATCGGCGACGACAATAAATAGACTGTTGTGTCTGTGATCGGTGCTGATCCTCAAGATCTTCTCCCCGTCATTTTCATCCATCGCCTTGGCGGCATTGTTAATCAGGTTCAATATCACCTGCTCGATGAGCGGGCCATCGGCAAAACAGCGCGGCAGATCATCAGCCAGCAGCGTTTCAACTTTAACATCAATTTTGCGCATGCTGACAGCCGACAGGCTCAGGGCGTCTTTGACCGGTTCATTGATGTCAATCCGGCTCATCTCGGGCGCACCGGGACGTGAAAAATCCAGGACACGCTTGATTACCGATTCGATCTTATTCGAAGCCACCGACATCTGACCGACAATCTTCTGCATCATCCGAATATCATCGGGTTCAAATTCTTCCGAATCGACCAGGTCCTCCAGCGTGTACAGATAGGAATTGATGCCGGTAAGAGGATTGCGAATTTCATGGGCAATACCGGCCGCCACCCTGCCCAGCGAGAGCATTTTATTTTTTATGATGATCAGGTGTTCCAGCTCTTTGGTGCGGGTGATATCCATCATATTGATCAGGATGGCATCCGCGCCCTGGTATTTAAACATACTGGCCCGGCATTGCACCCAGCGCATATCAGCACTCGATTCCAGGTTTTTCGACCGGTAGAATCTCAAGTCGGTTTCTTCCGAACGGGCCTGGCCGGTGGCCAGCCGGCGGTAGCGATCGCTGACTTTTTTTCGATCCTCCGGATGAACATAATCGAGAATACCTTCATCCAGTTTTTCGGGAATATCGCCCAGCAGCGACTTTTGTTCGGGGTTCTGGTATACGATTTGGTTGTTCTGCACGATGGTAATGCCCATCAGTGAATTTTCAACCAGATCACGAAATCGCTGCTCACTTTCTTTCAATGCTGACTGGGACAACTGGCGTTCGTTGTCCAAACGCTTGTGATCAATGGCATTTTTTATGGTTCGCCGTATCATTTCGAGCTGAAAGGGTTTGCGCAAATAGCTGTAGGCACCGCTTTTGAGGGCATCCACGGCCGACTCGATGGTCGCATCGCCGGTCATCAATATAACCAGGGTAGATGGATAGTGCTGGAAAATCTGGGACATGGTTTCAAAACCATTTATTCCGGGCAAGCCAATGTCGAGCAGAACCAGATCGTATGATTCATTCGACATTAGTTCCAGCGCCTCGAACCCACTTTTGGCGCTCGCGAAGGCATAGCCCTGGCGCGTCAACATGGTCGCGAGGACCTCACCCACAATGTCATCGTCATCGACAATCAGAATCTTAGGAATGTAAGACATAGGCTCCTCAAGTGGGTCGACCGGCTTGGCCCCGGGTAAGGCGGAATTAAAAGCTGCATGGGTTTGATTCGGCATATTTTTATTTCTAATAATTAATCGGCCGGATGAATAACAACATTAAACCATTCGGAAAGGTGCTTAGAAGGAAATGTCGCAGTCGTATCCTGCGGGTTGACACAGCCGTGAATGTTTAGCATACCGATTCAGATCAGCTACAAGTGAAAGTTGCACCCATAAACATTATTTGTATTACATTAGCAGTATATCAATATTGCTTATTTTAGTCAATAGGTTACAGGAGACTGAAAGTTGGGAATTATATAAAAATGAACATCGAACATCGAACGTCCAACATCGAATTTTGAATGAAACAATATTCTGAGCCACACAGTGACAATGACAAATATAAACATAACAAATTCTAATCTGTTTCCATTTCTGTTTATTTGTGTCCTGTGTTGAGCGACCGTGCCGAAAGCCCGTTATTAGAATATCTGGACGGGTGTCACACAATCAAGATTGAAAATCGCGGAGGTAAGGATGAGTACGATTATCGAATTGGCTATTTTTCCCACTGACAAAGGTGAAAGCGTCAGTCCTTTTGTCGCCCGCTCGCTGCGGATCATCAAAGACAGCGGACTGGATTATGAGCTAAACCCTATGGGCACCTGCATCGAAGGCGAATTCAAGCAGGTCCTGGATGTCGTTGACCGTTGCTTTGCCGCCCTCGAACCGGACTGCGATCGCATCTACCTGACCTTAAAAGCTGACTATCGCAAAGGACCGCCGGGCCGGTTGAAAGGGAAAGTGGCGTCGGTGCAGGAGAAACTATAGATTATTGTCGTTTTAAAAAATGAACATTGAACATCGAACGTCCAACTCGCCTAAGATGAGCGAGCGCTTGTCCGCCTATCTGCGGATCGTTTGTTGAATGCAAGATAAAAACGCCGTTCTAATAGTTAACCAATTAAAATTTTTCCATTCAGAATTCGATGTTGGACGTTCGATGTTCAACGTTCATAAATCTTTATTCATAAGGTCATGAGCATGCATTCCCCCCCTTTTATCGTACATCCTGAACTGTTCGACATATGCACCGGTTGGTCTCGGGAGGTTGCCGGGCTCGAAGATCCCGCAACCCGACTGGCCTATTTTGAGACAAAACTGCCGGATCTGCTGGCCAATCAAAGAATATTTATCAAGTGCCTGAACAACATGCGCAAGGGCCGCCCGTATGCCGATCTGCGTCAGGCGACCATGTTTCCCGACGAACTGCTGCTTTACATGGATGCGGCGCGACGGTTTTCGCTGCGGATGTTCATCTATGAATCCGGCGCATACACGCCGATCCATGATCACACGGCCTGGGGCGTCACCGGTTCAACCCTCGGAAAACTCGAAGTGATCCAATATAAACGGCTGGACCAAAGAGAAAAAGAAGGCTACGCTAAAGTCGCTGTCTGTGAAAAAAGAATGTATGATCCGGGAGAAATCGAAATCACCCCCCCTTTGGATCGCGGAATTCATCAGACCGGCAATCCCAATGGCGGCGCGACAATCATGATCAGCGTTTACGGCACCCCGATCCGCCGCCTTTACATCAACCGCTACGATATGGATAACAGCCGGGTCTACAAAATGTACCCACCCCGAATTCGGAAGAAATGGCTGATAACCCGTGCCCTGAGAGAACTGATGGTTGATAAGCGCAAGAAGCAATTTGAAATTTGAAACTATAAATTGGGGAAATGAATTCTATCGATTATTATATTTTTCCTCACGCAAAGCCGCCCGCCGTCGTCTCGCGAGCGAGGCTATGGCGCGGCAGGCCAAAGACGCAAAGAAAACAAAAATAAATAGAATTCCTTGATCCAATATCCAAGATCTAATATCCAATATCATCGGATACAAATGATTGGTACTGTGCTTTCGATCCGTCATCCAGTATGGCGTTTCCCGCAACTCGAATCCCGCAACCCGCAACTCGTAACCCGTAACGGAAACCACACATGACACAGATAAGAAAACGGGCAAGTGAAGGCATCCAGATCGGGGACACCTTTTCGGTGAGACGCACATTTAGCGAAGATGATATGCAGGCCTTTGCGTCGGTATCGCGAGACTACAACCCGGTTCACCTGGAAGATCGCTGGGCACACGTAAAGCGTTTCAAAGCGCGTATCTGTCATGGTCTGCTGGTGGCCGGCATGGCAACCGAAATCGGGGGACAGATCGGTTGGCTTGCCTCGGGCATGAATTTTCGTTTCATCAAACCGGTTTATTTTGGGGACACCATTACACTTTCCTTCACCATTGTCACCATCGATGAGCGCCTGCGCGCCAGAGGAGAGGGCCGATACAAAAACCAGAATGGCGTCATCGTTCTGGAGTGCGAGATCTTCGGGGTTTTGCCCGGAAATCAAGACCGCGAGATCCTCAAGCAGATGATTGCAGAAGGAGATCCGACCAATGCGATCGGCAGCAGGGATGATTCTGCGTAAAAAGGGTATTTGGCATAGTCCGGGATAGCTTAGATGGGAAGAAGTGCGGAGTTCGGAGCCCGCCCTGGTGCTCAGGCGAAAAACGGGGTATTTATGTCAAGATCATTTTCATTGCTCAGATAATTCGAGATCCGATCTGTACCCAGTTCTGGGCCAGGGTGCGGA